>Ga0302324_100000939_pt1 | contig 72996 bp, 69 predicted proteins | sample Palsa_T0_1_FD_201949 | JGI IMG/M metagenome (GOLD analysis project Ga0302324, IMG submission 201949) | Peat permafrost microbial communities from Stordalen Mire near Abisko, Sweden - Palsa_T0_1 | ecosystem: Environmental > Terrestrial > Soil > Palsa > Peat permafrost | place: Sweden: Abisko...
AATAATGTTGGATTTGAATCAGATTGAGAGGCAGGAAAAACAGGATGCCGCCAAAAGCCGCGTAGAGAAAAAACGTGAGTAGATTGGCGCCGCTGAAATTGCGCGACCGGAATAGCACCAACGAAACCATAGGCGAAGACGATCGAGTCTCAACCAAAAGAAATAGGGCAAGTGTAACGATCCCGATGACCCCGGCCAGGCTGGCAGCAATTCCGCCGCGTGGCGCTTCAATCAGCGAGAAAGTTATCGCGCCCAGGCCCACCGTGGCCAGGCTGGCGCCTTGCCAATCCAACTTACTTATCATTCCCTCGTTGCGGCTCTCCGGCACGCGCCACAGCGTGACACCGATCACCACTACTGCAAGCGGAAGGTTGAAGAAGAAAACCCATCGCCACGAGGCATGATCCACAAGCCAGCCGCCAAGAACGGGCCCGATTGCCCCAGTGATTGCAGTGAAGCCTGACCACGTGCCAATCGCGCGGCCTCGCTCGCTAGCTGGAAAGGATGCACTGATGAGAGCCAAGCTCCCTGGCACAAGCAAGGCGGCGCCCACTCCTTGTGCGCCTCGCGCCAGGATCAGCAATGAGATGGATGGTGCAAATCCGCACAACATGGATGCCACAGTAAAAAGCAGAACCCCATAGAGAAATATTCTCTTTCGTCCGTAACGATCTCCCAGCGATCCACCTACGAGCAGCAAAGACGCGAGAAACAGCGCATAACACTCGATCACCCACTGAACGTCGCTGACAGGAGCATGGAAGGCCGTTTGCAGGGCAGGAAGCGCGACATTAACCACCGTTCCGTCAACAAATGCCATGCTTGAGCCAAGGATTGTGGCAGCCAAAATCCAATTGCTATTTCCCTTTGTGGGCGCCGCTAAGCGTTCAGCGAGAATCGCCCTTTCATCGCGTGGTGGTCTGATTGTCACCGTCGTTGCTCTGCGCTCCGCATGATTCGTTCACAGGGATCATGCCTCACTAAGTTGTTTGACTGAAAGGATGTCTTCAGAAGTTGCGCTATTGCCCCACCTCGCATTTAGGACGCAGCTCTGCCGCGATGGCCAGCACCATCCGAGCCAAGCGCATAAGAGAGATTCCTTGACTGAATGCAGCACAACCAGGTGACTCCTGCGATGAGTTGCTCTATATATCATCCGAGTCTCTGTGCCAAGTCCTGTGAAGTTCTATAAAAGGTAAAGTCAAGAAAAATACTTCTCCCCCCGCCAGAAATTTTCTTACTTTCCAGCCCCTGTCAATGAGCGAGGTTGGTTTTGGCCTTCCGCCCCATTTGCTCGGTTCGTTGCACAGCCAAGCATGGCTGTTTGGATTTTCTCTCTGAGCGGTTTTCATCGCGTCGTTGCGACGAAGCCCATCCGTTCTGAGACCGACAAGCAAACCGGTTGTCAGGTGCCAACCATGGTTCTATCTGAGGCTCGTGGCCTATCGCTTTTTCGGGTTATCCGAGAGGGCCTAGGGTCGGCTGTGAGACTGGGTGCCCGAGGCACGCAGCGCCTAACTTATCAGTGGAGACTCGCTCTCGAACCCGAGCGTCGGCTTATCGCCGTGTGGGACCGGACTGATTCCCAGTCGACGATAAGGCCGTTTCTCGGGACTTGGGCTGTCAGAACCTCGCGACCAGGCCTTCGTTGGGCGTGCTCCATTGGTGAATGCGTTTTGCCCAGGGCCCGGAGAGTCGTACGATCCACATGACAGAAGTCCAATTCGAGAATTTCGGATAATAGGCGCGCGCGTGGACAGGGCCCTTAGGAGGAAAAACTGATGAAAATTCTAGTGATTGGTGCGACGGGCACCATTGGTGCCCCCGTTGCAGAGGCGCTTGAGGCGCGGCACGAAGTGATACGCGCAAGCCACACGCGCTCGGTGCTTACGGTAGATTTGGCAGACCCCGTGTCGATCAAGCGTCTTTACGAAAAGGTTGGTCGGGTGGATGCCGTGGTCTGCGTTGCGGGCCATGCCGTTTTCCGTCCCCTGCTCTCGCTTTCTGACGCCGACTTTGCGGTCTGCGTAAACAACAAGATGATGGGACAGGTCAACCTGGTCCGCCTCGGCGCCGACGCCGTCAATGACAAAGGCTCTTTCACGCTCACATCTGGAATTCTAAGCCGGCAGCCGATGCCGGGAGGCGCGGCCATCAGCATGGTTAATTCCGGCCTCGAAGGTTTTGCGCGCGGCGCAGCCTTGGAACTGCCCCGCAACCTGCGCATCAATGTGGTCGCCCCGGGTTGGGTTACCGAAACGCTCGTCGCCTTCAAGATGGATCCCGCTCCCGGCACGCCGGCCGCTCAAGTGGCAAAGACCTATGTGAAGGCGGCTGAAGGGAGCATGACCGGTCAGGTGCTCGATGCAGTTGGAGGCGCGGGCTAACCGGCCTCCGGTCCATCCGCGCAGAGGCCTTCCTGCTCCGCGCTCATTCGAACAGTTACGTTGCCCTCACCTTGTGCCAACAAGTGAGCCAAGTCCCGGCACGGCTTATCGGAATGTGGCTTTTTGCCTCCCACGTCAACAACATAGCGCTATGAAGAATGGAAAAAAGGGATTGGTCAAATCGCGGTTCTTGACACACAATCTGAATCGGACTTCCGCGAGGGTTTCAATCTGCCGCACCCTGCGATCGAAACGATCAAGTGGGCGTGGGGTATTCTCAGTAAGGTAAGCGGAATCTGTTCAGCGATCTTAGAACCAAAGAAAGAGCGACTTGTGAAAAGGCACATCTCGATTCTAATTCTAATTGTGCTGTGGCCGCTTTCTGAATCGTGGGCTCAAGTGCTTGCTCTAGATGGTGCGGGTGTGGCGTTAGGGCACCTGGATACGAATGTTCGGGACGTGGAATCTACCAAGAAGTTCTGGATTCTACTGGGCGGTAAACCTATCAAAGTAGATGGAACCGATGTTGTTAAATTCCCCGGAGTCCTTGTTTTTTTGAGGAAGGGCGAAGTTTCCGGTGGCTCTACCGGAACACCGGTGGATCACGTCGGGTTCTGGGTGCCGAACGGCCAGGAGGTTGTCGCGAAGCTGAAGGCCGCGGGTGTGAAGGCGAGTCCCACAGCTGGAACAAGAAGAGAAGGATATCGCGGGTATTCTTGGGGCGACGTGTACTCTCCAGACGATCTTATGGTGGAGATCATGGAGGACAAGAACCTCACTCGACAGATTGAGAGTGACCATATCCATCTGTTTGGTTCTAATGGAGTCCCCGAGTCGGAAGTCCAGGCCTGGTACCATACGGTGCTCGATGCTAGGTTAATTCTGGATCCCGTACCCAACTCAGCCAACCCTATCGTGGCCGCCCTAATTGGGGACGTGGAACTGAAATTTTCAATATCCCCCGATCCGCTGTTGCCGACGAAGGGACGGGCGTTGGAACGCATCGGTTTCGAGGTCAAGAACCTTGAGCTGTTCTGCGAAAAGTTGGAGGCAAGCGGAGTGAAGTTCGATGAGCCTTATAGCAAGTCGCGTCACGCCAGCTTTGCGAGTGCGGAACTTACCGATCCGTGGGGAACGCCCATCGAGTTAACCGAGGGTCTGAACCGGTTTTGATAAAGTTGCCGATGTGACTGGCTGATTTCATCCCTGGAAAGCCAGTACAGACGAAATCGCACTCCAGACACATCGCCCCTACTGTCCCGGTGGTGAGTGATCGTCGCTTCCATTGACTTTTACCCGAATCGGCTTTGCGAGAAGCCCGAGCTTAGTGTTGTGCGTTTGGTACACTTTGCACGCGATTCTGAACCGCTCGTGAACCAAGAAGGTGCCATCGAAAAAGGCTACGTTGTAGTGCTATACTCCTGCTTTCAGCATGTGAAAATCGAGCGCATCCCAATTGGAGGTCTCGCATGAGACGCAATGCCTTGTTTGTCTTGGGTGTAATGGTAGTTTCTATCGGCGCGATGGCGCAATCGCCGGACGCGGCCGTCGACACGGCCTTGCTCGCCGCCCCGGCCACTCTGCGCGATGGTGCGACGGTCATCAAGTGGAAGCCTGACTTCACGTATGACACGCTAAGAAAAGGCACGAACCGTCTGGTCTGCTATGACCGAACGGGCCTTCCTGAGCAGCAGCCATTCTCGGTTGAGTGTACCAGTCTCGCGAACCTGGACCGGGTCGCTCAAAATCTGAAGTTTGAATCGGTCGGCGACAAGATCAAAACACAGGCGATGCTCGATGCCGCGGAAAAAGACGGAACCCGAGTCAAGCCCGAGTACGGATCGGTGTGGTACCACATGCTGGGCCCAGACCGTGAGCACGCTCACACACACGTGACCATCGCGGTGCCGGGCGCTACGACACAGTCTCTCGGACTGCCGGACAACAATAAGGCAGGAACCGTGTGGATTATGAATGCGGGCACGTCCACTGCCCACCTCATGACTCCAGGCGCTTAGAACGCATCTGGCGGAATGAAGAAATGGCCGGGATCCTTCGACCTGACCCCGCCTGATTTCCGATAGCGGCGTGGGATGCGGTACCAGTTTCAGCACGGTCGTCGTAAAAACTAAACCTTGCGCGGTCGATTTCACTTAGATGCCGCGGAAATTAAAAAGAGCGATTAGGTTATGAAGCATCTGACTTTAAATCTTCTTGTAGTTGCGGCGCTAGCCGCATCTCCAGCCAAGCAGGCATTCACCGGCATCATCACGGACGACAATTGCCCTAGAGCAGATCATTCCCAAATGCGAATGGGCCCTACGGACGTCGAGTGCGCCATGGCCTGTGCCGAGGCCCATGGCGCCCAGTACGGTCTGTATGACGGCAGTAATTTCTACACGCTCAGCGACCAGCGTGCTTCGGAAAAATTGGTGGCGAAAAAAGTGAGGGTAGTAGGCACTCTGGACACCAAGACCAAGACGATCCAAGTCGACTCGATCATAGTGGAAAAATAAGTCCCTCGTTTGTTCGTTGCAGTGCGCAGGGCGTGATCAAAGAATCCCGCAACATTTGATCCCGGTTCACTGAACTCAGGAGACGGACCGGCATGAGCCAGTAGAAGCGCGAGATACGCGCCTGGTCATGTTTCTATTCGGACCAGTTGAAATTCGGGGAGTACATAGAGCGGAATACGGAAAGAATCGCAGGCAACCCGGCAACGCCCACATAGTTCTTACACTTCACCGATCCAAGCCACACGTTCTATCCGCCACGGAACAGAACGTCTGGAGGGCCGGTACGAATTCTGGTGATTCCTTGATTGACGATCGCAAGGGCTAGGGATAGAATCGACCTTCCGAATCAGGGGCGAGGTACGTTTATGAACCGCTTGGGACGCATTCCATTCATGCTACTGGTAGGCGGAGCATTCCTGCTGCCTTTGTGTGCGCCTTCCCACGCGCAGGATCAGGATAAGGATCAGAACGCCACTCCAGCCGCCAATTCGCAGGACTCCGGAAAGAAAAAGAACGACAACGGCAAAAATAATAAGGTCAACCTGAGGAAGCGTCTGAAAGAGCTCGACACTCCCTACAGAAAATGGCTGGAGGAGGAAGTTCCTTACATCATCAGCGATGAAGAGCGCTCGGCATTCCTACAATTGCAGACCAACGAAGAGCGCGAGCAGTTCATCGAGGCATTTTGGCAGAGGCGCGATCCCACACCGGACACCGTCGAAAACGAGTTCAAGGAAGAGCACTATCGCCGAATCGCCTACGCCAATGAGCGTTTTAGTTCCGGCATCCCTGGCTGGAAGACGGATCGCGGCCGGATTTACATCATCTGGGGCCCGGCCGATGAGATCGAAACACACTCCCAAGGCAGCCAATATGAACGTCCCATGACGGAAGGCGGCGGTTCGACCACCGTCTATGCATTCGACGATTGGACCTACCATTACATGGAAGGGATTGGAAATAACATCACCATCGAGTTTGTGGATCCCACCGGCACGGGCGAATATCACATCACCATGGACCCCGGCGAAAAGGATGCCTTGTCTAAGGTTCCGGGAGCCGCGCCCAGCTTACTCGAAGAGATGGGTTTGTCCACTCAGGCCGCTCGTTTCCAGCAAACCAATGGTTCCACCGCGCCCCTCGGCATCGCCCAGATCAATGGTGGAGGCGGGCTGGAAAGCCAGAACGAATTTACGCGGCTGGAGCAATTCGCAAAAGTGCAGGCGGCGCCGCCGGTTAAGTTCAAGGACCTCGAAGAAGTAGTCAGCTCGCGCATCCTTCGCAACCAGATTACGTTCGATTACCGGTTCGACTTCATGCGGATTACGGGCGATACGATTCTCGTCCCGGTAACCGTGCAGATTCAGAACAAGCAAATGACCTTCCGCGATCGCGACGGCGTGGAATCCGCCTCGCTCAATTTGTTCGGGCGAATCAGTTCGATGACTGGACGAGTGATCCAAACGTTCGAGGATGTGATCCAGCGCGATTTCCCGGATTCGCTCCTGGAGCCTTCGCTGAAGGGTTTCTCGATTTACCAAAAGGCCGTGCCTCTCCGCCCGGGATTGTACAAACTCGACCTGGTAATCAAGGACGTAAACAGCGGGAACGTGGGCGTGGTGAATACGCGCCTGGCGGTTTCCCCCATTCCGGACGACAAAATGGAAGCCAGCTCGCTGATCCTAGCCGACCAGATGGAGCCTGTTTCATCCAAGGACGTGGGGGTAGGCCAATTCGTGATCGGCTCGACCAAAGTGCGCCCCAAGCTGGATTCCGAATTCCATGCCGATCAACCCCTGGACGTTTATCTTCAGTTCTACAATTTGAAGGTGGATGACAAGACGCACAAAAACAACGTGTCTCTGGACATCAAAGTGACTCAGGGGGACCAAACCCTCGAACACGCGGTCAAAACAAGCGAACAACTCCAACAGACTGGCGAGCAGATTACGTTCCAACAGGTGATCGCACCCCGGACGCTGGCCCCTGGCAAATATAAACTGGAAATTCTAGCCACTGACTTGGTGGCCAACCAGACGGTTTCGCGTACGGCGGATTTTGTCGTCACTCCACCGTCCGTGAATGTGGCGGTGAACGGAGCCGCAGGAAGGTAACCAGTCCCCATGAAGTCGATCCGTCGAACATTGGGCTGGGCCGTGGTTGTTGTCCTGGGTCTAGCCGCTTCAGCCGCAGCGAAGCCCGGCCTCGGCACGATTTCGGGTGTCGTTCTGGACCCCTCCGGAACTCCGCAGATGGGGGCCAGCGTCTGGCTGATTTCCGAAGATGCCGGCGATCGAATTGTCTCGCAAATCCTTTCCAATCAGCATGGTGCGTTTTTCACGGATCGCCTCAAGCCGGGCAATTATGCCGTGCGCGTTTCCGTAGCAGGATTTTTGCCTGCGATGGAGCGTCATGTGGCCGTGATGTCCAATCTCACTACCCTCCTGCGCGTGCAAGTGGAAACACTGTTTTCTTCGCTCGATACCTTGCGCCGGAAATCCGATGCGCCCTCCGAACAGGATGACTGGAAGTGGGTGCTGCGTTCTTCGACGGCGACTCGCACAATCCTGCAATGGGATGATACTGGCAACCAGGTCGCTTCCAATAATCTGGGCGAGGATCTCCCCAGCGTGCAACGCCCTCGCGCCCTGGTCGAGTTGACGAATGGGGCGTTGCGGCCCGGATCGGCTTCGAATCTTCCCAATGCCCCCGCCACCGCTGTTTCTTACGATCAGCAGATCGGCAGCCTGGGGCGCCTCTTATTGGCCGGCCTGATGAGCTACGACAGAGGAACGTCCGGCTCATTTGCCGGTGTTTGGCTCCCTTCCGGCGTCGCTGAAAACGGCCCTGAAACCGTATTTATTTGGCGCCAATCCAGATTTGGCGCCGAGGGTATGGAGTTTCAGGGCATGCGGATCGATCATACGGAACAGATCGCCCTGAGCGACCGCTTGGCATTGCGAGCAGGCGCGGAATATATTCACGCAGGCGTCATTTCTTCGACCTCTTCATTGCGTCCCCACGCGCAGTTGAATGCCGAGCTTGCCCCAAGCTTGACGGCTTCGCTGCTGGTTGCGGCTAACCCACCCTCCGAGCAGTGGGGGCGGACAGGCCCGCTGGAATCGGCAATCGATGAGCTCAATAGCCTCCCGCCGGTTCTGTTCCACGATGGCAGCCCCGTTCTCGAGGGCGGCTGGCATCAGGAGCTTTCGGTCAAGCGGAAGATGGGTAGCCAGTCGACACTTGAAGTTGCCGCGTTCCATGACTCGACGCGAAATCAAGCCATTTTCGGGACCGGAGCCGCGGCAAACCCTGAATTCATCCAGGACGCATTTTCTCCCGCCTTCCTCTACGACGGAGGCAATTCCAGTTCGTGGGGTACGCGGGCGGCGTACACCCAGAAGCTGTCGGATGACTGGGAGGTGGCCGCTATCTATGCCTGGTCGGGCGCTCTTACCCCAGGGAGCGAGTTGGACGCTGCCTCGCCCGAATTGCGCGATAGCTTTATGACCAGCAACCATCACAGCGTAGCGGGCCGCATTTCTGGCAAAATTCCGCGGTCCGGGACGCAGTTTTCGGCCAGCTACAAATGGGTTTCCGGCACGGTCTTGTCGCGCACCGACCAATTCGGCGAGGCGGCCTATCAGATGGACCCCGATCTGCACCTTTCCGTCCGCCAGCAACTGCCCGGATTGAATGGACGCTGGGTTGCACTGGCCGATTTCAGCAATCTTTTGGCCCAGGGATACGTGGCGGTGAACGGACAAGATCCTCGAATGATGCTCGTTCCGGTTTTGCGGTCGTTCCGGGGCGGGGTAAGTTTCCAGTTTTAGTTGAGCCGGCCCTATTAAAATCAGGAAAGCACCTTCCATAAAATGGAGGGTCGGAAGTACCGTCCCCCTTCTCCCGCTTAATTTAAGCGTACTCGGTTTATTTTCATGTGGTTATTCCTTTGAGATAGCTTATATAATTTGGAAGCAGGGTTGCATAACAACGCCCTTATCTGAGGATTTTTGTAGGGGTAACCGGTGAGCGCTCCGATTAACGACAATCTTCGGGTTCGGTTGGGAGCAGCCGTCCTCGCTCTGGCAACCCTTGCCGCCATCGTCTTTGGGGTCATCAATTTCCAGCAGCGGTCCATGTTTGCCGCACCGGATGATGGAGTCTCGTGGATCGATGTGCAGCCCGGAGTCGTCGCCTGGCATATCACCCCGCATTCCCCCGCCGCAAACGCCGGGCTCCGCGCCGGCGACCGGGTACTCGCGATTAATGACGTCCCGATCCACAACTCGATCGATGTAACCAAGCGGCTATGGCGAATCGGACTGTGGTCGCTCGCTCACTACCAGGTCGATAGGGGCGGAAAGGAATTTCAAGTTCAGCTCGTCGTTCAGCCCGCCGAGCGGCCCTCTTCGATCGAAAATTATTTGAGCGTTGTGGGCATGCTCTACCTCTTCATCGGCCTCTTCATTTTTGCCCGGCGATGGAACGCGACGCGCGCCGTCCATTTCTACATCTTTTGCCTGGCCTCCTTCGTCCTATATACCTTTCAGTACACAGGAAAACTCACGGCTTTCGACTGGGAAATCTATTGGGCCGCCATCGTAGCCAGGCTATTGCAACCGGCCTTGCTGCTGCATTTCGCGCTGGTCTTTCCGGAGCGCCGCCCGGTTTCCAAGGGGCGCGGCGCGATCCTGGGCGCCATTTACGGCGTGCCCGGAATTCTCTTGCTGGTCCGTGTATTAGTTGGACTTCGCGAGTTGGGCTTCATGCCTTCGATCGAGGCTCGAAACACATTGGATCGGCTGGACCTGGCGTGCCTGGGTATTTACTTCCTGCTGGCCGCCCTTGTGTTCGTGTTCAGCTATCGCCGCGCATCCTCCGGAATCCTGCGGCAGCAGTTGAAGTGGGTGACTGGAGGAGCGCTGGCCGGCATCGTTCCATTTCTGCTGCTTTATATCGCGCCCTTTTTCCTGGGAATCGTTCCGCGGCCGTGGATGAATCTTTCCGCGATTTCGCTGGTCCTCATTCCGCTGAGTTTCGGTTACGCCATCATTCGCTACCGTTTGATGGATGTGGACATCATCTTCAAGAGGGGCCTCGCCTACACGGCCGCGAGCGGCGGCGTGGTGGCCGTCTACATAGCGATTGTGGCGACGATCGGAGCGCTGTTCCATACCGCTTGGCCTTCCGGGATGATGGGCGGAGTGATCGCCATTGTGGTGGCTGCCTTTTTGTTCCAACCGTTTCGCGATTGGATTCAAGCGCGCCTGGACCGCTTCTTTTACCGGGACCGCCTGGACTACCGCCGCACGCTGATCGAATTTGGCCGCACGCTGACGTCGGAAGTGCGCCTCGATCCCATGCTCGCGTCGGTGATGGACCGCATCTCGCAGGCGCTGCTGGTGGACCGATTGGCAATCTTCGTCGAAGACGAGAGCCGTCCCGGATCGTACCGAATCGCGCGCTCGGTGGGCGTGCGCTACGCGGGCGCCCTCGACCTGAGCTTTCTGGACGGCGGCGCAAAACCGTTTGCGCAGGGTGTTCTGTTCTACGAATCGGCACGCGCGGCGCGGGAATCGTCTCCCTCCGTGCGCCAGACGCTCGAGCAGCTGGATTTGAATTACTTTATTCCCTGCCAGATACGCGACCACGCCATTGCCGTGCTGGGGCTAGGGAAAACGGTCGACGGCGATTTCTTGTCGAGCGAGGACGTCGAACTGCTGCACACTATCGCCGGATATCTGGCCATCGCGCTGGACAATGCCCAGCTCTACAGCTCGCTGGAACAAAAAGCGGCGCAAATCGAGCGGCTCAAGGATTTCTCGGAAAATATCGTCGAATCGCTGAACGTCGGCGTCCTGGCGGTGGATTTCGGCGGAGCGGTGGAATCCTGGAACACGCAACTCGAGGGGCTGGTGGGCGTCCCGCGGGAGGAAGCCGTCGGCCGCAAACTCGAGGACGTGCTTCCTTCCGACCTGATGGCGGAAATCACGGCGCGCTCGGCCGATGAGCGCGTCTCCAGCCTCTACAAATTCCACATGCAGAACCGCGAGGGGCGTAACCTTGTGGTAAATGTGTCGATCGCGCCGCTGGTCGGAAAATCGGGAGAACGGATCGGACGCCTGATCCTTTTCGATGACGTCACGCAGCGCATGCGCCTCGAGGAGCAGGTGTTTCAGAACGAGAAGCTCACCTCGCTCGGCTTGCTTGCCGCAGGCGTCGCCCACGAGGTGAATACGCCGCTGGCGGTGATCTCGAATTACATTCAAATGCTGGCCAAGCAGCTTCCCAGCGGAGACCCGCGCCACCAGTTGATCGAGAAAGTGGTCAAGCAGACGTTCCGCGCGAGCGAGATTGTGAACAACCTTCTGAATTTCTCGCGCACGGGCGCGACGGAATTTACCGAAGTGAATTTGAATGCCGTGGTGGAGGAAGTGCTGACGCTCGTCGCGCACCCCTTCCGCACGGCGCGCGTTCAGGTGACGAGGAACCTGCAGCGGGAATTGCCCGCTGTGCTGGGATCGAACAACAAGTTGCAGCAGGTTTTTCTGAATCTTTTCCTGAACGCGCGCGACGCCATGCCCTCCGGCGGAATGGTGGAGATCCGCACGGCGGCGCACAACGGATCGGTGGAAGTGGAAATCATCGATACCGGCGGCGGAATTCCCCGCGAAAATCTGCATCGCATCTTCGATCCCTTCTTCACGACGAAATCCTCGGGACGCGGCACCGGCCTGGGACTCTCCGTGAGCTACGGCATCGTGAAGGAGCATGCCGGAAAAGTGGACGTGCGCTCGACGCCGGGAAAAGGCACATCGTTCCGGCTGGAATTCCCGGTGGCGCGGAAAGCCGTTCATGTCTAAGGGCTCCATCCTGGTAGTCGACGACGAATCCGAAATTCGAGAGGGCCTGGAACTTCTGCTGAACACCGAGGGCTACTCGACGGCCAGCGCCGAATCGGGCGAAGCGGGCCTGACATTGCTCGAGGAAAATCCCTTCGATCTCGTCCTGCTGGACGTCAGCCTTCCCGACCGCAACGGACTCGATTTGCTGCGCGAAATTCGCCGCCGCGATCCGAATCTTTCCGTCGTCCTGATCACCGCCTATGGCTCCATTGATATGGCGCGGGCCGCGTTTAAGAGCGGCGCGCAGGATTACATCACCAAGCCGTGGTCCAACGACGAATTGCTCGTCCAGGTAGCGCAGGCCGTCGAGGGCCGCCGCCTGCGCGAAGAGAACGTGCAACTCAAGCGCGCCCTGAAGCAGCGCTATAACTTTCCGAACATTATCGGGAAAAGCGAAAAGATGCTGGCCGTGCTCGACTTGGTCAGCCAGGTGGCCCCATCTCGCTCCACCGTGCTGATTCATGGAGAGAGTGGGACGGGCAAGGAACTCATTGCCAAGGCGATTCATTCGGCGTCCACTCGCGCGGACAAGCCGTTTGTACCGATCAATACGGGCTCAATTCCCTTGGACTTGCTCGAATCGCAGCTGTTCGGGCACGTGAAGGGCGCGTTTACGAGCGCCGTGGCGTCGAAAAAGGGGCTTTTCGAAGTCGCCGATCAGGGGACGATTTTTTTCGATGAAATCTCCACGATCGGGCCGGAGACGCAGGCGAAGCTCCTGCGCGTGATTCAAGAGCGCGAATTCATGCGCCTGGGCGGCACGGAAACGATCAAGGTCGACGTTCGCATCATCGCCGCCTGCAACGTGCAGTTGCTCAACCTCGTGCGCGAAGGCCGTTTCCGCGAGGACCTGTATCACCGCTTGAACGTGATTGCGGTTCCGCTGCCTCCTCTTCGCGAACGCAAGGAAGACGTTCACCTCCTGCTCGACCATTTCCTGCGAATTTTCTCAAAAGAAAATGACCGGCCCTTGGGGCGATTTACCCCCGCAGCGCTCCGGCTGCTTGTGGATTACGAATGGCCGGGGAACGTGCGGGAACTCGAAAACGTGGTCGAGCGGGCCGTGGTTCTATCCTCGCAGGAATCGCTGGACGTCGATCTCTTGCCCGAAAGCGTGCGGACCAAGGAACTCCTGGGCGGCATCCGGCTGCAACTCTCCGAATTCATGCCGCCGCTGCCGGGCGAACACGGCTCGCGCGACGGCGCGGACAGCTCAAGGACATCCCTGTTTCAAATCATGGATGAGATCGAGCGGCGCGTGATTTGCGACATGCTGGAGCGCACCGAATGGAATCAAACCGAGGCGGCGGAAAATTTTCAGGTCCCGCTTTCCACGCTGAATCAGAAGATCAAGCGGCTCGGCATTGACGTGCGCCGCCGCGGACCTTCGCGAGCTGCCGAATCCTCCGCCTCTGCTTCAGGGAAGTAGGGCGGTTTTTAAGTGGCGCGGGCTTCAGCCTGCGGGGGTTTTATCCTTGCGAGCAATAAACCCGACAGGCTGAAGCCCGTCCTACTTAGAGTCAGCTTTTTCGATTGTCGCGGACCACGGCGTCCTTGAGGTCCGCGCCGTCCAACTTCACGTCCGTCAAATCGATTTCGCGGAAGCTGGCAAGCGCCAGGTCCGAGCCGGAAAAATCGGCGCCGCGAAGATTCGCCTGCCGCAAGACCGTCCCCCGCAAAATCGTTTTGTGCAATTTGGCGGAGCGCAAATCCCCGCGAAACAGTTCCGTGCCGCTCAAATCGGCCTCGCTCAGATCCGCGCCTTCGAGCCTGGTTTCCGTAAAATCGCAATTCCGCAAATCGGCGTGGCGCATGTCCGCCCGGCTCAAATCCGCGTGGCTGAGCTTGGCTCCGCGCAGGTCGGCCTTGCGCAGGTTGCTTCCCGCGAGGTTGGCTCCGGTCAAATCGCGTTTCTTCAAATCCGCGCCCGAGAGATCGGCACCGGAAAGATCGGCGCGTTCTCCGCCCGGATACCCCTTGTGAAATTTCTCGTGCGCGTCGAGGATGTCTTTCAGCTTCTTGCCCTTGTGTCGAATGGTCTCCGCCTTCCCCCGCGGGCGCCGCCTGGCAACGATGCCAGCAGCTCCATCGCCTTATGACGAATCGATTCGCGTGAGCCTCCATTCTACAGAATTCGGAGAGGCGCGCAAACTACGGGAATCGTCTCCCGGGAGCGCCGTTCTCCTGAATGGCGTTGCATAGCGGGCCAATCGGGAGATTGGCGTTCCCGGGTGGCCGAAGGGGCTAACCACAACGGCGCAACCTTCATCCCCTGCCTTCGCGACCGTCACGGCGCACAAGTATAATTTTAGATGTCATGCCATCGTCACCGCGTATCACTCCGGATAGAGCCGTCTTGCTTGGCGCCCTGCTGGCGGGGCTTGTTTATTTTCAGGACGTCCGGTACGACTTCATTCTGGATGACATTCCGTTGATCCTGATGGATCCAACGATCGGATCCTGGCGGAATTGGAAAATCGCATTCACGAACCAAATCTTCACGGTGAAGAATTCCACGTTGCCATTCGATTTCGCGGCGCTGCTGTATCGCCCCGTGTACAAGCTGTGGCAAATGTTAAATGAGCAGTTGTTCGGGTCGGTCCTGCCGTGGTGGCATCTCACGTCGCTGTTGCTCCATCTTGGGGCGACTTTGCTTGTTTACCGACTAGGTATAAAGTTGCTGAAGCAGCGCTGGACCGCGGCCCTTGCCGCGCTGCTGTTTGCCTTTCATCCCATCCACGTGGAATCGGTGGCCTACGTCACCGCGTCGACGGACCTCCTGGTCACGGTGTTCGCGCTGATTTCGTTTCTCGCCTACTTCCGCTTCCGCGAGGAAGGCGCTTCCCCGCTTTATTTCCTGGTTTCCGTGTTTGCGGCGGCCCTGGCGATGCTATCGAAGGAAACAGCAGTGATGTTCCCGTGGCTGCTGGTGGCGTATGAAGGGCTGCGTGAATCCCCCTCCGGCGCCCAGCAAAGCTGGAAGCGATTCTTCTGGACGCTGCCGTTTTTCGCCGTCGTCGGCGCGTACATCGCGATCCGGACTGCCTTATTCGGCCTGAACGCCGGGGAAGGACCGGGCGGCAGCCGCGTCGCTGCTTTCCTGGATATTCCCGTCGTGCTGATCGCGTACCTCCACAATCTTTTCTGGCCTTTCCGGCTGAGCTTTTTCTATCCCGTCGAGTTGGGCTCTCAATGGACCTTCTGGAAGGGAGCTGCGGCACTATTGTTGTTGGTGGTGACGGTTTTCTTGTGGCGCCGCTATCGAGAGCGCCCGGGCTTGCGGCTGCAGCTCTGCTGGGCAGCGATTCTGTTCGTGCCGTCCACCTTGGGAATTTATGCGCTGGTGCGCGAAGACTGGATCCATGACCGGCATATGTATCTGGTCTCCGTGCCGATTTGCCTTGTCGTTGCCGCGCTCCTGACGGATCCGAAGCTTCCGGTGAAGGCCGCTATACTTGCCAGTTCATTGGTGCTGGCGGCGCTGCTGATCGATCTGGCCCTCCAAGTTCCGAGATTCACCGACGACACCACGATCTACGCCAGCGCGCTGAAAGTGGCTCCGCGCAGCGTGCTTGCGAACGGCTATTACGGAGAGGCGCAGTGGGCGTACGGACGGTATGAGGAGGGTCTGCGCGAGTTTAAGATCAACACGGAATTGTCGCCGAAATCGGCGGCAGCCCACGAACGATACGCGGCGGCGCTGGCTCAGCTCGGCCGTGAGGAGGAAGCCAGGGCGGAATTTGCCACGGCAATTCAGTTGTCCGTGCGCCCGACGCCGTTTCGCGCATTTCTCTTGTCCGAAATGGCGGAGATTGAACTCAAGCGCTCGCAATTCCCGCAGGCCGCCGATCACCTGCGCGAGGCGGTACAAATCGCCCCTCAAACCATGAACTATCACGCCCTGCTGGCTCAAGCGCTGGCCCCACAGGGCCGCACCAAAGAGGCGGACGAAGAAATGCGCATCGAGGCCGGCATCCGGCAGCGAACGGCTCGGGAGCAGCGCGCTTCCGTCAATTAGGTTTCCCGGCAACGCCATTCTTCTGAATGGCGTCGTCGAGCAAATTTTCGACCGCGAAATCGTTGTTCCCAAGAGAAAAGCAGGGGCTAACCATTACGGTGCGGCAGCCCGCCGCGGGGAGCGTAAGGGCATTACCAGGCCCGTATAATTTTAGATAGCATGCCTTCCCAAACGCGCATCACGCCCGATCGGGCCGTCCTGGTGGGCTCTTTGCTGGCCGCCTTCGCTTATTTCCAGGACGTTCGGTACGACTTCATTCTGGATGACATTCCCCTGATCCTGATGAATGAGTCCATCACATCGTGGCGAAACTGGAAGATGGCCTTCCAAACGCATATCTTCGAGGTAAAGAACCCCACCTTGGCGATCGAATTCGCGGCGGTGCACTATCGTCCCGTTTATAAATTGTGGCAAATCTTAAACGAGCAGATGTTCGGATCGGTGCTGCCCTGGTGGCATTTGACCTCCTTGCTACTGCATACCTGTGTGATCCTTTTAGTTTACCAACTAGGAATTAAGCTGTTGAGAGAGCGCTGGACCGCCGCATTGGCCGCGCTGCTGTTCGCTTTTCATCCGATTCACGTGGAATCGGTGGCCTACGTCACGGCCTCGACGGATCTCCTGGTTACCCTCTTCGCGCTGATTTCCTTTCTGGCCTATTTCCGATTTCGCGCGGAAGGAGGCTCGCTGCTTTCTTTCCTCGTTTCCGTGTTTGCGGCGGCGCTGGCCATGCTGTCCAAGGAAACGGCCGTGATGTTTCCGTGGTTGCTCGTCGCGTATGAGGCGCTTCATGAAAACCCGGCCGGCATGCGGCAAAGCTGGAAGCGATTTCTCTGGACGGCGCCGTTTTTCGCTGTCGTGGGCGCTTATCTCGCGGTGCGGACGGCGCTCTTTGGCCTCAACGCCGGCCAGGGCCCAGGCGGCAACCGCCTCGCCGCTCTCCTGGACATTCCTCTCGTGCTGGTCGCATATCTCCGCAATCTTTTCTGGCCCTTCCAATTGAGCTTTTTCTATCCGAGCGAATGGGGCACGCAATGGACTGTGTTGAGGGGCGTCGCTGTAGTACTGGCGATGGTGGCGGCGATTTTGCTGTGGAATCGATATCGAGAGCGACCCGGAGTGAGGTTGCAGCTTTTGTGGGCGGCAATTCTTTTTGTGCCGGCCGTCCTTGGCGTGTACGCGTTCGTGCGCGAAGACTGGGTCCACGACCGGCACATGTATCTGGTCTCGGTTCCCATCTGTCTTATTGCCGCTGCGTTTCTGACCGATCCGAGATGGCCGGCAAGGGCGTCCCTGATTGCAAGCTCGCTGGTGCTGGCGATTCTGCTGATCGACATGGCCGTTCAAGTGCCCCGGTTCAGCGATGACGCCACCATTTATGCCAGCGCGCTGAAGGTGGCTCCTGGCAGCCTGCTGGCACATCGCTCCTACGGGGAGGCGCTGTGGGGGTATGGCCGCCAGGAAGAGGGCCTTCGCGAATTTAGGATTGTTACGGAGCTAGCGCCGCAATCCTTCGCCGGCCACGAAAGGTATGGGGCAGCGCTGGCCGAGGTTGGCCGCGACGACGAAGCCATGGCGGAATACGCGAAGGCATTGCAATGGTCCGCGCGTCCCACACCGCTTCGCGCATTTCTGTTGTACGAAATGGCGGAGATCGAATGCAAGCGCTCGGAATTTCCGGAAGCCGAGGGCCACTTGCGAGAGGCCGTGCAGATCGCCCCGCAAACTCTGAACTACCATTCCTTGCTCGCCCAGGCGCTGAGCCGGCAGGGGCGGGCACAAGAAGCTGAGGAAGAAATGCGCCTCGAGACTGGGCTGCGCCAGCGAGCCGTTCAGGAGCAGCGCGCTTCCATGGATTAGGGGCTTAGTGGCACATGCTTCAGCCTGTGGACTTTATTCCTCGCTCATGCCAAAACCCACAGGCTGAAGCCTGCGCCACTCGAACGATTCCGCGCCGTGAGGTACCCCCCTGCGCGAACCTGTGATAACTTGGGCGAGTTATGACACTGGTCGAGAAAATCAAGGGCCGCGCTCGCGCGCGCCTTCAGCGCATCGTGCTGCCGGAGGGCGAGGACCCGCGCGTCGTTTCCGCGGCGGCGGCAATCACGCGAGAAAGCTTCGCAAAAATCACTCTGCTTGGACGGAAACACATCATTGAGTCGGTCGCCGCGGATTTAGGTGTGGCGCTGGGGGACGTCGCCATCTTGGATCCCGCGGCAAGCCCGCGCGCAGCAGATACCTACGCGCAGATTTACTGCGAGCGCCGGCGCGCGCGCGGCGTTTCGCCCGACGAAGCAAGAGACATCGCGCGGCGCCCGCTCTACTTCGCAGCGCTCAGCGTGGCTGCCGGGGATGCGGACGGATCCGTGGGAGGCGCTGCGAACACTACGGGCGAAACCGTGCGCGCGGCGCTGCACGCGATCGGCCTTGCACCGGATGCGAAGCTGGTTTCCAGTTTCTTCATCATGATCATTCCGGACCGCCCGGGGCTGGACGTAGGAACCGCCGGCACGTTGCTGTTCGCCGATTGCGCGGTCGTGCCCGCCCCGAGCCCCGAGGAGCTTGCCGAAATCGCGCGCGCCACGGCGGAAAATGCGCGTGCGATCCTTGGCGCGGAGCCGCGCGTCGCGTTGCTTTCCTTTTCCACCAAGGGTTCGGCCAGCCACGCGCGCGTCGAAAAAGTGAGGGAGGCGCTGCGCATCCTGAAGGCGCGCGCGCCGGAACTGGCGTCGGACGGCGAACTTCAGGCCGACGCTGCGCTGGTGCCACGCGTGGCAAATGCCAAGGCCCCAGGCTCGCCTGTTGCGGGACGCGCGAATGTGCTGATCTTCCCGGACCTGGATTCCGGCAACATTGCGTACAAGCTGGTCGAGCGGTTGGGCGGCGCACAGGCGCTCGGCCCGATTCTGCAAGGGCTGGACCGGCCGGCGAATGATCTTTCGCGCGGCTGTTCGGCCGACGATATCGCCAACGTCGTGGCCTTCACGGCGCTACAGGCCATCACGCGAAAAGAAAAAACTTTGGAACCGCAGATGCACACAGATCGACACGGATAAAAAGATTTCTGTTTGCGGGAATTAGGACAATGGAAGCGCGAAACCACAATCGTTGGGTTTCTTTCTCTTTGTTTCTTTTGTTTTTATCCGTGTTCATCTGTGTGCATCCGTGGATCCTCGATTCGTCCGCGTTCGCGCAGGAGGCGGGCGATCAGGAAGTGGCGGTGAATCTGGTCGAGGGGCGGGTCGTGATTTGCCCGGCGAAAGACGGAATCATTTTGGCGGCGATGGATACGCACGGCGAGACTGGTTCTTTGCCTCCCGCTATCACGATCCTTTCCGCGGATCGAATTGGCGTGATGCTCGGCGCCGTCGAGTGGGTGCAGCCGGAATCCAAGGACAAGCCCGTTCGGCTGGATAACGAATTCCGCGGACTCATCGCCGCGGCTCTGAATACCGGCGGCCAGCGAGTCAACGGCTTTGGCGCGACCGACATCGAATCCATCGGCATTGCCGTGCTGGAGCGTGTGCGCATACTGGCCGGATTGTTGCACCACAAAATTAATTTGGGCGAGGATGAACCGTTGATCCGCGTCGTCCTCACAGGATACGTGCAGAATTACGGCGCCGAGGCCTGGACGATCGACTACCACATTCGGCAGGACAACCTCGGAAACGATATTTGGCGGACGCGCGTTCTCCGCCCGAGCTACAACCAGCTTTATCCACCGGAGAAGGGCATGCCGAAAACGCTAATGGAGGTCCGCTACCCGCCGGAGAATCGCGCCACGGGCGAACCCGAACTTCTCGACTTGCTCCAGCAGAACGATACGCGCCTGGCGAAAATTCGCGCGGCGAATGAAATCGAGGCGAAATCCGTGACGCTTGCCGTGGAAGGGCAGAGCCAGAAATCCGATGAAGCAAGCCTTGTGTATTTCTTGAAGGCGGCGCTTCCGGCGGTCACTCCGCCGGAGACGAAGCTGACCATGGCGATGATCGACTTCGACCGGGGATTTCAGTGGATCCTGGAGCCGCCCAAAGCGCCTGCCCCGCCGCCCGGCCAAACGCCAAGCAATCAAACGCCGGAGGAACCTGAAAGGCCCACCCTCCGCCACAAATCTGAAAATTGATTACGGGTAAAACGTAAAATGAGTTCCTCGACTTCTTTTTCTTCGATGCAAAAGCGACCGGAAGTGACGGTTCGCCTGCTCCGTGAGCAGGATTTACCTGTTGCGGACCGAATTATGCGGCTTGCCTTCGGGACATTTCTTGGTTTGCCCGATCCGCTGAAATTCATGGGTGACGCTGACTACGTGCGGACGCGCTGGCTGGCCGACCCCTCCGCCGCGTTTGGCGCGGAGATGGCGGGAGAACTGGTGGGCACAAACTTCGCCACGCGATGGGGGAGCGTCGGCTTTTTCGGCCCGCTGACGATTCACCCCAATCTGTGGGATCGCGGCATCGCACAGCAATTGCTGGTCCCCACGATGGAATTATTCGACGCGTGGGGAATTCGTCACGCAGGTCTCTTCACATTTGCATCCAGCACGAAGCACGTGAGGCTGTATCAAAAATTCGGTTTTTGGCCTCGGTTTCTCACCTCTCTCATGGACCTTCCGGTGGGGGCGGAACCTGCATCCGCTTTCATACAATTTACGCGGTTTAGCGAACTTTCTGCAGGCGAAAAACAGATCTCCCTGCAAGCTTGCCGGGAGCTGACGAACTCCATCTATGAAGGGCTTGACGTGGAGCGAGAGATTCGCGCGGTGGACGATCAACAGCTAGGAGACACGGTGCTGACCTGGGACGGCGCGACACTGGCCGGTTTTGCGGTTTGCCACGTTGGAGCCGGAACGGAAGCAGGCAGCGAAAAATGCTATACCAAATTTGGCGCTGTGCGCAGCGGTCCCGCTGCAGCGCAGGAATTTCGCAGTCTCCTCGATGTGTGCCGTCAATTTGCCCTTTCGTGCGAGGCTAAAACGCTCGCTGCCGGCGTGAATCTCGCGCGCCTCGACGCCTATCGCGAAATGCTTCAGGCCGGGTTCCGGACAACGACGCAGGGCGTCGCCATGCAGAGGAATGCCGACCCCGGCTACAACCGGCCCGATGTGTTCCTGCTTGACGATTGGCGGTAGTTGCGCGGCTTGGGAACTAGGGCGTTCCTTTGTTCTCGGAAGGATTTTTCATCACGGGTGCGTCGTCCGCAGGCTCGCTTCCCAGCGGTTTGAATTCGCTCCACTTGATGACGACGCGGATCGGGACGTAGGATTTGCCGGTCTGCAAGGTTTCGTCCGAACGCGAGTAGGCGGGGAACCACAAATTTTTGCCGACCTGCTGGCGGTAGGTTTCGAAGACTGTGAACGGCAAGTCGGAAGCGGTGACGTCGCCGAGTTCGGTGACCCACTTGCCCATGGTTTTTACGATGACCAGATCCTGCATGTCCACCCACACCACGCCGGAAAAATAGGCGTGGGTGCGCTCCACGGTACGAGGTTTTATGGTGAAAAAGTAGGCATTCAGCTCGTCGAGCGGCTGCTTTCCGCCATACGTGATTTCGTACTTTGGAAGCATTGCCGTGGTGAGCGGAAACATCGGCACTGGGGCGAGAAGATCGGAATCTCCTCTCTGCAAGTCTAGATATTGAAGCGTCGATGGCGCCCGGGTCACAAACTTTTCGGATAATTTGCCGTCCGGCGTAAACCGCTGCTGGGTGACGATCTCGAGCTGGCCGGCGGGCTTGTTATTGGAGCCGATTTCCTGGATACGCACTTCTCTCTGAAACGTGTAGCCTCTGATTTCGCGAACCATTTCGTCTTCTTTTGCCGCGAATCGGCGGATGATTTCGTCGGGCGGCAGCGTGGGCGGCTCCGGCTTCGCGAGCGGCGGAGGCGTTGGAAACTTCGCGGACTCGGGCGGCTGCATCGGCCCGGCCGCCTGCGCGCGCAGCGAGCGAGGCGAGCAGGAGAGAGCCAAGACAAGCGCGCAACATGCAACCAGGATGTGCAATCTTGGAATCATGGAATCGGCTTCCATCTGTTGGATGCAACCCGCCGGTATTGTGCAGCACGGCTTGGTGAGAAATCCAGCGCGTCTTTTTTTGGTCGCTGCGGTAGGACGGGCTTCAGCCTGTCGGGGTTTATGGCGGCACCGTCGGCCTCGCTGCAACTAAAACCGACAGGCTGAAGCCCGTCCTACTATGTTTCCATCCCGCGGAGGGCGGAGCTTTGCTACAATCGCGCGGCTGCAAAACCAAGTCCGTGCGTGAAGTGTTGCCGTGGAAACGCAGGCCAAGCGATTTTACATAACCGGCAGGGTGCAGGGGGTAGGGTTCCGCTTCTTCGCCGAGCGAACAGCAGCGAGCCTGGGTGTCGGCGGATATGTGAGAAATCTGTTCGACGGGCGCGTGGAAGTCTACGCCATCGGCGGCGCGGAACAGATGGATGCGCTGAGAGACGCCTTGCGGCGAGGCCCGCGCATGGCTGCCGTATACCGGGTTGACGAACTCGACTCGGAGATCCTACAGCATTATGCGAACGTGTTTTCCATCGAACCCGATGGATGAAATCGGACAGCGGCGCAGGCGGCGGCCAACGCGGTTCATTTACAGATAGCGATTCGTTTGGAAAGGCGGGGCAAGCGGAATGAACCATTTGAAGGAATTCATTCGAGAAGTTCCAGATTTCCCGAAGCCGGGGATCCTCTTCTACGATCTCACCACGTTGCTGCAGAACGCCGCGGCGTTTCACAGCCTGGTTGACGAGCTGTGCGGCCACTATGAGGGACAAAAAGTGGACGCGGTCGTGGGCATCGAAGCGCGCGGATTTATTTTGGCGCCGGCGCTGGCGTACCGGCTGGAGGCGGGATTCGTTCCCGTCCGGAAACCCAATAAGCTGCCGTCGAAAACCGCTTCCGTCACCTACCAGCTCGAATACGGCGCGGACACGCTCGATATTCACGCGGACGCGATCAAGCCCGGCCAGAGTGTGCTCATCAGCGACGATTTGCTCGCCACCGGCGGCACCGCGGCAGCCACCGTGGAACTGGTGCGCAAGCTGGGCGGGAAAGTGGTCGGCGCATCCTTCGCCGTCGAACTCACGTTCCTGAACGGCCGCGCAAAACTACCGGGAATCGACGTCTTCACAATGATCCAGTACGATAAATGAAAACGAACCTTTGGAACCACAGATGAACACAGATACACACTGATAAAACCTCGGAAGGAAATGGATTTCTTTTTGCGGAATTAGACGCGCGGCGGCATTCCATCGCAATCGGTTATTTGCCTTACACTGATCCTCTTCGTTTTTATCAGTGTTTATCAGTGTTCATCGGTGGTTGCTTTCCGCGCTGGCGGACGATCTCGAAGAGCACGACTCCGGCGGCGACGGAGACGTTGAGGGCGCGCACGGGACCGGTGGTGGGAATCGAAACCAGGAAATCGCAACGCTCGCGCACCAAGGCGTGCAATCCCTTGCCTTCGCCGCCCAGGACGATTCCCACCGGGACTTTGAAATCCACCTCGGTGTGGAGCTGTTCAGCTCGCTCGTCGAGTCCCACGAGCCAGTAGCCCGCTTCCTTCATTTCCTCCATGGCGCGAGAAAGATTCGTGACGCGCGCCACGGGCAAGTGCGCGAGCGCGCCGGCGGATGCGCGCGCCACGGTTTCCGTAAGCCCGGCGGCGCGCCGCTCGGGAATGACCACGCCCTGCGCGCCGGCCGCGAGCGCAGTGCGAACGATGGCGCCCAAGTTTTGCGGGTCTTCCACTCCGTCCAGCAGAACCAGCAATCCAGGAGCGCTCGAGGCCGGGCGCGGTTTGAGCAAATCGTCAAAACTCGCTGCCGGCGAGGATGCAACAAAGGCGACGACGCCCTGGTGCTCGCGAGTTCCCGCGGCACGATCGACCTGGATGCGCTCCTCAAAACGCACGGCCACATCCTGCTTGCGCGCGAGCCGCACCAGTTCTTCAATGCGGTTGCCATGCGTGCCCTTAGCGACCAGCAGGGAATCGAGCGGCCGGTTTGCTTCCAGCGCTTCGCGCACCGCGTGGATACCGGTAAGACGATCCATTTCGAGGGGTATCTCCTTCTAGTCGGAACGAGTCCGCGATAAGGAATCGAAAATCATGAATCGAGCAGCGCGCCGCGGGCTCAGCGGTCGAGCGTGGCGATGGCCTGCGCGGCGATGGCTTCGCCGCGTCCGATCGCGTCGACGGATTCGTTGGTCTTGGCCTTTAAATTGATCGTGGAGGGAGGGATGCCCAGCGATTTCGCCAGCGCCTCCCGCATGGCCGGAAAGTGCGGGCCGAGCTTCGGCTTCTCCGTGATTACTATAGCGTCAATATGAACGATACGAAAATGATGTTCGGCGAGCAGATCGCGGACATGCTCCAGAAATCGCAGGCTGGACGCGTCTTTCCATCGCGGATCGGTGTCGGGAAAATGCGTGCCGATGTCGCCCAGTCCCGCGGCGCCCAAGAGCGCGTCGCAGAGCGCGTGCGCCAGCGCATCGCCATCGGAGTGGCCGACTGGACCTTTCGGAAACGGGAGTTCTACGCCGCCAAGGATTAGCTTGCGCCCTTCAGCAAGACGATGGAGGTCGTATCCGATCCCCGCGCGGGTCATCGGCCCGCTCGCTCCACGCGGAGATAAAATTCGGCGAGTTCCATATCGCCGGGCCGAGTGATCTTCAAGTTGCGCTCGGACCCGACGACCACGTGGACATCGCGCCCCATGCGTTCCACCAGGCCCGCTTCGTCCGATGCCGTCACGCCGTCCTGGCGCGCGCGCGCAAAGGCTTCGAGCAGCAAGGCGGCGCGAAAGACTTGCGGAGTTTGCGCCAGTACCACGCGCTCGCGCGGAATCGTGGCCGTGACGAGGGCAACGTCGGCCGGCAGGCTCGCGCGTTTCACTTCCTTCACCGTGTCCATCGCCGGAATTCCAAGGATGGCCGCGTCGCAAGCGGCTGCTTCCGCGATCACGCGTTCGATCTGGCCGAGAGTCACCAGCGGCCGGACGGCATCGTGCACCAGGATCAAGTCGGCATCGGGCGGGACCTCCACCAGCGCGTTGGCCACGGAATCCTGGCGCGTATCGCCGCCGCGAACCACTCGAACGGACCGGCCAAGATTTTCCGCCGCGACGCCGGCCGCCACGGAATCGATTTCCTCGGCTCGCGTCGCGATGACGAAATCCGTGATCGCGGCGCAGGCCGCCAGGCGCCGCAGCGTGAAGAGAAGCACGGGAACGCCGTCCAGCGAGAGAAATTGCTTCGGCGTGTCGGCGCCCATTCGCGTCCCTAGCCCTGCCGCAGGGAGAATGGCTGTTACACGATTCATCATAACCTCAGTGATGGAGCGAAAAAGCTTACACTAAATGGTAGCACTTATAAACAGCACCTATTCACAGGTGAAGTGGCGCGGGCTTCAGCCTGCGGGTTTTGCTCTTGGCCGCACAGCGAAGAACCCGCAGGCTGAAGCCCACTCCACTTCTTTCCCCATAACAAAAAGAGAACCAACCGAGAGATTTCTTGGATTTGACGGTCCAGTGTTCGCACGGTACTCTGCCTGTTCTCTGATGAGCTCAAGGGTCCGCTTAGTGCTGTCCAGGAGCTTGATCTTTATCTTTCATTAAGGAGATCCACCGATTCCCATGACGAAATACAAACTTGAATATATTTGGCTTGACGGCAAAAAGCCCGTGCCTGACCTGCGCGGCAAAACTCTAATCAAGTCGTTTGAGAAGCCCCCCACGCTTGCGGACTTGCCAAAATGGGGTTTTGACGGCAGCTCCACCATGCAGGCCGAGGGCCATAGCTCCGACTGCGTTCTGAAACCCGTGGCCTTCTATCCCGATGCAACCCACAAGGATGCCTACATTGTTATGAACGAAGTTTATCATGCGGACGGCACGCCGCATTCCACTAATGCGCGCGCCACGATCGAGAACGATCCGGATTTGTGGATTGGCCTCGAGCAGGAATATTTCCTCTATCAAGGCGGCCGTCCTTTGGGCTTCCCGGAAAATGGTTACCCAAGCACGCCTCAGGGCCCGTACTACTGCGGTGTAGGATACAAATACATGGGCAGCCTGGCCCGGAAGATCGTTGAGCAACACCTGGATCTGTGTCATGCGGCCGGCATCAACCATGAAGGGATCAACGCGGAAGTTGCCAAGGGCCAGTGGGAATTCCAGATCTTCGCCAAAGGCTCGGCCAAAGCCGCGGATGACACTTGGACGGCCCGGTATCTGATGCTACGTCTTTGCGAACAGTACGAAGTAGATATGGTACTCTACTGTAAACCAATCAAGGGCGATTGGAACGGATCCGGCATGCATTGCAACTTCTCGACCAAATACATGCGCGAAACGGGCGGCAAGGAATATTTCGAAACGCTCATGAAAGCGTTCGAGAAACACATTCCCGAGCACATCGCCGTGTATGGTCCGGACAACCATCTGCGCTTGACGGGCCTGCACGAAACCCAAGCCATCGACAAGTTCAGCTACGGCCTCTCCGATCGCGGCGCTTCGATCCGCATGCCGATTAACTTCATCAAGGACGGTTACAAGGGCTATCTGGAAGATCGCCGGCCCAACTCCGAAGGGGATCCCTACCAGATCGTTTCCCGCATTCTGAAGACGATCAACAGCGTCCCGAAGCCGGCTGTGGCCACGACCGCATAGCACGGGTTGAGCGGGCAAAACGTGAAGAAAGGGCGCCGCGGTTGCGCGAACCGCGGCGCCTAGGCATTTCTGCCTTTCCCGGACAAAAGCAAAGTAGTTTCGAAGGCGCCCCACCAGCGAAATTGCCTTCGATTTCGGAATTGTTGGAAGAAACAGCCGAAAGCAGGGACGATGAAAACCCAAACGAAGTCCGAGAAAAAGAAACTGGAAGTGAAATTAAAGAGGATGAGCAGCCCTACCAAGGCGCTGGCTGCAGCCTTCCCCAAATTGATTGACAAAGAGGTGCGGGCAACCCTTCCGGAAGAAGTGGTCGCGGTAAAAGAAACAGCCGGAAAGAAGGGAAAGAAAAAGAAGAAAGGCCAAAAGGAGGCCGGAGAAAATAAACTTAAAGATAAATTAAAAGAGAAGAAAAAATCAGCCAAAAAGCAGGCAAGCTCTTTCCCCATGGTCGAACTGATCGCCGAGCAGGTGCGAACCAGCATCCCCGAGGAGTTGGTGTCCAAGGTCAAGGGGGCCAAGGGCAAGAAATACATCATCAGCTCCAACTATCCGTATCCGAAACAAATGAAGAACGCGGAGTATCTGGAAGAGATCGAGTTGCTGCAGATTCAACTGGTCAAGATGCAGGCCTGGGTGAAGGAAGCGGGCGAGCGCATCGTGCTGCTTTTTGAAGGGCGCGACGCCGCGGGCAAGGGAGGAACGATCCAGCGGTTCACGGAAAACTTGAATCCGCGCGGCGCCAAGGTCGTGGCCCTGGCCAAGCCTTCGGACACGGAGCGGGGCCAGTGGTATTTCCAGCGTTACATCGAAAGGCTGCCCACGAAAGGTGAAATCGTCTTCTTTGACCGCTCCTGGTACAACCGCGCGGGCGTCGAGCACGTGATGGGATTTTGCACGCCGCACGAATATTTGGAATTCATGCGCCAGACGCCGGAATTCGAACGCATGATGGTGCGCAGCGGGATTCGGCTGTATAAATTCTGGTTTTCCGTAAGCCGCGAGGAGCAGTTGCGGCGGTTCCTCGGCCGCGCCAAAGATCCCCTCAAGCAATGGAAGCTCAGCCCAATGGACGTGGAATCCCTGGGCCGCTGGGAATCCTATACCAAAGCTAAGGAGGCCATGCTTTTCTACACGGACACCGCGGATGCGCCGTGGACCATCGTGCGCTCCGACGACAAAAAGCGCGCGCGCCTCAATGCCATCAAGCACATCCTCTACACCATTCCCTATGGCGGCAAGGACAAGGACGTCGTTACCGCTCCCGATCCGCACATCGTCGGCTCGGCCAAGGCCATTTACGAACATGGGGAAAATCCCCATCCACACGCCCCCTCGGATCATCTGCATTCTTGAGTTGTACCGGGGCAGCGGCGAATCCCGGCGCTACCAGTTCGAAAAACATCGCGAAAACGACAGAGCGCCCTGGCAAGCCGGGGGCGCTTTGTTTTAGTTCCTACTTCCAAAGATCGTTTGGGAGCGGAATCTCACTCCATAGGTTGGGGCTCGCCGCGAATCCGGAAAGTCCGGCGTGATAAACTGCTCGGGTCTTGAACACCTCGACCCTATCGCCCTCCAACGTGGCAGAGCGCACGTTGCGCCACGTGAATCGGCGCTTGCTGCCGTACCTCATCCTGCTTTTCATTGTGGCTTATCTGGACCGCGTGAATGTCGGGTATGCCGGCCTCCAAATGACGCGCGAGTTGGGTTTTTCCAACGCCGTATTCGGTTTGGGCGGCGGCATTTTCTTTCTCGGGTATATGCTTCTGGAAATTCCCGGCGGGGTGCTGGCTGAGGTGTGGAGCGCACGGAAATGGATGTCGCGCATCCTGCTGACCTGGGGATTTCTGGCCTCCGCCACAGGCCTCATCCATTCCACCAGGGAATTTTACTGGCTGCGCTTTTTCCTCGGCCTGGCGGAAGCGGGATTGCTTCCCGCGATTTTGGTTTACATCAGCCATTGGTACCGCCCCGCGGACCGAGGCAAGGCTGTGGCCATATTCTTCATGTCCATCCCCGCGTCGCAAGTGATCGGTGGGCCGCTGTCGGCCGTCTTCCTGAAGATCCATTGGCTCGGCTACAGCGGTTGGCGCTGGTTACTGCTGCTTGAGGGGATTCCGGCGGTCATTCTTGGGATTGTAACTTTGTTTTACCTTACCGAGCGCCCGGAAGAGGCGCGATGGTTACGCGTGGACGAGCGCGAGTGGCTCGCGGCCGAGCTTGAACGCGAGCGGGAAGCCCGCGCCTCGCACATTCCCGCCTGGCACGCTCTCGGCAATCCGCGCGTCTTGCTTCTGAGCGTCACGCTCTTCTTGGGTCTTACGGCGACCTACGGAGTCAGCCTGTGGATGCCCAAGATTGTCGAGAAATTGTCATCGTTCGGGGTGTCCAAGGTCAGCCTGATCGCGGCCATTCCGTATCTCGTTGCCTTGCCAGTGATGTGGTTGGCGGGCTGGAGTTCGGACCGCACCGGCGAGAGGCGATGGCACGCCGCCATTCCGCGTATCGTGGCGGGTGCGGCGCTGGCCGCGTGCATTTATTCCGCCGACCATGTTTGGATCAGCGTGCTTGCCCTTTCTATTGCCGCGGCCGGATTTTATAGCTCGCACGCCGGTTTTTGGCCCATTCCCAATATGCTCCTCGGCCGCGCCGCCGCCGCAACCAGCATCGGCCTGATCAACACGTTCGGCAGCCTCGGCGGCTTCGTCGGTCCCTACGCCATCGGGTATTTGCGGGACAAAACCGGAGGTTTCGGCGCGAGCTTGCTGTTCCTTTCGGTCTGCTCGGTCGGCTCGGGTTTGCTGGTCCTGTGCGTGCGCCTCACAAATGACAAAACACCCGCTCTGCAATTTTCACAGTCCCGCCAATTTCCAGCGGATTGAGTAGGACGGGCTTCAGCCTGTCGCTTTGATTGTAGAAATGCGGAGAGAAAACCCGCAGGCTGAACAGGCTGCGGAAAAAGCCCCACAACCTTTTTGTCATTCCGAGCGGAGCGAGGAATCTCTCTTTCTTTTCATGATCGTAACTCTCGGAGAGATTCCTCGCTCCGCTCGGAATGACAAAAATGGCTACTTCTTGCGCAGCCTGTGGACCATACCTCCATGCGAATTGAACGAAAATCAGGGCCGTACCACGTGTCGCCTGTCCTACTGGTCCGCCACACGCGCGCGGAGAATCCGCACATACCGGAAAGTCCAAACCAGAGTAAGGATCGTTGCCCCGCCAATCAAAATTGGCGAAAGAACCAATACCAACTGCGTGGAAATGCTGTAGATCAAAATCACGCGGACGACGAGTTCCGTAACATACACGGCGCCCCACACGCTGGTGATGAGCCTGTTTGCAAACCGCACCTGGGGCAATGCCCATCTTGCATCGAACTGTTCCCGCTTGCGCGGGTCTGCGCCGGCAAAAAAATGACGCCCAAAGTAAAACATCATCGGACGGGGCAACAGCAACGAGACAAAGCAAGCCAGGCCGAACACCCCCGTAAACAGGGATTCGCGCACCAGAAGTATTTTTGGACTGCCTCCAAATAGAAGCGCGACGCCGCTCGTGACGATGCCGAGGAGGACGATAACGGAAATCGGATCCAGCTCCCGCGTTCGTACCAGGTCAAAGACACTCTTGAGCAGGGGGAACATGGCGGAGATAGATAAAGCCGTCAACTCCGAGGGCGAGATGTAGCGCTTGGAAAGCCGGTAAAGCAGCAGAGGAATAATCGCGTTGAGCGCGATGTCCAGCAAAATGCCGCGCACCGGCAGCCGGGAGTTTTCGGTTGGTTTGGCGGCGTTGTCCATTGATTCTCAAAATTGCACGTAGCGGTCGGGAACGCAGCCATGAACTCGGAAATTGGGTTTCCCGTCCTAGTTCCTGGGAGTGAACATTTCAGGCTTGCATTCTAGTTCTCTGATTCCTCTAACTCCGTATTGCCGGTCCGCCGGGCCCCGCGGGCAATTGCTCCCGGATACTGAACCCGCTGATCCGCAGCGCCATCATCTGCGCTGCGAGGTTCAAGATTCGCTTTGACGCGGCATGTGGGCTGAGCCCGCGCGAGTGGATATTGGAAATGAGATTTCGGTTCGCATCGGTATGAGTTTTGCCGGGCTGGTAAGCCATGTAAGCAGATAAGCTTTCCGCGGTGGCAAGTCCTGGGCGCTCGCCGATCAGCAGCACCGCCACTTTCGGCGAGAGCAATTCGCCGATCTCGTTGAGAACGCCCACGCGGCAGTGGCGGATCACGAATGGGTTGCCGGTGGTCCAGCCGCGCGCTCGGGCCCCTTCATCCAGCAACGGCAGGAGCGACGGAACTTGCGCGGCGACCGCCGTGACGGAGAGGCCGTCGCCGATGGCGATTTGAAGATCGGCCTCGTGCGAACAGCGCCTTACCAATTCTTGCCGCGATGCGTCATTCAAGCGGCGTCCCAGATCCGGCTGCAGCAGGTATTCTTCCTTGGAACGCGCTTCGGTGCATACCTCGAACAAATTCCAACGCTTGATGAATGGTGCGACGAAAATGGATTCCAAATCCAGCTCCGCGCGGACGGCGTCGCGCGCGGCGGCGTGGGCTTCGCGCAGTTCCAATTGCGTGGAGGTGCGATACGCGGCCCCGGCGCGGCCCGCCAAAATGCGCGCCGGCGTGCGTTCCCGGATCTTTCTCAGCGCGTCAGGAAAATCGGCGGCCAGAAAGGAATCGGTGTCGCGCGGCATCTAGACGATTTCTCCCAGGGAAGTTTCCAAGCCTTGCATCAGTTCGCGCCGCGCGGACACATCGAGCAACGCGGGTTCCGCGCCCCGGAAAATCCCCTTCGTCTGGAGCCAGCTCAGAAATTCCGGAGCGGGGCGCAAATGGAAAAGTTTTCGCGCCGCCAGCGCGTCATGATAGCTCGTGGATTGATAATTCAGCATCACGTCATCCGAGCACGGAACGCCCATGAAATAATTGCAGCCCGCGGCGGCAAGGAGCACCAAAAGATTGTCCGCGGAATTTTGATCGGCGGCCGCGTGATTCGTGTAGCAGACGTCGCAGCCCATCGGGAGTCCCAGCAGCTTGCCCATGAAATGATCCTCGAGGCCGGCGCGGATGATCTGGCGCTCGTCGTACAGATATTCGGGCCCGATGAAGCCCACGACGCTGTTCACGAGGAAAGGATGGAACACGCGGGCGACGCCATAGGCGCGGGCTTCGAGCGTGAGCTGATCGACGCCGTGATGCGCTTCGGCCGATAACGCGCTCCCCTGTCCCGTCTCGAAATACATCACATCCGCGCCCTTCCAAGGAATGTCGCGTTGCGCGTGATGTTCCAGGACTTGTTCGCGCCCCTCGCGCAGCATTTGCAGCGTAATGCCAAAGCTGCGGTTGGCCGCCTCCGTGCCGGCGACGGACTGAAACAGCAGGTCCACCGGCGCGCCGTGTTTCATCGCTTCGAGTTGCGTCGTGATATGCGCGAGGCAGCACGATTGCGTCGGCACACCGTAGGCATCGATGAGCCGGGCGAGCGCACGCAGAATTGCGCCAACCGTTTCCACCGAATCCGAAGCCGGATTCACCCCAATCACCGCGTCGCCGCAACCGAAGAGGAGCCCCTCGAACGCGGCGAGCAAAATCCCGCCAATATCGTCCACGGGATGATTGGGCTGAGTGCGGATCCCCAGAACTCCGCGCTCGCCAATCGTATTCCGGCAAACCGTCACATTCCTGATTTTGGCCGCGGCGAGAATTAGATCCTTGTTGCTCATGATTTTGGCGACGGCCGCGGCGATTTCGGGGACGATCGCCCACTGATGCCGCTTCAATTGTTCTTCGCTCGTGGCGTCATCCAGAATCCATTCCCGGAATTCACCCACGGTCATAGCCTGAATTGGTTGAAACCCATCCGCGTCGAAGGTTTCCAGGAGCAGGCGGCTGACTTCATCTTGGGAAGGATCGACGAGAGGTTGCCGGACGATTTCTCCGAGGGAAAGTTCGGCGAGCCTGCGTTTCGCGGCCACCCGTTCGCGCTCCGATCGCGCCGCGATCCCCGCCAATTGATCGCCGGATTTTTCCTCGTTGGCCTTGGCCAGCAAGTCGCGCAGATCGCGAAAGACGAATCGTTCAGGCATGAATTTCCCAGGTGCAAATCGAGCACCGCGTAGAAAGTAGCATCAATCGCAAACGCAAGAAAGGCCGAGGGATCTATCCCGCCGATCCGATGGCAAGCGGCTTTGCGCAGGCCGCGGATGACGAGCCACGAATCATGGAATGTGTGGTGCCCGAAAGAGGACTCGAACCTCCACTCCCTTGCGAGAACTAGCTCCTGAAGCTAGCGCGTCTGCCAATTCCGCCATTCGGGCACATCTGCGGGTGTTGCGAGGCAAATCGATTGTGCCCGCCCGCGCCGGCGTTTGTCAATGCGGCGGCCCGGCCCGCATTATTCCGACTTGGCCAGGGGGGATACCACGCGATCCCATTACGTTTCTGGCCAAGAAACTGTAATTTACTGTACAGTTAGTAGAGGGTTGACATGGAAGATGGAATGGCATAACCTATGACACAATCTGTTCCGGAGAATTCTGGAAGAATCGATTGCCCGACACACCTCAATATGAAAAACGGCGGCAAGGGCCGCGGGTTGTCATGCGGGTCCCCGTGGAAGTGTGCGGCATGACGGTGGACGGGAATCCGCTGGCGGAATCCACGCATACCGGGGTCGTCGGAGTGCTGGGGGCAATGATCTGGACATCCCGGATGCTGCAAATCGGCGCGGAAGTGGAACTCACCAACCGCTTTTCGCAGCAGACCGCCAAGTTTCGTGTCGCCTGGGTGAAGGACCAGCGGGACGGCGGCCCTTGGGAAACCGGCGTCGAATCGCTGCACCCGCTGGATGACTTCTGGGGAGTTCGATTCCCGCCGAAAGCCAGTCACCGATAGATAACACTCGCCGCGGAGCCGCCGGGATCGGTGCTATAATCCGCCCAAGTTTTGCGGTTGCAGGGAGGCGCGAGCATGCGCTTATTTCCGCCGAGCCCCGTTCTTGCAGGGAGGAAATCTTGGGAGATTCCCTTTCGCTTATTCTTCGTTTGCTGATGATTTCTTGGGGTGTCATCACGTGTGTCCTGGTGGTGCTGGTCGTTTACCGCGGAACACTTTCGTCAAAAGAAGACGATCAAATCTTCATTGACGCCGCCGAACAGCATCATTACCAGGAGCAGCTTGTCATCATCGCCCGGATTTCCCGCCTGACCAAGCCGATTATTGCGCTCTCCGTTGTGTCCGGGGTGCTATTGCTGGCCAGCGTGGGGGTCTGGATTTATCAGGCTTTCAAGAGCTTTTAGGGCTTGCCGGGCTGGACCGAAATCGCAGGGGTGACGGGCTCGGGAAGCGTGGAGTCCACCACCGAGGAGTGGTTGAGCGTAATCACCCACCGGTCCACTTGCTTGGCCAGGATGAGGGTCGTGTGCCCACGGAATTGCACCACCTTGCCCTCCATCTGCGCGGCATATATGAATTGGAAAGTGGCCCACGCGGAATTCCCATTTACCTTGATGAGGGTATTTGAGCGGTCCATGCGCGCGCCGCTCACTTGCGCGCGCTGCGCTTGATAGGCCTTCAAGAAATTGTCCCAGCCGATGATCGGCGGTTCCCAAGCGCTGCTCACCAAGACCACATCGTCCGCGTAGTACTTGCGCATGGAGTCCACATCGCCGATTTGCCAGTAACCCAGAGCTTCGCCGATGGCCTGATCGATGGCCTGCGCGTCCGGTGTGTGCATCGCGGCTTTAAGATCTTCTCCGGCATCGGGGGCCGGCGCGTTTTTGTTCTTTTTTTGCGCGCCCGCGGGAGAAGCGAAGGCCATGCAAGCGAGTGCCAGGATGATCCAGATCCGTAGGCATTTTGGATGGTTTACCGCAATTTGTTTCATGTCTGTTCCTCGCCGCTGAAGATAGCACGAACCTCTTGGCCCCAGCCGGGAATCGGCGCCCGAGGTTTCGTGCCAGTGCACATCTTCCAGGAGCGAGTAGCCATCATTTGAAGCGCGTCTTCCGCACGACGTCCAGGCCGAACGTCCCGTTTTCATCGCGCAAAGCCACGACGGAAAATTCGCGGTTGATTGTGTACTCCATTTGGATCACTTGATATTGCGTCGTGGTGACGTCCGTGATGTAGGTGACCACGAGGGCTGGAGTGACTTGCTGCTCGATCGTGACGCTGGCGATCGCGTTTTGCTGCGTGTTCAATACCGCGACCGACGGCCCAACGCTGAAGTGGCTGACCCCGAATAAACGCTGAATACGCCCGCCCAACTGGCTGGAAATCGCTTCCGAGAGCAGCGCCGAGGCGCCCACTCCCGGGTTTTGGCCAGTGGTGGTCCGCGCCGCGCTTTCTTCGCCGGTTTGGCCGAGAGCCAGCAGCTCGATGATGTCACTGGAGGGCAGCGGCGGGTCGGACCGGTACGCCAGCGTGAGGCGGCTCGCGGGACCGGTGAAATCGAGAGTGACTTCGTACTGGCGGATGGTCGTGGTGGCTTCGACGTTCAACACCGGATCCATGCGAAATGGATTGGCGAAATTAATGTCCCCGCGCGCGATAGTGTATTGGTTGCCGCGAAAACTCATTGCACCGCTCAACAAGTGAATGTGGCCGAGCAGGATGGGGTGCCCCCAGGTTCCGCGCAGGCGCAGGCTAGCGTCCGTCGAGAGCCGCGCGCCGGTCCACTCCATTCGCGAATCGGGGCTGGAATCCGCCTGGATGTCGAACTCCAAATTCTGGAGAAACGAGGAGTTCGTGCTGGGCCCGCTGGTCGGCTCCTTGGCCGAAACCATGAAGCTTCCGAGCTCGAACCCTTCGGCCAACAGCAAGCGATCGATGACGATGCGTCCGGATAGAGTCGCCGATTGCGCGTTACCGGATAGGCGCAATGTCCCGCCCATGAGCCAGCTCATCCCAACCGGATAGCGAATGCGGATCTGGTCGGAGCGCGCATTGAGCGCGTAGTTCAGCGGCCCTTCCCCGTATGCTACCGTGCCGCCAAGGTTGATGCGTCCGCCGCCAGTTTCGGCGACTACGTTATCAAACACCATGCGTGTCGCGTCAAAATTGAAATCTCCCGCGACATTGCTCAGCCCCGCCGGAAAATCGCCGTACCGCAGCGAAGCTCCCTCAATGTGAACCTTGCCGTTGAAGCGCGGCGTCGTCACTTTCCCGGCGACCAAGGCATTGATTTGCGCGCGGCCGGTGGTTTCCATCTGCGGGAAGAACCCGTGGAGCAACGAGAGGCTGACCGCCCCATCCACGCGCAAGTTGAGGGCTTGATCCCCGGCGAAACGTGCCGAGCCGGATACGCGAAAGTCCGTGTCGGTGCCGCGAAGACTGGCTTGCTCGACGCGCACCTCGTCTCGGCGGTAGGTCAGCCGCACGGGACCGACATTTTCCAGTTTCACATTTTCAAAATCGAATGTTAGGCGGGAAAGATTCGCTTCCACGGCCAGCGTTTCAGGACGCGCGCCAAATCCGGCCACGTTGAATTGGCCATCCACCAGACTGTGGCCGTTAAACCGCGAAAGATGCAGGGCGGAGACGACGAAAGGATTGAAATCGATCCGTTCAACCGTCACGGCCGCACTCACCGGATAATCGCCCTGGAGTCCAACGTCCAGTTTTCCGGCGAGCCGTCCCGACGCCATCGCCGAATCCAGCGTTGCGCTGAGGTGGCGCCCGTCGGAATCGACTTTCCCGTCGAAGCTTCCTACCACGTCATTACCCAATTTCAAATCGATCAATCGCAGCGTGGCATGCAATTCGGGAGCAATCAGGGGCCCCTGGCCGTGGGCTTGCAAATTGAGGCGTCCCGCCACCGGGAGGCGCGCCATTTGAATTTTTTCGATGTCCTCCAGCGGAATTGCCGCGCCCGTGAAGTCAAAGGATACTTGGCCCGTGCCGGTGTGATAGTCCACCGTGCCGGTCACGATCCCGGTGGGCGAGCCCGGCGCGTGCGCGGCCAGCCGCACCTCGGCGTTGGCAATTCGCACTTCGCCCGGACGAATCGACAATTGTCCGCGCGCTCGTTCGAAGCGCCACGATTCCGCCGTCGCATTCGAAAGATCGAACAAGCCCGAAAATTCGGGCTGCGCGCGTGTCCCCTTGCCGTGAAATTGCCCGGTTAGCAGCCCATGTAGCGCGTAAGAAGTCCCCAAAATTTTCTGCAGATCGTCCGTATCGGTGCCGACCAAGCTAATGTCAAACGTCCATTCGCTTTCGGGATCGAAACCCCAGTTATCGAGATTGAGTGCCAGTTCCAGATCCGCGGAAGAGCGGCCCCTGCGCGCGCGGCCCCGGGCAATCTGCAACCCATCGGGAGAGTAAGTAAGTCCCCCCTCGAGATCGTCCCAAAATAACGAGCCATACGCCGCTTCCATACCCTTGAAATGTCCCGTGAACGTGGGACCGCCCAGAGGCCCCGTTAGCCTTCCATCCCAATGAAAACGGCCGGCTATTACTTGTGGGGCTTCGTCCGGCCCGCGCAAGCGGTTGATGAAGGCGTCCCACGGCGTGAGGTCTTCGGTGTCCACGGTCATGTCAATCGAACAGTCCACCATGCTGAGATCGCCGCGAAACTGGATGCGGCTGGTGGGAGTTGTGATCTCGCCGCCAGGCGAAAGTTGGAATTGCTTGCGATCCATGTCGTAGTGGAATTCGAAATGCGCCGCTGTGGGAATCTGCCCCGGCGCGGGCGTAGCCGGAGGAGTCCACACCGAAGTGCCCTGCGAATCGACGTGCTTGAAAGCGGCGACCCACGTGGTTGTGGCGTCCGCGTCCATGCGGCTGCCCCAATGCAGGGGAATGATGGGCAGATCCGGGTTGTCTTCCGTTGCCAGCGCCTGGCGCAGATCCAAGCCGCGCACTTTCGTATCGGCGCGGAAATCCAACTTCGAGAGATTTATATGCAGGTGGCTCGTGACCTTTCCGCCGATCGCCAGGGCTTCCAAGTCGGGCAAATCCACCGCGTTCTTATCAGCATGGTAACTGCCGTGCGCGGAAATGTTCCCGGGATGAAACCATTGGTATTTCATTGTGATTCGGTCGGCCGTATAGCGCCCGCTGAAATTGACTTGCTCTCCGGAGTATCCTCCCTCACCGGCAAATTCGATGTGCCCGCCCGGCACATCGCGCTCGCGCAAAATCGTCCATAGATCCTCGAGGCGAAGCTGGCCGCGGTACCGGAAGTTCCAAGCGTAGGGCTGCTTGAAGCTGGCAAGAGTCGCCTGCGCGTCGAGTTCGCTGCCGGCAGTCTTCCATTGCAATTGCGTCACGGAAAACGAATTCTGGCGGAGAGTAAATCGCGCGGAGAGACTCGACGTAAACGGCAGGTTGCGCAAGGCCGCAATTTCAAATTTTTGCCAGCTCACCTGGCCCAGGTACACGGGGCTCCCGTTTTGGCTGTCATAATTCATTGCGAACTCAAAATGCACGCCACTGGCCTGGAGCGGGATTCGCGTGTCATTCCACAGAATTTCGCCGTCATCGAGAAGAATCTGCGCGATTTTCAAATCGAACAGGTTGCGCACGTCCGGCGGGCCCGCACTCACGGGAATACTTGGTCCGGGAAAATTCGTCGAGCCGTCTTTTTCGACTTGCACGTGCGCCGAGAAGCGCGACATCTCCACATTTCCCAGAGAAATCTTCCTGCCCCAGAACGAGTCGATGTGGATCTCAAACTGCAATTTGTCCGCGTGAAAGAGCGGAGGGCTTCCTGCCGGCTCGCGGCCGTGCAAGGTCAACCCGTCAAACCGCGCGGTTAGCAACCGCCAACCGAAATGAAAATTTCCCAGCTCGACACGCGCCCCGGTGGCCTTCTCCAGCTGCTCCACGATCGTTCGGCGGGCCCAGCGGTCCGCGATCCCGGTGGCAATCACATAGGAGACGGCCAGTCCCGCGAGGAGCCCCAGGGCCACCACAAGGCCCAGCCCATGCTTCAGGCCGAATTTGCGTTTCGTATCGTTCATCGCTTGCGATTCCCGCCGTGCGTCACGATTTGCCGCCGGGAGTTTTGATTTCGATCTTCAACCGCGATTTTGTATCGTCCAGCCACTTCGCCGTCAAGTCGCTGATGCCGCGCTGGATCAGAACTTCGCGGATCTTATCTTCGACCGCGGGCCTGTCGGGAGCCGGCTGATTGGTTTTCGCAAGCTCCGGCAAAAGCTCCTTCTTATAATACGCGTCGACGTCCGCGGGCTCGATCCGCACGGACGGGCGGAATTTATAATCGACGTAACGCTCGACGTAAATTTGCCGGGTCAGCATTTCCCGCACTTGAGGGGCGGAAAGGCCGAGCTCGTTCAGGCGGGACGCATACTTTTCCGGGTCGCTAAAATGGTCGCTAAGCCGCGTGAGTTCGCGGTCGACTTCCGACTGGGCGGGCTGCGGGAAATGTGACGCGGTAGCTTCCGTCTCGACCACCCACTGCTCGATCAATTCCTGGAGCAGCTTATCGTCGCTCTCCGAGTGGCCTTCGATGAGCTGCTGGAAAGCGCCAAGCTCGCTCACCTGGCTTTGCAAAATAATGTCGTCTTCGATGCGCGCCACGATGCGATCCACCACGCGGGCCGACTGACGCGCCGCCAACGCGCCGAACGCCTGCGGCGCTTGCGCCCAGGCAAAAAGCAAAGCGAAAATGAGAATCGCGCGGCGCATCAGAACGTCGTCCCCAAGTTGATGAAAAATTGGAACCCGGAAAGCCGCGAAACCCCCACTCCAGGATTCCCGTTTATCGTCACCGGGCTCACAAAGCTTCCCGGATTGAGCTGGTACCCCAAATCCAAAGCAACGGGGCCAATGGGCGTTCCATATCGAAGTTCAAATCCCACCGTGTGCGAGAAATATCTCAATTGGTTTGTGCAATTCGTCAGGCATACCGTGCTGGGCAATCCATTGGGACCCGTTTCGTTTCCAATCGTGGGTAGCGGCGACGAAGTGCGCAGCGTGATTTCCCTTATACTCGGGAATACATTACCCGCATCGTAAAATATGGCGCCACCCAGGCGGTCGCCGATCAGCGGCAAATGCATCGGAAAGCGCAAGTCCTGGTTAAAGATGAGTTCTGCTTGCCCGCCAATTGGGTACCCAGTGGCCGGGTCGCGCGGCCCTGCCTGATTGAGCGCGAATCCGCGCAAGGACGTTCCGCCGCCCGCGAAGAACCGTTCGGGGAGCGGAATATCGGTCGAGAGCGAGTCCCCATAGGGTGTCTGCGCGCCGAACCGCGTGGAGCGCGCAAAAACCAAGCGCCGCCCGATGTGCGTGTAAGTGGAATTCTGCAAATACACGCGGATGAAATCCGCGGACGAGCCGATACCCTTCGAGGCCAGGCTTACGTCCACATCTTCGTAATCTCCGCGGCTGGGATCGGAGACGCTGTTGCGGCGGTCCCGGATCCAGCCCACTCCGAATTCAGAGACTTCCGTGTCCTGGCTGAACAGCGGAATTTCATCGGCCGCGATTTGCAGATTGCTGGCGACCACATGCCGGTACGCGTACCGGTAAAAGATCGTGCTGGAAGGAGAAAGTTTCTGGGCCAGCCGGATGGTTCCCTCGGCCCGCCGCGAATCGAAGGTTTGCACGTCGCGCGTCGTGATGTAATCGGCCAACAACTGCAAATTGAAATTGGGAGACGCGAAATAATTCGGCGCCGTGTACGTAAGCAGCGCGCGCCCTTGGATCGTGCTGGCCCGCACTTTTAAGGAGAGCGAGTCCGCGCGCCCCGTCAGATCCCCCTTGGTAATTTCCAGAGTGCCGCGCGGGGCGGCGCTGAGAGTCTCCGAAGTCGGACTGCTGGTGCTGCCCAGGCGTTGCACTTCAAATCCCAGCCCGTAAGCGAAGGTGTAGCGCCGGGCCTCGTCCACCATCACAACGATGGTCTTGTCCTCGTCCTCGCCGTCGGGATTTTGCGGCGCGATCGAGACGCGGCTGAAAATTCCCAAATTGTAAAGCTTCCGCTGCGTCTCGACGACTTGGCCCTCGCTCAGCGGCTCGCCCGCCTTGATTCCCACCTCGCGAGAAATGGTCCCCGGGCGCGTGTGCTCGTAGCCGCTAAGCAGGACGCGCGCCACCCGCACCTGGCGTCCTTCGACAATGTGATACCTCAGCTGGACCGTGGGCCCGGCATTCGGCGCCGCCGGGGACAATTTCACTTCGTCGGCGGAAAACCGGGCTTCCGAGAATCCCTGGTCGTAGTAGGTGGCCAGAATATTGTCGCGATCGGAAGACACGTTGAATTCGGAAAACGGCTGTCCCTTTGAGGATCCCACCACGCCAAGGATTTCCGCGCTGCTGAGCTGGTGGTTGCCGTCGATGGCCAGGCTGGCCACGCGCGTTTGCTGCCCCTCCTGAACGACAAACTTTACCGACAGGTCTCCGCGGTGACCCTTGTAGTTGTCGCTGAGCTGGCTCTGCACATCGCTTTCCTCGAATCCGTTGGCGCCGTAGAGCGTGCGAATCGAATTGAGGTCATCCTGCAGCAGCTCGGTCGAATATCGTCCCGGCGAAGCGTAGCCGGCCGGCTGAATCTTCAGTCGGCCGCGGAGCAGATCCGAGCTGAAATACTTGTTGCCGCTGAATTCCACGTTTACCAATCGGTGATGATCTCCACGATTGATCTGATAAGTAACCACCCTCGCCGCGCGGCGTACCGTGCCGCCCGATTCTTCCGCGGGTGCATCCGCCGCGGTGTAACTCACTTGGGCGTCAAAGTACCCGGCGCGTTCCAGCCAATCGCGCAGCGAGCGCCGCCCTTCCTGAAGCAGGTCCTCGTCCACTTCCCCTTCCTGGTAGATGGGCACCAGCCTGCGCAAGGTTCCCGACGGAACCTTCGCGCCTTCCACGGCCACGCGCACTTCCAACCCCGCATACATGGTGAATTCGAGCGCCACGCGATTCATTTTCGGGTCATACGCGCCGCGATGAATGGTAACTCGCGCGCCGAGATAATTCTTTCCAGTCAGCCATTTTCGCGTCCGGTCGGCCGCGCGATTCAGCCGGTCGGAAGTCACCTCAGCGCCTTCCTTGAGCTTCAGCCGGCCGCGCAACTCTTCGTTCGGAAATTGGGTCTGATTTTGGACGGTGACGGCGCCGATCCGGGCGCGCGGGCCGGCCGTGACAATCACCAGGATGTCCATCTGCAACGTCTCGGGATGCGGCGTGGCCTGATAATCGAGCTTGGCCTGATACTGCCCATCGTCCTCCAGCGTCTGGCGGAGACGATCGAGCGCTTCCTTCATGTCGTTTACACGGAACGGTTCTCCGACGTTCAGCCGAAGCGCGGATAGCGCCAGCGCCTCTCCCGGCGGCTCGCGCAATCCTTCGATCTGCACGCGGTTGATATACATATTTTGACGCACCACGAAATCCAGGCGAACCCCTCCCGGAACATCGGCCAATTCGGCCCGCAAATCCGCATAGCGGCCCGACCGGAACAGCTCCCGAAGACTGGCGCTCTCCGCTCCCGTGGAAAAGGGTTGGCCGGGCTGAAGCGTCAGCTTGGGAGGATTCTGCTCCAGCACGGCGCCGGATTCGGCGACCACGCGCACGGCCACGACGCGCGGCGGCTCACCGGGAACAGCGCTCTGCGCGGCGAGAGGGCCTGCGCGGAGGAAACAGAACGCCGCCAGCCATGCGGCGAATCGTACGAAGGGGCGATAGACGATCGGCATCACTCTTTAGAAAAGATCAAGCGTAGCATAGCTAGGGTTGCCTGCCCGGCGTGAATTCTCCCCGGGACGCGGAAAGTGCCACTTAGTTTCCACGCGCGGCTCCCGTGGACTATGATGCAAGTAGGACGGGCTGCAGCCTGTCAGGTTCGGAGTCGCCAACCGGCGAATCTTTGTGGGGCACGGCTTCAAGCCGTGCCGTAGAGTATGCGGAGGGAATAAGGCTTTAGCCGCTGGCCTCCTTGCGATCGAGTTGCAGGCCGCACAGGCGGAACCCGACAGGCTAAAGCCCGTCCTACTCGGAGCCAATGGAACCAAAATCCTACGAACGGTACTCGAGGCAGATTCTGTTCGGCGAAATCGGCGAAGCGGGCCAAGAGCGCCTGCTCGAATCTTCCGCTGTGCTAGTGGGCTGCGGAGCGCTGGGAACTGCCCTGGCAAACCTGCTAGTGCGCGCAGGCGTCGGCAAACTGCGTATCGTGGACCGCGATTTCGTCGAGCCTTCCAACCTGCAGCGGCAAACCCTTTTCGAGGAATCCGATGCACACGAAGCCCTGCCCAAGGCTGTGGCCGCGGAGCGCCGCCTGCGTGCCATTAATTCCGGCGTATCGGTCGAAGGCATCGTCGCCGACGTGAGCCCCAAAAACGCCGAGGAACTGTTGCGCGGCTTCCCACTCATTTTAGATGGGACCGACAATTTCGAGACGCGCTTCCTGCTGAACGATGTGGCGGTCCATTTGAACGTTCCCTGGATTTACGCCGCCGTCGTCGCCAGCTACGGCGTGACGCTCACCGTGCGTCCCGGCGAAACCGCGTGCCTGGCGTGCGCGCTCGAATCCGGAAGCGGAAATGGCGCCGGAGCAACGGGCACGGAAGATACCTGCGACACCGTTGGCGTTCTGGGCGCCGCCGCGGGCGTCATCGCCTCGATCGAAGCTGCCGAGGCCATCAAGCTGCTCATTGGCAAGTCAGAATCGGCGGGAGGGCGCCTAATTTCTTTCGACGTTTGGTCCGGAAAATTTCAATCGGTGCGCGTGGGGCGCAATCCCGAATGCCGCACTTGCGTGCGGCGCGATTTCCGCTATCTCGAAGGCGAAGCGCAACCCCACTTGACGATGTGCGGCCGCGACTCCGTGCAAATCCATGAGCGCCGCCGGCAGCTCGATCTCGCCGCGCTCGGGAAACGCATCGCGCCAACGGTCGCCGAAGTGCGCGAAAACGGTTTTCTCCTGCGCTTCCGCGTCCCGCCCTACGAGATGACCGTGTTCGCCGACGGCCGCGCGATCGTCAAGGGAACGCGCGACACCAGCGTCGCCCGGTCGCTATACGCGCGGTACATTGGGGTTTAGTAGGACGGGCTTCAGCCTGTCTGGTTTTGATTTTTGCAATGCTGGCAGAAGTCAAAAGCAGACAGGCTGAAGCCCGTCCTACTCGAAGCATCAAATTTCGCAAACGTCATTCTTGGAATGTAGCCGCGTAAGCCCGCGGCCCATCGCGTTCAGTTGCTCTTCGCCCAGGGCTTTTTCAATGCGCGGAAACACTTCGTTTTCCTCCAGCCGCACGTGATCGTGCAGGAGCTTCCCCAGACGCCTCAATTCTTCCGCCTCGATCGGAGCCTTCGCCCCGAGGCGCCGCTCGAAATCCAGCACGGCGGCGCGAATCTCCGCATGGTCCGCGAGGACGCGCATCACTTCGGCGTCCCGGTCGAGCCGCGTGTGCCGCGCATAAGCGGGCAGGAGCACTTCCTCCTCTTCGCGAAAATGCACGTGTCCCGACTTATGCCAGAAGCGCACAAATTTTTCCGCCTGGCGCTCCACCGCCGCCGCGCGTTTCTCCGCAGGCGCTTCAGCCGCGCGCCGCATCCCGAGCGCCTGAATCAGCGCGAAATGGTGATGCTGGCTCAATGGGTGCAAACTCAAATGGCGTTTCATGGGTTAAACCAGCAAGCCGTAGTATGCGGCCATTACTCAAGCGAAGGCCAGCCATTCGGCAGTTGCAGAACCGCCGCGACGAGCTTGTAGCAGTACCCTTTGTCGAAGGGCTCGCCCAGGCTAATCGTGAAATACATTTCATTTTCATTGCGGATTCCAAGCTGTTCCGAGGAATATTCCCCCAATTCAAGTTCCTTCAGTTTGTCATCGTAGGGAACATCGGTCACCGAGAGGTCATAGGTCACCGGGCCGAGACCAAAGTGAACGCGCAATTGCTTCTTCCAGGTTTGGGTCCGTTTCACGGTCCATCGCGGATTGGCCGGTTTGGCAAGCACAAGAGATTCCTTGGCCGGAACGCTATCAAATTCGTGGTACGCAACTCTGTCCGCTGTATTTCCAAACAAAATCGATCCGCGAAAGAGAGCCTTCTTTAGAACGGCGGCGTGCTCGATGGGAGAAGGCCTGCACACCAGCCGCCAGGGCGAATTTTGAATCCTCCAATTTTCGGGCTGATTTTTCACAGGTGTGTGCTCGCACAGCCAAGCGGAAATGACGTCGAAGTTTCGCGGTTCGCCGCCGTCCGCCAATTGCAGTTGTGCTGGAGTCAGTTCGCCGTGCTCCTCTTTGCTGATGGGCCGAATCCATTGGCCGGTGTCTAGCCTCACTCCGGCCACACAACGCTTGGAATATTTCTTGGAATGGGCGAGACAGATGAACTGGACTTGCAGCACGCCCCTGTATACACCTCACAGGTGGTGGATTGTCAAGTCAGACCATTTCTCCCGAAGATATTCCAGGACGAGCCGGCGATGGCAATGTTCCGGCTTCGGCTCGCTGCACAGCAGAACCGTGGGAACGGTGAATATGCCGCGATCCAGTTTCTCTTCGACTTTCCGTTCCGCCAGCAAGGCCAAAAACCGGCGCCCGTATTCCTCCCAGCTTCCCTTGCGCTTCTTATAATCGTCCAGCATCTCTTTCGTCGGAGCGAGCAATGGTTCATGCAGGTAGTCCGCGGCGCAAATTTCGCGCAGAAAATACTCGAGGTCTTCGCGCTTGGTGAAGCCGGCGAGTTGCGACGCGTTTTTCAGGCGTACGTCGAGCAGGCGGCGAATCCCGGCTTTTCCTAAAATGCCGAAGAACTGTTCGGCCGTTTTTTTCGTAAAACCGATGGAATAGACTTCCACGGTTCCGCCTCTTCTTTCTGAAAGAGAGACAATTGGTCCCGGTCCGGATCGGTTTCCGCGGCGACTTCCTCCTCCGATTGAATCCGTCCGTCTCCGCGGATGTGCTCCACTTGAATTCCATGCTCGATCAATACTCGGCTCACCAGCAATCGCCGGTGGCACTCGGCCGGATTTTCCTCGGCGCACAGCATGGCGACGTTGTACTCGCGGATTCCGCGTTCCAGCCGCAACAATCCATCTTGAAACAGGGAAGAGGCCGCCACGCGGTCATACAGCACGTGCCCTTCCTCATCGTAGAACTCATCTCCGTCGGGGCGCCCGCCAAGTTCCCGCCCGAGATAGAGATAGCGAATCCCCGCCTCTTGCAGAGCCAGCCTCAATGCGTCCTGGTCGAACTGTGTGGCGTACTTGGAATACGGCTGGGAACGTTCATCCACGACCACCTGGATTCCGTGCGCCTTCAATAGGCCCAGGAAATGCTCGACAGTATGGTTGGAATGCCCGATGGTAAGGACGCGAGGGCTCGCATTGGCGTTATTTTCCATTTGCGGCGGCATGCTTGTGCCTGCCAGTTTAGCACAGGGAGGGATTTCGTAAGTTGTTCGCGGAAAGCTCGGCGGACTACCCGCTTCTCCCGATGGGTTGCCGGAGAGCCGCGCGGTCCAGGTTTTCGCGCAGGTTCATTAAGGTGAGGAAGGTGTTCAGGATGCGGGCCTTCATTTCGTCGGCCAGGTGCAGACCGCTGGTCGAAGCGCGGGCCAGCATTTCGCCTTGCTCGGCGATGAAGTGAATGATTTCGACCTGGCGCGCGTGAGGAGTTTTCCCGTAAACCGTTTCGCGGCGCATTTGCGCGCACTCATTTTCGACTTTTAGCGTGAAGTGAAGCACGCAGAGGTGGACCGGTTCGAGCGCAGCCGGCACCATTCCCTTGCAACCGTTTTCGCAGCACGCCGTAAGTGTAGGCATGGGTGGGGGTCATTCCCCGTATACCTAATTGTAAGCACCCGGAGTGCCAAAAATCCAGTTTGTCAATGAAACATACGCCGTATCAGCTAGCAGCAGTTCTTGGTACTGGCCCTGGCGTATATCGAGAGTCCCCCTGTGCCAATGAGGACGCCGGGTTACAATGTCCGAGGTACCTTATCATGCATGGGATGCCGTTAACCGCGCTCCGCGATTGGAAGGGTCGGCCTGCGTTCCAAAACCGAACGAAATCTGGAGACCTGGATTCATTATGGAAAACACCATTGAGAGCACTGACCTAAGCCGCTGGGACCTCAGCATTCTGTACGCCGATATCGTCGATCCGCGGCTGGACTCCGACTTAAGCGAACTCACGGCCATGGCCAAGCGGTTCTCGCTTACCTACAAGGGCAAGCTGGGGGAATTGCTGGGCGGCGCGATCCGGGACTATTCGGAAATCGAGATGCTCAGCGGCAAAATCTCCTCGTACCTGTTTTTGCGGGAGAGCACGGACCTGACCAACGCGGCCATCAAGGCCAAGCACGCCGGCTTTCAAAGGGATTTGAGCGCGGTTCGAGGAGAACACCTTACCTTTTTTGAATTGGAACTTGTCCAGCTCAGCGACGAAACACTTCAAAAATTTTACGAAAGCGATCCTGTCGTTGCCAAGCACCGCCCGTGGATCGAGCATATCCGAATGTTCAAGCCGCACTTTTTGACCGAGCCGGTCGAGTCCGCTTTGGTGAAGCGCTCGCCATTCGATTCCAGCTCCTGGGGCGATTTTTTTGACGAAGTGGAAGCCGACCTGAATTTTGAGTTCCGCGGCGGCACGAAAAACCTCACCGAAATGATGCACCTGATCGCCGAATCCAAGGACGCCGCCGAGCGCGCGGAGGCGTTGCAATGCGTGAATGGCGGCCTGGCAGGCCCCTTCGCGAAATATGCCGCGCAAACGCTCTACATGGTCGCCGGCTCGAAAGCGGTGGAAGATAAGGAACGCGGCTTCGCGCATCCGATGGACTTTCGCAACAAGGCCAATCGAATCCCGGACTCCGTCGTCAACGTTCTCCACAACGCCGTCACCACCCTCTGCGGTTCCTTGACGAGGCGCTATTACAAGCTGAAGGCGCGCCATTTGGGATTAACCGTGCTCCGCTGGAGCGACCGCAACGCCCCGATGCCCTTCGCCGATACCACCATCATTCCCTTCGATGAGGCTGCGGGAATCGTCACCAGTTCGTACGAAAGCTTCAGCCCAACCCTTACGAGAGTCGTGAAAAGCTTTTTCGCCGATCGCCGCATCGATGTGCCCGTGGCCAAGGAAAAACGCAGCGGCGCCTTTAATTCCTCTCACGTCTTGCCCGGCGGAAAGCCCGTGTCCTTTACGCTCATGAATTATTTGGGTTCCAACCGGGACGTGATGACACTCGCGCACGAACTCGGCCACGGCGTCCACGGCATCCTGGCCGGAGAAGCGCAGGGCCCGCTGATGTATCACGCCCCGATCGCTTACTGCGAAACCGCGTCCGTGTTCGGCGAAATGACGACGTTTACTTTCCTGAAGGATCGCCTCATGCGTTCTGGAGACAAGAGCTCGCTTCTGGCGTTGATCATGGCCAAGATCGACAGCACCATCAACACCGTGGTCCGCCAGATCGGCTTCTCAAACTTCGAGCGCCGCATCCACGGCATGGATGAGTCCTACACCGCCTGGACGGAGCCGGAAAAGCATTCGGTGGAAGAGTTGGACGCGATCTGGTTAAAGACCGCGCAGGAACTCTACGGCAAGGAAGGCGAAATTTTTACTTATGAAAACTCCGAGCACCTGTGGGCCTACATTCCGCATTTTCACAGCCCATTCTACGTCTACGGCTACGCCTTCGGAGAACTCTTGACGCAAAGCCTCTACGCGCAGCGCAGTCGCCTCGGAGCGAAATTTGAGCCGCTGTACCTGGACCTGCTGCGTTCCGGCGCGACCAAGGATGTTGTCGAGCTGCTCGCCCCCTTCGGCCTGGATGCGCGCAACGAGGCCTTCTGGAAGGACGGCATCACCGTCAGCCTGGGCGCATTGCTCGAGGAGGCAGAGCAACTGTCGCGGGCCATGGGCGTGATCTAGAAAGTATTCGCAACATCCTTCAAAAAGGGGCTACTGGGCTTCACAAGCGTCCCCACGGGAAAAAACCCGAGGGACGCTGCGGTGCCTGATGCCTCGGTTGCAGGAAGCGGCGGATTCGGGATCTAAAGCGATTTCCCATGAATGTGTGCGTTTTAAGACAGACACGCCGCCGTCAAAGAAGCTTTAATAATCCCTGAATCTATTGAGTGAAAGGTCCCAAGAGTATGAAGATCCGTGTAGGCTATGAGTTCATCTACAGCTTTCCACAACCAACGCCAATGATCCTGGTGGTGAGCATGCATTATTCGCGCGCTCCCGACGTGATCGTTGCCGATCGTCTGACCACGGATCCATACGTCCCCGTGACAACTTATCGCGACGGTTTCGGAAATTTGTGCAGCCGAATTTTGGCGCCCGCCGGGCGGCTGCAATTACAAAGCACAGGATTGGTAAGAGACACCGGATTACTGGACGTGGTTGTCCCTTATGCTCAGCAATACGCCGTGCAGGATCTCCCAGAAGAAACCCTGCTGTTCCTGCGAGGCAGCCGATATTGCGAAACGGATCTGCTCTCCCCGGTGGCATGGCAGCTATTTGGCCAGTCGCAGCGCGGATGGCCGCTAGTTCAGACGATTTGCGATTACGTCCATAACCGAATCACGTTCGACTACCAAAAGGCTCGAGCTACCAGGACCGCCTGGGAGGCCTACAGCGAGCGCACGGGTGTCTGCCGCGACTTCGCACACCTGGCCATCGCCTTCTGCCGCTGCATGAACATTCCCGCGCGGTATTGCACGGGTTACCTGGGCGATACAGGAACGCTGCCGCCATACGGCGTGCCGGATATGGCCGCGTGGATGGAAGTTTTTCTCGGTGGCTCCTGGTACATCTTCGATCCACGGAACAACGTCCCCAGGATCGGGAGGGTCCTGATCGCGCGCGGCCGCGATGCGGCCGATGTGGCCATCGCGACTACCTTCGGCCCGAATACACTCGAGAGTTTCAAGATTTGGACGGATGAAGTTGCCGAGAGCAATCCCCCTGGGCCCGCTCTGAACAGCGGAATCCATGCCTGATCATTCCCTTCTGACGGTGCGCCATGTCACGATTTATCGCTACCGCGAGCCGGTAAAGCTCGGCGAGCATCGAATGATGTTCCGGCCCCGGGCCAGTCACGACCTGAAACTTCTCACGACCAGCTTGAGCATTCTCCCCAACCCTACCCGCATACGCTGGCTCCATGATGTGTTCGACAATTCCATCGCCATCGCCGAATTCGATGGCTCTACTTCGGAACTTCGCTTTGAGAGCGTTGTGACCATCGAGCATTTCGAGACAGCCTTGCTGAATTACCCGCTGGAAGAGCACGCCAAAAACTATCCATTCCACTATTCAGAGGAAGAAAAAATAAATCTGTGCCGCGCCCTGGCCCATCGCCATCCGCACGAAAATGTTCTCCAATGGGCGAGCCAGTTCCTGGATCCGTCTGGGATTACCGGAACCATGAACTTGTTACGCTCCATGACGCTCGGTATCCGAAAGCAGTTCCAATACACCCGGCGCATCCAAAAGGGCGTACAGAGTCCCGACGAAACGATCCGGATCGGCCGCGGCAGTTGTCGCGATTTCGCCGTCCTGATGATGGAAGCGACGCGATCTCTTGGCCTGGCTGCTCGCTTCGTCAGCGGATATATCTTTGTGCCGGGCAACGATACCGGCGTCACTGGCGGCGGGGCGACCCACGCTTGGATGCAGGCTTACCTGCCCGGCGCCGGCTGGATCGATTTCGATCCGACCAACAGTATCGTAGGGAACCGCAACCTGATTCGTGTCGCCGTCGCCTGGTCCCCCGAACATGTGCTGCCGCTGTGGGGCACTTTCACGGGTCCCAGCAATTCCTTCCTTGGCATGGAAGTCACGGTGACTGTCACCGAGGAGAACCCGCAACGAGATGAAACTAAGCAGTGACACCGCTTCTTGCAAGCCTGTATTCAAACCAGCGGAATTTGTTGATAGCTGACAAAAGAAAGTATTACCGGTAATTGTGCGGCATCTAATCCCTCCACAGGTTGTTTCGATTCCGCATGGGCTATGCTAAACTGTCGTGGCAATAAGCAGGGATTCGTCCCCCAACTTGTTTCCCAAGAGGCGTTTATCATGTCTGGGCACTCTAAATGGGCCACCATTAAACACAAGAAAGCGGCCACCGACGCCAAGCGCGGCCGCATTTTCACCAAACTAATTCGCGAAATTACCATTGCCGCGCGCGTGGGCGGCGGCGATCCGGACTCGAACCCGCGCCTGCGCACCGCGATCCTGGCCGCCAAAAATGAAAACATGCCCAACGACAACATCGAGCGGGCCCTGGCGCGCGGCACCGGTACGCTCGAAGGCGAACAATACGATGAAGTGAATTTCGAGGGCTACGGCCCGGGCGGCGTGGGCATGATCATCGAAGTGGTCACCACCAACCGCAACCGCGTGGTCAGCGAGATCCGCCACATGATGAGCAAGCACGGCGGTAACATGGCTGAAAACGGGGCCGTGGGCTGGATGTTCAGCCGCAAGGGCGACATAGTCGTCTCCAAGGAAAAGGCCGACGAAGACAAGATGCTCTCGATCGTTCTCGATGCCGGTGCCGAGGATTTGCGAGATGACGGTGAAGCCTGGGAAGTGCTGACTCCTCCCGAAAGTTTCGAGCCGGTTCGCGAGGCGCTGGTGAAAACCGGCATCACCCCGGATTCCGCGGAAGTCGGCTGGGTGCCGCAAAATTACGTGAAGCTTTCCGGCAACCAGGCGGCGCAGATGATCCGCCTCGTCGAAGCGCTCGAAGAACACGACGACGTCCAAAAAGTTTCCGCCAACTTCGACATCGACGAAAAAGAAATGCAAGCCGTAATGGCCGCGCAATAGTTTTTAGTAGGACGGGCTTCAGCCTGTCGGTTTTGATTTTTCCACGTCAAAAGCCGCAGGCTGAAGCCCGCGCTACATCCACCCGAAAAACCAGTAGCCGCACACGTTCCCCCGCCGTACACTCATTCCCGTGCCGCTCTCTCCTCGAACGAATGGCGATTTCTTTCGCGTGCTCGGCGTCGATCCCGCCGCCGCAGGCGCCACGGGTTACGGCGTGATCGAAAGCGACGGCCGCCGCTGCCGCTTGCTGCGCTTCGGCGCCCTGCGCGCCACGCGCAAAGGCCCCGAACATTTCCCCGAACGCCTGCGCGAAATCCACGCCATGCTTGCCGGATTGATCGAGGAATTTCAGCCCCACGGCGTCGCCGTAGAATCGGTATTCACCGCTCTCAATATGAAAACCGCGTTGAGGCTCGCCGAAGTGCGCGGCGTGGTCTTGCTAGCCGCGGCGCAGCAAGACATCCCGGTGTGCAGCTACTCGCCGCGCGAAATCAAAGCTTCCGTCGCCGGCTACGGAAACGCGGCCAAGGAGCAAATGCAATTGATGGTGCGCGCTCTGCTCAGCATGAGCGAAACGCCCGAGCCCGCCGACGCCGCCGACGCGCTGGCCGTCGCCCTCTGCCACGTGCAGGCCGAGCAATTTCGCGCCCGCCTGGCCGCCGGTCCTCTGCGCCCCGCTACGGAGCAAGAGTGCGCACCCTCCCTTCGCGGTTCTCGCAGCCGCGGCGCCGCTTCGCGCATCTTATAGTCACGATGACTCGAAACCGCTTTCTTTTGAATTTCCTGTGCCTCCTTGCGGGCGCGTGGTTTCTCGCCCCGGCGGCCCGCGCCAATCCCGGCGGCGCGACCATTACCTACCGCCGCGTTTTCAAAGGCAGCATTCCCGAATTCATCGAGATCAAGATCGACGAACAGGACCAGGGCAAATCCACATTCGACATCCGCCCGCTGGACGAAGATGCCGACCCACAGCCGTTTGAAGTGGGCCCTGCCGTGAAGAAAAGCATCTTCGATCTTTCCGCCCAATTGAATCATTTCGCGGTCGCGAATCTCGACATCCAGAAGAAAATCGCCAACCTCGGGCAGAAAACGTTTCGCTACGAGAACGGCGGCGACGTGCACGAAATTTCCTTCAATTACACGGTCAATCCAACGGCCACTCAGCTCATGCAAATTTTCGAGGGCTTGGCCAAGCAGCAGCAAGACCTGGTCTTGCTCCAGCGCCAGGCCAAGTTTGACCGCCTGGGAGTCAACGACGCTCTTCTGCAATTTGAATCGGACATGGACCACCGGCTCCTGCCAGAACCCGAGCGTCTCTTGCCGATCCTCGATCAAATCGCCGCGGATTCCCACTTCCTGGAAATCGCCCGCACGCGCGCTCGCGCCCTAGCCGAGCGCATCCGAAACTCCCCTGGCCACTGATCCGATTTTAGTGGAACAGGCTTCAGCCTGTGAGGTTTTGATTTGCGCATGCGCAAACCCCACAGGCTGAGGCCTGTCCCACTAAAACGTAGTGCATCAGTTTGAAATTTTGGAGGTCTAGCAATGGCGTTGGTTCTGTGGCATCGCATTCCAATGAAGAAACGTCGTAAGGCTAAGAAACGCCCCCGAAAGCCGGATGTGAATCAACTGGCTTCGAGATTGGTACGATCAACAATCCGCATTTCCGAAAACCCTTCCAAAAGTCCCGCCAATTAAGCCCTGATTGGTGCATCTATTTGTGCAGTTGACAATTCTACTGCTTACACCTATACTGATGTCCGATCTTGCGATGTCCGATGGAGGGTACATCCAATGTGGGAACAATTTAAGCGAACTTCGAAGCCTAGTCCTAAGGACCCGACTGTAACTCTGAGTTCAAGTGGCCTTATCGGCCTGAATACGGCAGTAGCAAAGAATATACTCGGAGATGCGAAGTACGCTCTCTTATTCTTCGATGAGGCACGGCAACTAATGGGTCTAAGATTCATTAAGAATAGTGACCCCGATGCCTATCCCGTTAAGCTGACAGCTAGCAGGAGTCATGGTTCTCTTTCGGGTATGTCATTCCTAAAGACATACAAGATTTTCCCTACAGAAACTACTAAATATGCTGCTATCTATAACGAAAAAGAGAAGATATTGACTGTCGATCTGACCAAACCTATGGAGGCGAGGAGAACGGATAGGGGTAAGCATAAATAGAAAAGGGCCGCTTTCGCAGCCCCTTTCTAGCTTTCTCACAGAGATTCAGGCAGGTACGAACTGCCTGATGGAAGGAGGTGGAGAGATGCGTTACATCGCCCACCTGTATCACCTCGCAACCGCGCGAACGGTTGCGTTGTGGCAGGCATGGCATCCGGCCCTAGGGCCGGGTCCATAGCCTGTCTGTTCCAGGGGGCCATTATACACTATTTATCGTGTTTGGTGGCCCAACGGGACTTTGCGGCCTTCTGGGCAATAGCTCTCCTGCGCTCTGGCGACAGCTTTTTGGCTCTAGCGGGGCCCACTAAAAGCATCACTTGACGATCATCCCCGCATACCCCACAACTTCCCGCAAGTCCCCGTTCACCTCTCCCGAAGTCGCATAGTGAATCAGCTCGGCCTCGCTGGCGCCCAATTCGCGCGCGGCAATCAACGCGGCAACCGCGGCCGCATATCCGCACATGGAAATCTTCTCGTCACGCACCGTGTCGAAAAGTCCACGCGGATCGAGAGCGAGAATTCGATCGATGGCCTTGCGATCCTTCACGCGTGTCACGGCATCGCTCTCATAGTGATTCATGTCTGAACTGGCCACCAGTAAAGCAGGTTCGCGCTCCGCGGCAATCACGCCCGCGAGCGCGTGGCCCAGCGCTTCGAGCGTCTCCCATTTCGCGGGCCCGATCACGATCGGCACAAACGCAAACGAGGGAGCGAGCCGCTGCAGGAAAGGTATTTGGACTTCAAGAGAGTGCTCCGCGCTGTGCGCCGCGGCATCCTCGCGCAACAGGGGAAAAGCGCGAACGATTTTTTCCGCCAGCAGATGATCGATGGGCGCCATTCCAAGCGGCGTCTGCCAAGCGCCGTCGGAAATTATCGCTAGGGAAGCGCCGCGTGGATAATGACGCGGCCCGAGCAGAACCACTCGCCTGGGAATTTCCAAACGCCGGTAAACTTCCCCGGCCACGGCGCCCGAATAAATGTATCCCGCATGGGGAACGATGCATGCGCGCGAGCGAATTTTTTCGCCCTGGCCGCCGCTCGCAAGAAACGAATCGACATCAGCGGACAAGCGCCCCGGATCATCTGGATAGAACCGCCCAGCGACAGCAGGAAGGCGAATCATGGCAAGCTCTTGTTAACGTGTATGGCGAATGCGAAACCTTTGTAGGGCACGGCTTCAACCGTGCCGAAACGTGCGCGGAATAAATGCGACTCTATAGGTCGAGGAAATAGTCACCCCGCCATTATGTCATTCCGAGCGAAGCGAGGAATCTCTCTTTCTTTTCATGGACGCAAATCCAGGAGAGAGATTCCTCGCTTCGCTCGGAATGACATAATGAGTCACTCTTTCCACGGCTTGTTTCGCTTCTGGCCTGTTCGCAACCGAATTTCCGAGCGGTCCCAGAAAGCTCATTTCTTTAAAGACGGTCTGCCCTTGATATTCAAGGCGAGTTCGGTGTCGCGACCGTACCAAATGACGACTTTGTCCCCGAACTGGTAGCCGCCCGCATTCAGGATTCGTTGCATCTTGTCGCGAATCTTGGGGGAATAAGAAAAGGTGCGAAGGTCGCGCGTGTCGTTGACGCTGTGCACCTGAAGCGACTGTAACAACATGTGCTCGACCACAAAATGCGTCTTGATGATTTTGTGCGTTTGCGGGGTCTGCGCGGCGGGAGCTTGGGCGGCAGGGGCCTGCGCGCTTGCTTCCGGCGTGAAACTCGCCAGCAGCGCGCCGCAAAGCGCGAGCGCCGAGGCAAGCAAGAGAGCGTGATTCTTATTGCGCGTCATCAAGCGTGATTTTCAACGACTTCAGAAAGCGCAAGTCTTGCGGCGTCATTTCAAACTTGGGCGTCTCGCGCTCCTCGTGCAAAATTTCCTGGTCCACTTGAATGTGCAGGGATTCGAGGAAGCGCCTGTCGTTGGTGGTGATTTTGGCGTCGTCGGCGTCGCGCCGCGCGAGGCCAATCGTCGCGTCCAGCTTCAGCACGATGTCGAATCCCGCCGAACGCACGTCGGAAATTGCTTCCGAAATACGGCCCGATTCCGACACCGTATCATTGATGGCATGTCCCAATTCGCGCAGCAGTTGCTTTAGATGATCATCCAGTTGCACGATGCCCCCTTCTGGAAAACTTCCCTTCTTTTATTGTAGGGCGCAGTGACGCGGGAAACAAGTCCTCGGATAAGGGGCCGCGTGTTCAATCCGCCTACGCCCGTGGTTCGCACTGTAGCGAGGCCCTTTTTGTACTAGAATTCAATCGTGGCGACGCGACCCATGGGACTCTATGCGACGGTGCGGCATTCCTTCCGCATTGCCTGGCGCGCCGCGCGCGAGGTGTTTCATGAAGTCACGGGCGTCTTGTTTTTTGTGCTGGCTCTCGCTGCTGCTCAGGGCCTGTGGCGCGCCTGGCGCCATGGGGCGGGCCGGTGGCTTCTGGGCATGACCACGGGTTACGCGCTCCTGATGATTTTTTTCGGCGTGCTGTCGTTCCGCGATTCGCGGCGGGTCCGATGAATCCGCCTCCCGATCGGACCGTCGAAAAAGCGGCCGCCCCGAGCGAACGCAAGGAGCGCTTCACCACCCTCGGCGGCATTCCTCTGAAAACGGTTTACACGCAGGAAGACCTTGCCGGGCAAAACGCCGAGGATTCGATCGGCATCCCCGGAGAATTCCCCTACACGCGCGGCATTTACGCATCCATGTATCGCGGGCGCCTGTGGACCATGCGTCAGTACGCCGGATTCGGCACCGCGGCTCAAACCAACGAGCGTTTCCGCTATCTGCTGGCTAAGGGGCAAACAGGGTTGTCCGTCGCATTTGATTTGCCGACGCAGATTGGTCACGACTCGGATCACGCGCTCGCCTCCGGCGAAGTCGGAAAAGTCGGCGTGGCCATCGATTCACTCGAGGACATGGAAGCGCTGTTCGACGGCATTCCCCTCGACCGCGTTTCGACTTCCATGACGATCAACTCGACCGCCGCGATTCTGCTCGCGCTCTACGCGGCCGTCGCGAAAAAACAAGGCGCGGATTTGCGCAAGCTTTCCGGAACAGTGCAAAACGACATCTTGAAAGAGTTCATCGCGCGCGGCACGTACATTTATCCTCCGCGCCCGTCGATGCGCATCGTGACCGATCTCTTCGCTTGGTGCCGCACGGAACTCCCCGCTTGGAACACAATTTCCATTTCCGGGTATCACATTCGGGAAGCCGGCTCGACCGCGGCGCAGGAAGTTGCCTTCACGCTGGCGGACGCGATTGCGTACGTCGATGCCGCGATCGCCGTGGGTTTAGCCGTGGATGAATTTGCGCCGCGCCTGTCGTTTTTCTTCAACGCGCACAACGATTTGCTTGAAGAAATCGCCAAGTACCGCGCCGCGCGCAGGCTCTGGGCGCATCTAATGAGGGACCGCTTTGGCGCAAAAATTCCCGCGTCCATGATGCTTCGCTTTCACGCCCAGACCGCCGGAAGCTCTCTCACCGCTCAGCAGCCGGAGAACAACATCGTTCGCACCGCCATTCAGGCGCTCGCCGCCGTGCTCGGTGGCGCCCAGTCCCTGCACACCAACGCGATGGACGAAGCGCTCGCGCTTCCCACCGAAAATGCGGCGCTGCTCGCCTTGCGCACGCAGCAGATCATCGCGCACGAAACCGGCGCGGCGAACACGGCGGACCCGGTCGCCGGTTCCTACGCCATCGAAAAATTGACCGATGAAATGGAATCGCGCGCGAAGGAGTACATCGCCAGGATCGACGCGCTCGGCGGCATGCTGCGCGGCATCGAAACCGGATACGTGCAGGGCGAAATCCAGAAAGCCGCGTACGAATACCAGCGCGCCATCGAGCGCGGCGAGCAGATCGTCGTCGGCGTGAATCAGTTCGTTGCGGAAAAGGAAACGTCCATTCCGACGATGCGCGTCGATCCGCAACTGGAGCGCGCGCAGATCGAGCGCGTCCGCGCCCTGCGCGCCCGCCGCGATGCCACGCGCGCGTACGCAGCCGTCGCCGAAGTCGAGCGCCGCGCGCGCTCCGGCGAAAATCTGATGCCCGCGATCGCCGCCGCCGTCGATGACTTTGCGACAGTCGGTGAGATCTCCGACGCGCTGCGCCGCGTCTTCGGCGAATACAGAGAATCCGTGGTGCTGTAGCTCGCCTCTTCAGAGGCGAGGAGGTTTGCCGCGGCCGACGAAAATCCCCGCGTCTGAAGACGCGGGCTACAACACCGTGAAAATCATTCTTGCCTCGTCTTCGCCGCGCCGCGCGGAAATCCTGCGCGAAGCGCAAATCGCTTTTGAAATTCGCGCCACCTCAATCGATGAAACCCCGCGGCCTGGCGAGAACGCGGAGTCCATGGTGTCACGCCTCGCGGAAGCCAAAGCGCGCGCGGCCGCCACGCAGCTTGACGCCAGTTCGGGCGAGTGCATCGTCCTTGGCGCGGATACGACAGTCGAGCTGGATGGCGAAATCCTCGGAAAGCCGCGCGGCGTCGCGCACGCGCGCGAAATGCTCGCCAGGCTTAGCGGGCGAACGCACCGCGTCCTGACAGGAATCTTCCTTCTGCGATTGCCTGGCGGCGTGACGCGCGCGGCAACGGAAATCTCATCCGTCACCTTCGCTCCGCTCACCAAACAGGAAATTGATTTCTATGTTGCGAGCGGCGAGCCCCTCGACAAGGCAGGGGCCTATGCTATCCAAGAAATAGCCGGGCGCTACATTTCAAGAATCGAAGGCTGTTATTTCAATGTCGTCGGACTGCCGCTGGCGAGATTGTATGGATTGCTGCGCGAGCTGGGCTGGCAAGGCGATGGTTAATCGGCAAACAAAAAGGGCGGTCCCGTGGACCGCCCTTTCACACGAATACGGAATCCACCGAAGAGCTTAGGAGCTCTTCTTTTCCTCGCCTGCGGGAGCCGCGGCCGGAGGCGCCGCTTGCGTCGTTTGCGGCGGAGTTTGAAAATCGTCGCGCATCCCGGTCTTAAACTCTCGAATGCCCTGGCCGAGCCCTCGCATCAGCTCTGGAATTTTCTTGCCCCCGAACAAAATCAGCGCGATCAGCACGACGATACCGATGTCCATGGGGCTGTCGAATATAAACAACGCCAAATGATTCAATGGAGCGAATTGCATATCTTACCTGCCTTTTGAGTCGCTTCCCGTCGCTTTTGCGGGTTCAGATCGAGACTCACCTGGCAAATTATAGCACGTTTAGGTTCCGGTTGGCGCAAGTCAGAAATTATTCCAATTGCAGGTGCCCGATCCAGCGGCGATTCGCCCAAACGCAATCGCGAGGCTCATTCTCGCGGGAGCGCCGAGCTGATTTCATCGAGGATCGCCCGCGCCGCCGCTTCGGGATCCGGAGCACCCGTGATCGGCCTGCCAACCACCAGGTAATCCGCCCCGGCACGAATCGCCTCGGAAGGCGTCGCGAATCGCGCCTGGTCGTCCGTCTTCCCTCTCCGCTTGCCAGCCGAACTTCCTCCGACAACAGGGCGGATGCCAGGAACAACAATCAGGAAATCCTTCCCGCAGGCACGCCGAATCGCCCGTATTTCGTGAGGAGAGGCCACTACCCCGTCCATGCCCGATTTCTGGGCTAGCCGCGCCAGCTGGACCACCCGCCGGGAGGCCGGACCCGGGATCCCTACCCCTCGCAACGCGGCGCTGTCCATGCTCGTAAGGATCGTAACTGCCAGCAACTTAGCTGCTGGCGTCGGTCTTGAGCCTTGTGCCTCGTCCCTGGCCTTCGTCGCCGCTCGCATCATCTCCACGCCCCCTAGGGCGTGCAAGTTCAAGAGTTGGAGGCCCGGCAAAGCCGCGGCACTGGCGATGGCCCCTTGGACCGTATTAGGGATGTCATGGAATTTCAAGTCCAGGAATATGCCAGGGCCAAGGTGGTTCAATTTCCTCACTGCGGATGGACCTTCAGCAGTAAATAAGTGTATATTTATCTTAAACATGCCCACCAATGAGGAAAGCGATTGGGCTAGCTCTAATGCTGGTTCAAGGGAGGGAAAATCGAGTGCTAGGATTAACTTCTGGCGGGCTCGCTCGATCAGGGACGTTTTGGCACCTCAAGCAGCTCGACTCGCAAGTTAGAAACTCCATGCTCTATGATCCCCAGACGGCAGGCGACCAAGTAGGAGACATCCAGCTCCCGATCGTCAATGAAGGGACCCCTGTCATTAATCCGAACTAGCTGTGCGACGTGAGTCTTGGGGTTGGAAACGCGCACCAAGGATCCGAAAGGCAGATCAGTACTCGCCCCTGTCGCGGCATACATGTCGTATTTTTCCCCGCTGGCGGTCTTCCGACCCTGAAACTTGCCGCCATACCAGCTGGTTTTGGCGCTCCAAACCCGAATGGGCTTGATGGGTTGGCTGACGTGGGCTACCAAAGGCGCTTCCAAGCCCTGGGCTACCAAGAACATTAATGGCAACCATCGAAACGCGGCCCAAACCATGAACAACCGGCTACGCATTATGTTTCACCCAAGTCATAGTCACACCAAAATGCTAACACGCGCTACCCAGCTATTCAAGAACAATCGACCTGAAGCGATCCTACTAAACTATTGATATTATTGATTTTATGTTCGATACAGTATCTTTCCACCTGATTTAGGACCTCCAAACACGCCCTTGGCTGAGAAAAATTTGCCGTTCCTACCTGCACGGCGGATGCTCCCGCGATAACATATTCTAGGACGTCATCGCCCATCTCGATCCCACCCAGCCCTACCACGGGAATCTTGGCGGCACGCCGCGCCTCATAGACCAGGCGGAGGGTTATGGGCTTGATCGCAGGGCCCGACAATCCTCCGGTCGTCCGGCCCAACCTCGACTTCCGTGTTCGGACATCAATGCTCATGGCCTGGTAGGTGTTTGCCACTGTGAGGGCGTCCGCTCCGGCTTCCTCTGCAGCCCTGGCTATTATTCTGATGTCGGTTACATTCGGGGAAAGCTTGACCCAGAGGGGGCGGCGGGCGGCCTGGCGGGCGGCGGAGACGACTTCCGCGACCATCTGGGGATCGCTACCGAATTGAATGCCTCCGTGGGCTGTGTTGGGGCAGGAAATATTGAGTTCGTAGGCTGTGACCCCCTCCGCGTTCTCAAGGTGCCGGATTACGCCCACGTATTCATCGACGGAATAGCCGAACACGTTTGCAATGACGGCAGTACGGTACTGGCGCAGCGCGGGCAGCTTTTCCGCTATAAAGGCGCGGACCCCAATATTTTGCAGGCCGACGGCATTGAGCATACCGGAGGGTGTCTCGCACAAACGGGGCGCCGGGGCCCCAGCCATAGGTTCGAGGGAAAGCCCTTTTACCACGATGCCGCCAAGGTGGTTCAAATCCACGAGGTGGGCAAATTCGACGCCGTAGGCGAAGGTGCCGCTGGCGGCAATGACGGGATTGGAAAGGCGCAAAGCGCCGACGTTCACGGAGAGGTCTACCGCGGCTGGCACAGTCACTCGCGGGATTCTAGCACGCGGGCTCGCGCCCCAGTGTGGAAGGATTGTGGAAAAACGGCGGAAATCCAGGGCCGCTGCATAACGCCCGCTTCGAGACGGGCTGGCACTATGCTAGGATGTTCGCCCAATGCGCATCGTGGAAAAGACGCAGTTAATGACAGCGACGGAAATCGATCGCACCGTCCAACGCCTGGCCCACGAAATCGTGGAAAAGAGCGGCGGGACATCGAATTTGGCGCTGATCGGGATTCGCCGGCGCGGCGTTCCCCTGGCCAAGCGGATCGCGCAAGCCATGCGCGGCATTGACGGGGTGGACGTGCCGGTGGGAACGCTGGACATCACGCTGTATCGCGACGATCTTTCCAAAGTCGCGGCCCAGCCGGTTCTGCAATCGAGCGACATCCCGTTCCCGGTGGACGACAAGGATCTGGTGCTCGTGGACGACGTGCTCTACACGGGACGCACAATTCGCGCGGCCATGAACGGGCTTTTCGACCTGGGTCGTCCGAAGCGGGTGCGCTTGTGCGTGCTGATCGATCGCGGACATCGCGAATTGCCCGTCGAGGCGTCTTTCGTTGGGCGCAGCGTGCAAACCAGCGACGCCGAGATCATAGAGGTCCGCCTGAATGAAACCGATCAGGAAGAACGCGTCATGCTGGTCGAGCGCGTTCCCTGACGCCGGCCCACCCTCTGCTCCGGGCCCGGCTTAGATTTCGAGGATCGTTGTGCCATTTCGCTTCGGCCACATGCTAGGGATTGAACCGCTCAGCGCCGAGGAAATTTTATTTCTGCTGGACCAATCGAAACCCTTCCAGGAAATCCAGCGGCACCCGCTGAAAAAACTGGCCACGCTGCGCGGGAAAACCGTGGCGCTGGCGTTTTTCGAGCCGTCGACGCGCACGCGCATCAGCTTTGCCACGGCGGCGGCGCGCCTGGGCGCGGACCAGATGAATTTGCAGGCGGAATCGTCGAGCCTGAAAAAAGGCGAATCCCTGCTGGACACCGTACGCACGCTGGACGCGATGAAGCCGGATTGTATCGTGATGCGACATAGTTCCTCGGGCGCGCCGGATTTCGTAGCGCGCAATCTGCCCCTGCCAGTGATAAATGCGGGCGACGGCACGCACGAGCATCCCACGCAGGCGCTCCTCGACGCGCTGACGATTCGCGATCGGCGCGGCACGCTCGCAGGGCTGAACGTCACGATTCTCGGAGACATTCTGCACAGCCGCGTGGCGCGGTCGAACATCCACCTGCTCTCGAAATTCGGCTGCCGCATCACGCTGTGCGGGCCGGCGATGTGGCTGCCGCGGGAACTCGAATGCCTCGTTCCTACGGGCACCGCGATCCGCCGCGTCACGCGCATCGACGAAGCACTGGAAGACGCGGATGTCGTGCTGACGTTGCGCGTTCAGCAGGAGCGGCTGCACGAGCCGGCTCTCGCTCTCGATGAATATATCCTCCTATACCAACTCACTCCGGAGCGGCTGCGCATCGCCAAGCCGGATGCGCTCGTGATGCATCCGGGGCCGATGGTCCGCGGCCTGGAAATCGATCCCGCGGTGGCCGACGGGCCGCAATCGTGCGTCCTCGAGCAAGTCACCAACGGCCTCGCCGTGCGCATGGCCCTGCTCTTTCTGATGATCGGCGCGGACATCTCTTCGGAAAGGGATTCTTCTCATGCTGCTGATTAGCAATGGACGCGTTCTCGATCCCGCCAGCGGGACGGATGCGCCGCGCGACATTCTGCTCGATGGAGATCGGATCGCAGCCGTCGCGCCGCACGGGCAGCTTGCAGCGCGTGCCCAGGGCGCGGAAATTTTCGATGCCACGAATTTGATCGTTGCGCCGGGTTTTATCGATTTGCACTGCCATTTGCGCGAGCCGGGCGGCGAATCCTCAGAGACCATCGAAACCGGGACGCGGGCTGCCGCGCGCGGCGGCTTCACCGCCGTGTGCCCGATGCCGAATACGCGTCCCGTGAATGACAACGCTTCCGTGACGCGCTCAATCGTGGAGCGCGCCGCCGCGGTCTCGCCTGTGCGCGTGTGGCCCATTGGCGCGGCGTCCATCGGCAGCAAGGGCGAGGCGCTCGCGGAAATCGCCGCCATGAAGCAGGCTGGAATCGTCGCGGTTTCCGATGACGGCCGGCCCATCGCCACGGCAAAACTTTTGCGGCAGGTGATGGAATATTGCCGCGCGCTGGATTTGCCGGTGATCGACCACTGCGAGGATAGCTCTCTCTTTGCCGGCGCGGTGATGCGCGAGGGAAAACAATCCGTGAGGCTGGGCCTGCGCGGAATGCCCGCCGCCACGGAATCGCTGGCCGTCGCGCGGGACGTGCAAGTCGGCGAGTTGACCGATTCGCGCCTGCACATCGCGCATCTTTCAGCGCGCTCTTCCCTGGAACTCGTGCGTGCAGCCAAAGCGAAAGGCCTGCGCGTCACCTGCGAAGTGACGCCGCACCATTTCACGCTCACCGATGAAGACGTGCAGTACGACACGCGCTACAAAATGAATCCGCCGCTCGCATCGCGCGAAGACCGCGACGCGCTCATTGCCGGCCTCGCCGACGGCACCGTGGACGCCATCGCCACCGACCACGCGCCGCACGGGCCCGCGCTCAAGGATGTCGAATTCGATCGCGCGCCATTCGGCGTCACCGGTTTTGAAACGGCGCTCGGCCTCGGTCTCGAGCTGGTGCACGCAGGAAAGATTTCGCTGATGCGCATGGTGGAATTGTTCACTTCAGGCCCGGCGCGCGTCCTTGGGATTGAGCGCCGCATCGCGGAAAATGATCCGGGCGATCTGACGATTTTTTCCACCGAGCAAAACTGGACGTTCCGCGCGGCGGAGTCCGCCAGCAAGTCGCACAATTCCCCGTTCGACGGCCGCGAATTCCGCGGCGCCCCCATGGCCACAATCGTCGCCGGCCGCGTCGCCTATCGAAAATAGGCGCATAGGGCAAATCGTGATCTGAGGTGGATCAAATGTCTGCCTTGCTTCCTCCGCGTTCGATACAATCGAGTATATGCCCAATATGAACAATCAAGGGGGGACGAGCGTAAAGAAAAATCCTTCTCTATGGATGTTGCGCCTAACCACGGAACATCTAAACCGAGTCAAATACCCTCGCTTGATACGGCCAAAGATAGGCCCTACGAATCCGCCAACTATTGAGTTGGTGCATTGGGGCATTCAAGCTTACTGCCTTCCTTGGGTCCGGCATTTCAACGCTCTCATTAGCGGGATCATCAGCCTGACGGATAGCGACAATAAAGCAGCCGTTCGCATTGTGGGCCGGGCCTTATACGAGCTCTGCGCCCACGGATATTACGTAAAAAAACATATAAAGCAGCATCTCCAGGCGAAGAATTTATCTGCTGCCTGGGATTTTCTCCTGCCCATCGCAACCGGGAGCCGGTATATCGATGAATATCATGCGACGGGAATCAAAGCCTTTGATGAATTATTTCCCACGCCCCCACACATAAGAAAGGCGATCAACTGCTTCCGGGAGGTTACACCGAGGGAAACGGAGGACGATTACAGCTATTTAAGTGAATACTCTCATCCCAATATGATGACCTTTCGTCAGCATTATCGTTGGACCACGCCTTACGTAATCGACTTCGTGGACGAAGTCCACTTCGGGGCATTTGGGGCGATTGCTGCATCATCTCTTCAAGGTCTACTGGCGATTGAAGAATTCCTTGGAATTGGGAACGAGCATCAAGTGCGAAAGGCTGTTGGGGGACTCTTGGAGGCGATTGCGAAACATGCCAAAGCTGAAGGTGTCACTTGACGCCGATGAGCGAACAAGAATTCCGCGAAAGGACCGTAAGCAAGTACCGCATCCACTTTCAGCATGTATACAGCCTTCATGAATTCGCTCAGCAGGCAATAGTCAACTTCAAAGGATTCTCACAAAACGCCTATCATGCGGCCCTGACCTTGATTTTTCCGAAAGCCTACAAATCGTTCGACGCGATCCGCAGGCTATGCGAAATTGCGTCTTGCGAAGATGCCGCGGTGATTTTGAGGAGTCTCCTGAGCTTACTAGCGATGACACGGTGGATTTCGCTCGATCCCGGCAAGAGAGGAAAGCGATATTTAGCATGGTATTGGGTGGCAATGCATTCCGACGCACAGCACTTCAAGGACCGCGTTCCGCCAGAATGGACTCCAGTGATCCAGAGGCACTACAATCGAATTAAGGGACAGTTCGAGTATCAAGATGCACGGGGCAGGACTCGGATGCCAATGCAGTGGTATCAACCTGACGTCCGAACTCTACGAGATATCTTTATAGAAGCCGGGCTGGAAAAACACTACGAGGAGGCCTACAAGCCCCTATCGGGTATAGAACATTCCGATGCCACAGCATACTTGCCCATGCTCATGAGCATGGAGGGAACGCAGAACGAAAGGCGTTTGGAAATTCAGAGTGATTTGAATGCGCCCGATTACTTGCGGAACAGCTTCCAATACTTCGGGGATATCTTCCGCATCTGCAACAAGACGAATCACCTTGCCGATGCTTCCGAACTTGACCAGATAATCACAAAAGGCAAAGAGTTCTATGAAGCAGATATGCGTTCGAGGGGATTGCCCCCATATTAACAACCTCAACTCCTAATGCGCGCCGGGTTCGGCGGCGGGGTGCATGCCATGTTGCGGGACTTCGTGGACGCCGCGCGCGGGGGGTTCCTGGTGTATGCGGTAAAAGTGGTCGAGCGGGCCGGGGCCCTTGCCGATGGAGAAGCCCTTTTCGATCGCTTTGGTCACATACGCTTTGGCGAGCAGCACGGCTTCCCGCAGCGGGCGGCCGCAGGCAAGCTGCGCCGCAATCGCCGAGGCGAAGGTGCATCCTGACCCGTGCGTATTTTCACTTTTGATGTGGTCGCCGCCGAAGCGGAGGACTTCCGTGCCGTCGAAGAGAACGTCGATGGCCTTCTCCATGTGTCCGCCCTTGACGACCACGGCGCGCGCGCCGCGCTCGACGATTTTGCGCGCCGCGGCTTCCATCGCGGCGTGATCCTTGATCGGAATGCCGGAAAGAATTTCGGCTTCGGCGATATTCGGCGTCACCACGGTTGCGCGTTTCAGTAATTCCTCGCACAAATATTTAATTCCACCCGCATCGATCAAATCGGTTTCGCCGGAAGTGGATTTCATCACGGGATCCAGAACGACGTTCGCGACGCCGGCGCGATCCAAAAACTCCGCGACCACGACGGCGTTTCCGCGATGGCCCAGCATTCCGATTTTAATGGCGGAAATTTTGATGTCCTCGAGGAGCGCGTCCAGTTGGGCGCGGAGTTCCGAGGCGGGAGTGTCGTGGATGGATTTCACGCCTTGCGTGGACTGCACGGTCAGCGCCGTAATGGCCGCGACGCCATAGCAGTTGTGCGCGGCGACGGTCTTGAGGTCCGCCGCAATCCCCGCGCCGGCGGATGGATCGAAGCCCGCGATCGTCAGCACGATCGGGGGAGCCACATTTACATGATTGGACAATTCCTCGCGTCCCTCCGCGGCAAAATTCGCCCACAGACAAGTGGACCGGCTGCGCTAAATCGTCGCGCGAGCCGGCAAGTCGAAATGTACGCGCGTGGCCGCCCACGCGCAACATCTTTTTTGCCGCACGTGACGGAATGGAGAGGTCTTCGAGAACGCAAAATCCCTTTGTGCGCGGATTTAAAACAAGCATCAGCGATGATTGACTCATCCTCGCATTCCATAGCATGATCCTATTTGCCATGAAAAAGACTCACTTCCGTTTTAACATTTACTTGCGCCCGGAGCCCGAAGGCGGCTTCACGGCCATTGTGCCAGCGTTCCCTGGCTGCGTTACGTATGGACGCACTTTGGGCGAAGCGAAGAAAATGGCGAAGGACGCCATTTGCGGCTACATCGAGAGCCTGAAAAAACACAAGGAGCCGATACCCACCGACGACGAAACTTTGGTCGCATCCCTGGATCTCGAATATGCCCAAGCTTCCCGCCGTTAAAGCGCGCGAAGTCATCCGATTCCTGAAACAGAATGGTTTCCTCCTCGATCACACTTCCGGCAGTCACTTCATTTTCTACAATCCTGCATCCAAGAGACGGGCAGTCGTACCACAACATAATCGTGATTTGCCAAAGGGAACTCTTCTATCGTTGCTGCGCGAAGCAGGTTTTTCACGCGGGGAATTGATCGATTTTCTCCAAGGGAAATGAGGGAATCGCATGCATAGCGGTCCCCTTTCATTGGGCAATCTTTTTCTTACGGAAATAAACCGCGGACCAAAGTCGCGTCGGCGACGCGCCCGACGGCGAGAATATACGCGGCTGCACGCGGGTACACGTGGAATTTGCGCATCGTTTCGTGCACGTCGGTAAACGCACGGCGCATCACGAATTCCAACCGGGAATTCACTTCCTGCACTTGCCAGAAAAATCCTTGCAAATCCTGAGCCCACTCGAAGTAGCTGACCGTGACGCCGCCGGCGTTGGCCAGAATATCCGGGATGACAAAAACGCCTTTGCGGGAAAGGATTTCATCCGCGTGCGGCGTGGTGGGTCCGTTGCCGGCTTCGGCGACGATCTTCGCCTTGATTTGGTCGGCGTTGTGCAACGTAATGGCGTTTTCGAGCGCCGCGGGAACCAAGACGTCGCACTTCAGCGCTAATAATTCATCGTTGGAGATGCGCGACGCGCCCGGCATACCGACGACCGTGCCGGAACGCTCCTTGTAGCGCAAGGCGCGCAACGGATCGATGCCGCGCGGATTGTGCACGCCGCCGCGGGAATCGCTGATAGCAATAATTTTCGCTTTTTTCTCCGCAAAGAGCCGCGCCACGGCCGAGCCGACATTGCCGAAGCCTTGAATGGCAACCGACGCGCCGCGCAAATTAATCTTCTTGACCTTGCAGGCTTCCTCGACCACGACCAGCACGCCTCGCCCCGTCGCGTCCGTGCGCCCTTCCGAGCCGCCGATGGAAACCGGCTTGCCGGTCACCACACCGGGAGCCGCGTGACCGACGGTCATGGCGTAGGTATCCATAATCCACGCCATGGTTTGCGCGTCGGTGTACACGTCCGGCGCGGGGATATCGACTTCCGGCCCTATAATCGGCTGAATTTCCGCGGCGTATCGGCGGGTCATGCGCTCGAGTTCGCCCTTGGACATGCGCTTGGGATCGCAAACGATGCCGCCCTTGGCGCCGCCGTACGGGAGGTTTACCGTCGCGGTCTTCCAAGTCATCCAGGCCGCCAGCGCCTTCACTTCGTCGAGTGTCACGTTCGGGTGATAGCGCAGGCCGCCCTTGGCCGGGCCGCGCGACACGTTGTGCTGCACGCGGAATCCGGTAAAGACTTTCGTCTGGCCATTGTCCATCTTCACCGGGAGTGAGACTTCCAGCACGCGCTTGGGCGTTCGCAGAATCTGGCGCAGGCCTGGATCGAGCTTCAAATATTCCGCCGCCATGTCAAACTGAATTTGCGCGATGCGAAACGGGTTCAGGTCTTCGCGCGGTGCCATCCGAGGGAGGATGGGTTGGGGTTGGGGGACCGCTTTTACCACCGTGGCCATGGGCGTTTCTCTCCTTGAATATTGCGACTACGCACTTGCCGCGCGCCGCGAGGAGCGCTGATATCGCGCGCGACACTCGGCGGAACAGAAGTGCAACACCTGGCCCGCTCGCTCCAAGGGAAAAGAAATCTCAGGGGCGACGTATGTGCCGCACCAGGGATCGCGGTGCAAGGGAATCGCGGAATGCGTCTCCCGCGGGCGAGACGCGGACGCCGGTCTCGCGCTTCCCATGGCCCGAGCCAGCAGCTTAGGCAAAAGCCGCGCCAGCCTTCGACTCGCCCATCGATCGATTCGCTCTAGTAAATTCACCCGCTTGACGCTTCCCGGCGGCTCTTCCTGGCCCAGCTTGCCGCGCGTGTTCTCCGGCCACCCAGTTCGATTGGAGTCCGAAGAGCCAGGCGGACCGAAGCCCCTTCGATTAACTGCTCATGCTAAAAGCGCGGCTGTTGACCGCACAATAACCCGAGTGTAGTCAACCCGGAAAAGCGGTGTCAACCAAAGAACCCGGATATTTTGGGCGCAGATGCCCTGGAAACACATCTGGTGACAAAACGAAGTCTGAAGCGTGGACAGTCTAAATAATTCATTATAAGTGGCTTAGCATTAGAACGGCTGGACTAGATTGGAGCCAGAAGGGCGCCCAACACCTGCAATACGCTGCGGCGGACGGGCGTCTGCCTGATTCCAAAATGCCAGGCTGAAGGCGGGCGATACAAAACGCTGCCAAAGTAAGAGTGGAGTCAAGGCTTTGCAGGGATGGTACCCGTCCCCAAATATGGATGCAATGCTTCTGGGACCAAAACGGAACCGTCGGCCTGCTGGTAATTTTCCATGATCGCAAGCCAGGTGCGTCCCACGGCCAAGCCCGAGCCGTTCAATGTATGCACAAATTCGCTTTTGCCGCTTTTGGCCTTGAAGCGGATGCCGGAGCGGCGGGCCTGGAACGATTCCGTGTTGGAGCAGGAAGAAATTTCCATGAACTCGTTGGCGGAGGGGAGCCACACTTCGATGTCGTATGTTTTGGAGGAAGCGAAACCCATGTCGCCGGTGCATAGCCCCACGACGCGGTAGTGCAGGCCAAGTTTTTGAAGGATCTGCTCGGCATTGGCGACGAGGGATTCGAGCTCTTCATAACTTTGGTCCGGGCGCGTGAATTTAAACATTTCCACTTTTTGAAATTGGTGCTGACGCTTGAGGCCGCGCGTGTCCTTGCCGGCCGCGCCGGCTTCGGAGCGGAAGCACGCCGTCCAGGCGCAAAGCTTGATGGGCAACAGATCGGCATCGAGCGTTTCGTCGCGATAGAAGCTGGTGAGCTCGACTTCGGCCGTCGGCGTCAGCCACAGGTCCGTGCCTTCGAGGTGAAACATGTCAGCCGCGAATTTCGGCAATTGGCCCACGCCGGTCAGAGCGGCCGTGTTCACAAGGAATGGTGGGAGAATTTCGGTGTATCCGTTAGCCGCGTGCGTGTCCAGAAAGAATGCGGCCAGGGCGCGTTCGAGGCGCGCGCCGAGGCCCCGATAGATCGCAAAACGCGTGCCGGCTATTTTCGCGGCGCGTTGGAAATCGAGGATCCCGGCGTTTTCGGCGATTTCCCAGTGCGGGCGCGGCGGGAAATCGAATTTCGGCGGGGCGCCCCAGCGGCGTACTTCAACGTTGTCCGCCGCGCCGTGCCCGACGGGGACCGAACTGTGCGGGCGATTCGGCACGGTCAGCATGAATTCCGACATCTTCGCGTCCAGTTCCGCGATGCGCTCGTCGGCCAGCTTGATTTCGTCCGACACCTGCTTCATCTCCGCCAGCAACGAAGAAACGTCCTCCCTGGCCTTTTTTCGGCGCGGAATTTCCTCGCTGGCCTTGTTGCGCTGGGCTTTTAGTCGCTCCGCGAAGGTGATCCGGTCGCGGCGTTCTCGATCGATCGAGCGAAAGCTGTCGAAATCGATAGTCACGCCGCGATCGGCCGCCATCTTTTCAAATTCTCGGAGGTGTTCCCGAAAATATCCCAAATCGTGCATGGCGGATAGAATACACGAAGGGAGGTGATTCGCGACTCGTGATTCGTGGAGGGGAGTCGAGAGTTGAGAGTTATGAGTTGGGAGTAAAAGATCAGCGAACGAATCAGGCGGCGAGGGCGGCCAAAGAGCTCACGACTCGAGACTGACGATTCTCAACTCTCAACTGTTAACTCTTAACTTCGCCTCCATTGCCGCATCGCTTTGGCCCGCCTCGAGACGTGCTAGCATGAATTGGAAGCGAAAATGGCGGAAGACGTCCAAACCGAGTTAGCAATCGCCAAAGCCGCAAGCCGCGCGCCGGGCAGCTTTGAATTCATTCGCTACCAGACCGATGGCCCGGTCGCTCGCCTCACGCTGCAGCGTCCCGAACACAATTTATTGAACGAGCAATTGCTCCGCGAACTCGCGGGCGGCATAGGAATGGTTGCCGAAAGTCGCGGCGTGAAACTGATCGTCCTGGACGCCGGCGGCAAGATTTTTTCCGCGGGTGTGGATATCGTCGAGTATACCGGCGAGCGCGCGTTCTCGATGCTGGACGCATTTCACGCCGCTTGCATTGCTATGGTGGAGGCCCCGCAGCCGGTTCTCGTAGTGGTGGATGGCGCGGCTATCGGCGGCGGCGCGGAACTTGTTGCCTACGGCGACCTGGTGGTAGCCACGCCGCGCGCGCGGTTTGCCCTGCCGGAAATCACCATTGGCATGTTTCCTCCTCTGGCTTGCACCATGTTTCCGCGCATCGTTGGCCCGAAACGGACACTCGAACTCGTGCTGACCGGTGAAGCTATCTCCGCTGAAAGGGCGCGCGACTTGGGCCTCGTGAACCGCCTCGTGGCGGAAAAACAATTGGAAGCCGCGGTGAACGAGCTTATTGGAAAAATCACGTCGCAATCCGGCGCCGTGCTGGGCATGGCCAAGAAAGCGGTCCTCGAAGGAATGGGAATGCCCCTGCGTGACGCCCTGCAGAATTCGATGAACATTTTCCTGAACGAACTGTACCGCCTCGAGGATTCCCAGGAAGGTTTGCGCGCGCTGCTTGAAAAACGACAGCCGCAGTGGAAGAATAAATAGGCAAGCGGAACGCGTCTCCCGCCGCGCGGGAGATCCGTATGGACGATCCTCAAAACACTCCCGAACCAAATTTCCCCGAAGAGTCCGTCGATCCCGGCGCAGGGCAGGAAGCGAGACCCTCCCCCGAGCCTGGCATAGACCTGGCTGCGGCGAAAGTCTCACCGCTCAAGCCGGCCGAGGATGGACGGACTGCTGTTGCCGCCCTAGAGGATACGGCATCGCGGCGCCGCATTTTCCGCCACAATCTGTTTGCGTTGCTGTGGCTCGCTCTGGGCGCATTCATTTTGACGTCCTGGATTCTGGTTCGCGTCGACGCGCCCTTCGGAATCTTCTCCACCGGCCCGCAGGAAATCGTTCGCGCCCACCTTCGCGCCCTCGATCGCGGCGAGCTGCGCCCCGCCTACGACATGTTTTCGCCCCGCTACCGTGGCCAGGTTTCCTTTGACACTTGGCACCAGTTGTTCGTCTCGCACTGGCGCATGTTTCACGCGGACGTAGTGCGCGCGGAAACACCCGCATACGACGGCCCCGGCGTCACCCTGCAAATCTATCTCCACGGCGCCGACAACAAGGATTACCGCGCGCGCTTCACGCTGATCCGCACCGATGGCCGCTGGTGGATCGACGACGTCCACTGGACGCAAGAGCCGGACCAGCGCGATTTCTCTCGCATTTAATTTTCCTCCTCGCAGGATTGATGGCCGTCCCTGCGGCGATTGATTTCATGCCTCATTTCATCGTGGTTTCAGATTTGATCCTCGCGGAAGGAAATATGCGGCTCGTTTTCCTCAACGCCCGATCACCCGTGGGCGGGATGCCACGTTTTGCCTCGAAGCGATTCTCGCCTCTTAGCCATTCCGAGAGCGGGCGGGCGCCGATTCGTATTTGTGCACGCCTGAGCATCGAGCTCAAGAAACGGACTTCGGCCGCGAGGTTTCGCTCCGGATGTCCCCGCGCTTCGCGCTTTACGATGACCTGGCCCTTGGCTGCCCAGAGCAGCCCCCACTTCGGAGGGATGTCCTTCACCTGGATCAAATCGGCCGAACACAGGTAATAGCGGCGGTGGCCCATTCCGGCACGCGGATTTTTCCGGACGAGCTTTGCCGCGTCCTTTAAAAAATCCGACCGGCTCAACTTGCATTCGATGAGGATGGAACCCGCTTCGGGCACCCATCCGATCACGTCAGGATTCTCATCCGCGGGCGTGGCAAATTCGTAAAACACCACGGAGCACTGCCTGCTGAGCCAGCGCACACCCATCGCAACTAGTGTCGAATGCCGCATGATTCCTCTGGATTCTCAAGCATTGTAGCGCTGGAACGGTCAGCCGTCCGGGAGAAATATCGTAGTCACTCTCGCGATACGGTGCCCACGCTGATTGTCACGATCTCCATTG
>Ga0302324_100000940_pt1 | contig 72978 bp, 63 predicted proteins | sample Palsa_T0_1_FD_201949 | JGI IMG/M metagenome (GOLD analysis project Ga0302324, IMG submission 201949) | Peat permafrost microbial communities from Stordalen Mire near Abisko, Sweden - Palsa_T0_1 | ecosystem: Environmental > Terrestrial > Soil > Palsa > Peat permafrost | place: Sweden: Abisko...
GGAAGGTGATGACGCGCGTCTTGCCGCTGCCCGCGCCCGCGAGGATCAGCACCGGGCCCTCGGTAGTTTCGACGGCCTCGCGCTGCTGCGGGTTGAGTTGATCGAGAAAAGACAATGCGGAAGTGGCTCCGGGAGTGATGACTCGATTTTACAGGATGCTCGAGCCGCGGAGCGGCGGCATGGGAAAGCCCGGCACGGCAGTGCCGGGCAGAATGCGATGAGGAAACGAGTCCCGTAGGGCTCGTAACCCAATCCGGGTCGCCGCGACTCTATCATCAGATGGCCCGCACGCACGAGGCGTCGGCGCGAGTGGCCTGCGTCCGCGTTCCCATTTTGGTATGTCACAAAGCTTTTTGTGACCTGCGACCGTCATTATTCGGGCGAATCGAGCATAAGGTCTTAGGTGGGCCCGTGGTGTAACGGCAACACAGCACCCTGCGACGGTAGCAGATGCGGGTTCGAATCCCGTCGGGTGCACGCTCCGAGTTGCGGAGCGCGGGTTCTGTGGGGAGCGAAGCAGGGATAGCTTCCCTACAAAAGTAACTTGACTGTAGATTTGGGCAACCTATACTGGAGTTGTCGCAGGGTGCTGTAGTGCCCAGATTTGTTGGCCCCGAGAAATCGGGGCCTTCGTCTTTTTTACGACAATTTACTTCTGCATCTCGTGGACAGCCTTCACGAACTCTTCCTTGCCGACGAAGTGTCTGAAGGAATCGTCTTTTAGCGGATCGGGCAGCGCCTCTCCCGCAATCATGTTGGCTTTGTACTTGTACACAAGGCGAAGCTGGGCGAGCGCGTCACTCATTTTGTCCATCTCGCCGTAGGTGCATGCCAGGTTGTAGTAAAACATCGGGTACTCGGGATCCTGCGTGAGTCCGTACTCGAAGGTGGCCTTGGCTTGCGGCAGGTTTCCGCTGATCCCATAGGACATTCCGAGATTGTCGACCAGAACGCGGAAGTAGTCTTTAGACAATGTACGTTTGGCCTTTTCCATGTCCAGAGCCCTCTGGTAGGGGCCCGTTGCCTGGGAGTAGTTCTGCTGAAGAAAGAATTTGCTGCCTTGGCCGAAGTAGTAGGAGCTGTCATGATCCCGTGACTGAGATGGATTTTGCGACTGATCTGCCGACGGCGAGCCATCCGGCAGAAGTCGCACGCTGGCCAGCAGATCTTCGAAAAGCCTCTGATCCTCAGGCTTGAAGTCAACCTTGGATAGGTGAATTTCAGCGCAAAGGTCGTTGACGCCGACGTAGGCATGAATGTTCTTCTGCCGTACCTTGATCCCCTTGAACTCCGGCACGATGAATTCCACTCTGGCGATTCCGTCCTTAACAATCGTTTCCTGGAGATTGTCCCGTTGAAAAGGGCCTTTCTTGGTGCCGGGCCACCATTCATCGCGGCACTTTTCTGCGCTGGCCGGGAATTCTACGTGTTGAAGAAAGGCCGTGATGTCGAGTCCATCCGGCCGGCCGAAGGCGCGCAACTGCACTTCCTTGCCGTCGGGACGCACCCGGGTTTCGGGAGTCGCCAGCCCTACGTCGAATTCCAGAACTCCCCTAACGCCGGGGATTGCCATTTGCACATGATTACCGGAAGGTTGCTGTGCAGCCATGGCGCAGCAAAGCGCAAGCATGAGCGCGGGGATTTTCATAAGGACGCGATTCTACCAGCACAATTGCCGGCGCGTTGCTTCGCTTACGGGGTTTACACCCAGGCGCTCATCAGATGGCCGAGGCCGCCGCGGACGCAGAGGCCGTCGGAGCGGTTTTGGAAGTAGCGGGCATTGATTTGCGCGCTTTGCAGGAATTCGGTGCGGTGGAAGCCCAGGGTTCTCAGTTCGTGCTGCAATTTTTTGGGGTCGAAGAAGAGTTGGAAGGGCTCTCCGGCGGCGGCTACGCGTTTGGATAGGGCGTCGAGCGCCTGTCTCTGGCCTGCATTTAAGAGCGCGGGGTCGATGGCGAAATCGAAGACTACGCCGCTGCCTGGGGGCATTTTCGCGATTACGCTCAGAGTGGTCATGCAGGCTTCGCGAGTTAGGTAGGGAGTCACGCCCAGCCAGGAGAAAAATGCTGGCGCGCTTGTGTTCAGTCCGGAGCTCGCGAGCGCGTTGGCGAGGGTTTGGTGCTCGAAGTCGACGGGGACGAAGGTCAGCGACGGCGGGATCGGAATGCCAGCTTCCTGAAGTTGCTCGCGCTTCCAGGCTTGCGTGGCGGGGTGGTCGATTTCAAACACGCGCAGGTGGGGATGCGGGTTGCGGTAGGCGAAGGTGTCGAGGCCGGCGCCGAGAATTACGCATTGTGTGACTCCATCTTTGTTGGCCCCATGCTCGACGGCGCGGGCGAGTTCGTCTTCGGCGAAGCGGCTGCGGGCGGCCATGAAAGCGCGGAAGGCGCGGGAAAAAGCGTGATGCTCCTTCGGATCGGTGCGGAGCGCTGCGGCGGCTTCGGAGCCGATGATCCGCAAGGCCAGGGGATCGTCGAGGACTTTGGGATTATCGAGAAGCTGGTGCGCGGCGCGGCGAATCGCTACGCGCTGCGCGGTTTTGCTGAATTTGCCTTCTTGCATGTTAGGACTTGCTGGTCAGAATCAGTTAGATCGTCCGCGAAAAGCCCCTGCAACCATTCGCCGGACACAAAACGCGACCACCGGGGCTGAAGCCCGCGCTTATGGTGGAGCTTTACGCGGCGCTGAAGCGCCGCTCTTCCACGGTGCTGCATGCATGGGTATTTCGTGCATGGGTATTTCGTGCATGGGTATTTCGTGCATAGGTACATCGTGTGCGGATACTTCGTGCGGGGATACTTCGTGCATGGGTGAATTCTTCAGCAGGTTGCTAGGCCCTCAGGTCCGCCGCGACCGATCCGGCGGCCTTGCATTCTTCGCAGGGGCAGACTTCGCGGAGAAATTTCCAGGAGTAGAGGCCGAGGTCGTGTTTGTCGTTCCAGTTGAATTTGATGGCGTATTTGCCGATGGCTTCCGCCGAGAGCGGCTTGGCAGCGGGTTTGAACATGGGCAGGGTTCCGGGGGCGAGTTTCGCGGGCTCGCCGTGCCGGCGGCCGGCCTGGGCGCGCTCGTCTTCGCACAGGGCGCAGGGGCAGGCGTCACGCAGGTAGACAAAGTTGTAGTGAGACAGGTGGCCGTCTTTCCACTCGATATCCACGCCGGTGCCAGTGGTGAGATTCACCTTCACTGATTTGGGATCTGTGGCCGCGGACGGCGCCTGGAGCGGAGACTGCATCGCTTCAGTATCGCACAGGGACGGAACGGACTCCCGCGACTGGGAGCCCCGGATGCTGCAGAATTAGCGACCCGGAATCAGAGCTCCGGACTTAGCGCGCGGCGCTGGTGGTGCTGCTTGTGGACGCGGTGCGTCCGGTGACGATGCCGATGGCGAGACCGCCCGCCGCTCCGGCAAGAATGCCCATCAGAGCCAGGACCAGCACGTTTTCCATGAAACTTGATTTGCCACTATTGCGCATGACTTCCCCCTGTAACGCTATTATTTTACCTCGTCCGGGCGGGGTTTCGGTGAATTTGTCAGGCGGCTGTAAGTCCTGTAGAATAAAGGTTTACCAGACGACTTCTGAAAGGAATCTGTACCCGTTATGGCTCAACAGTGTGATATTTGCGGCAAGAAGCCGCAGGCGGGAAACCGCATCAGCCACGCCCACAACGTGACCAAGCGGCGCTGGAATGTGAATCTGCGTCCGGTGCACGCCCGCGTGGGACCTACGGCGGCCAAGCGCATGCGCGTCTGCACCTCCTGCTTGCGCAGCGGCAAAGTGGTCAAAGCGTAACAGCCGAATTCACCGCCGCCGCTTTTCTCTCCTACTGCACTGCCAGCAGCTGAATGTCGAAAATCAGCGTGGCGTTGGGAGGAATCGTGGGCGGGGAACCGTCCGCGCCGTAACCGAGTTCCGGAGGAATGCGCAACTGGCGCTTGCCGCCGACTCTCATTCCGGCAACACCTTCTTCCCATCCCCGGATGACTTCTCCGTTGCCGATCGTGAAATCGAACGGCTGTCCCCGGTCGACGGAACTGTCAAACTTTTTGCCCGTGGTGAGCCAGCCGGTGTAGTGCACGCGGACGTGGCTGCCCTCTTTGGCAACTTCTCCGGTGCCCACCCGGATCTCCCAGTATTGCAGGCCGGAATCGGTTTTCACCCCGTCACCGGTCACCCTGGTGGGAGCGTTGTTATTGGGGGGGGCGACCTTAGCCTTCGGTTTTGCGGGTGCGGTCTGCGCCACGGCGACCGCGGTGACCAGAACCATGGCTCCTGCAATTATCGCTCCTGAGAACAAGCGCTTCTTCATGCTTCCTCCGAGAACATATTAACCACAGAGGGCGCAGAGTGCACAGAGGTTGCCTGCCTTGCTCTGTGACTGCTCAGATACTCTCCGGCGTGCAGTTGAGCTTTTCTACTCCAGCGCGATTACGTCAATTTCTACGAGCACGTCCTTGGGCAGGCGCGCCACTTCCACCGTGGAGCGGGCGGGCGGAGCGGAACTGAAATATTTTCCGTAGACCTGGTTTACGGCGGCGAACTCGTTCATGTTCTTGAGGAAGACGGTGGCGCGGACAACTTTACCGAGGCCGCTGCCGGCCGCTTCCAGAATCTCCGACAGGTTGCGCAGGACGCGGTCGGTCTGCGCGGCTGCGTCCCCGGCGACAACCTGCTGGGTCGCGGGATCGATGGCGACCTGGCCGGAGACGAAGATGAATCCGTTGGCCTTGATGGCTTGCGAATAAGGGCCGATGGCCTGGGGAGCGTCTTTGGTGGAAATGACTTCGCGCATGGGAAAGCAGTTCTCGGTTCTCGGTTCTCAGTGCTCAGCAAAAAACGTTGCCCGCGGAAAGCGCGCTTAGAAGATTCTAATTGAGAACTGAGAGCCGAGAACTGAGAACTGACGTCTTGTTCCCGCTCAAGTTCAACCGGGAACCTGCCGATAGTACAGGTGGGAGGAGTCTCGTTCAAGGGAACCTCCCGGGCGAACGGAAAAGGACGTGGAATGAAATCAACATCGCTATTAGCCAACGAACGCGTGCTGGGCAATCCTGGAAGGGTTGCGGGAGGAGCGGCGGACCCCACTTCGAAATTCAAGGCGGGTCTGTCCCGGATCAATCAGGAGCTGTGGCTGGTGCTGTCCCTGTTCGTAATTGCGGCGCTGTTCAACTGGCTGGTGGAGTCTCACCGCATGATTCTGGGGCTCTACACGCTGCCCACAATTTTTTCGGCTTACGTTTATGGCCGGAGGCACGCCGTGCTGACGGCCACCGCCAGCATCTTCATGGTGTTGATACTCATGTGGAAAAATACGGGGCTCTTTGCGGGCACGGGTCCGTTTGCGTTGAGCTATGCGGAGTGGTCGGAGATCGTGACCTGGGCGTGCATGCTGGAGATTACGGCCTACGCGATGGGAACGCTTTATGACAAGAAAGAACGTCACATGGTCGAACTCCGGCAGACTTACTTTGGCCTGTTGACGATTCTGCAGCAATTTATTTCGAACGACAAATACACGCACAATCACTCTTACCGGGTGGCGTTCTACGCGTCATCGATTGCGACGCAGATGGGATTCGACCAGGAACGGGTCGACGACGTGCGGGCGGCGGCCATGCTGCATGACGTGGGCAAACTCGAAACCAGCCGCCAACTCCTGTACAAGGCGGCGAGCCTGACTCCGGAGGAGATGCTGGAAATGCGCAAGCATGTGCAGAAGGGAGTGGCGTTGCTCGAGCCGGTTGGAGGTTCATTGCGGCGCGTGCTGCCCATCATTCTTGCTCATCATGACAAGTTTGACGGCTCGGGATATGGTCCGGCCAAAGGCAACGAGATTCCGCTCGAAGCCCGGGTGCTGGCCGTCGCCGATGCGTTTGACACGCTGACCAGCGACCGGCCTTATCGTCGGGCGGTAACGCCGTTTGAGGCCAAGCAGGTGATCGTCTCCAGTGCCGGAACGAATTTTGATCCCACGGTAGTGGACGCATTTGTGCATGCCTTCGAACACGGCGAGATGGAAATACCCGAGGTCCTCGCCATATGAACGTCCGCCTCGGCCGCACCATCGCGGCCGGTTCCGCATTGAGAAAGAGACATTGAGAAAAGAGAAATTTTGCCCTCCAAGAACCTAGGCGTCAGGGCCCTGCTGGTAAGTGCCGACATTCAGACCATCGACCTGCTTTGCTACTACATGGGCAAACTGGCGATGCATGTGGACGTGTGTTCGGACTTCGTGTCCGCCGCGCGCAAATTGTGCCATGCCAAGTACGAAGCGATCGTCGTGGACTTCAAAGAGGCAACGGCGGCGCTGGACCTGCTCAAGAAGTCCCGTGAAATGACGTCGCACAAGGCAGCGGTGGTGATTGCGATTTTGAATGCCAACGACGAGATGCCGAGCGCGTTCCGCGCGGGCGCCAGCTTTGTGCTGGTAAAGCCGATACCTCCGGCGGTTCTGGTGCGAACCCTCAAAGTGTCCTATCCGCTCATGGTGAGCGAAAGAAGGCGCTACTTTCGCTGTCCGGTGCGGATTCCGGTGCAGGTCTCGGGCGGTTCCCGCGCTGAATTTATAGCGACCACGGTGAATATCAGCGAACTCGGCATTGCCCTCACCAACTCGCCTACGCTGCAGGTAGGCGAGCGAGTGGTGTTGCAGCTGACGTTGCCGGGTCCGCCGGTTAGCGCCAAGATCAGCGCGGAAGTCTGCTGGCGCGACAACGAGGGCAATGCGGGACTGGAGTTCGTTCAGGTTCCCGCCGTGGTGAAGGAACAATTGAAATCGTGGCTAAGCGGGCAGCTGGAGGAAACGCTGCACGCAGAGGTTATGCTGAAGGGCAGTGGATAGTGGTTAGTAGCTCGTGTTGCCTCTCAGATTTTCTGCAGTCTTTGCACTTCGTGAACGCCGGGAATTTTTCGCAGGCCTGCGATGATTTGCTCGAGATGTTTGAGGTCGGAGATGTCGAGGACGACTTCGACGCTGGCCTGGCTGTTGGCAGTGCGGGCGGAGATGTTGCGGATGTTGCTTTTGGCATCGCCAATCACGCTGGTAATGTTCTTCAGCATTCCGAAACGATCGTCGCAGAAGACGGTGAGCTTTACGGGATAGGCGGTGGGAGTGGTTTCATCGCGCGCCCATCCCACTTCAATTTTTCGTTCGGGCTCATAAAGAAGATTGGTGACGTTGGAGCAGTTGATGGAGTGGACGGCAACGCCCTTGCCGCGGGTGATGTAGCCGATGATGCCTTCGCCGCGGATGGGATTACAACAGCGCGCGCGGTAGACCAGCATATCGCCCTGGCCTTTGACGGTGATGGCGTCCTGCTCGCCGCCGAAGACGCGGCGCACCACGCTGGCGATGGTTCCGGTTTTATCGCCGAGTTCGTCGGAGGCTTCGATTTCTCCTTCGATGGTGGGCGTGACGCCGGGCGGTAACAACCGAGCCAGCACCTGGCGAGCCGAATATTTTCCATAGCCGATGCCGGCCATCAGGTCGTCGGCTTTGCCCAGTCCGTATCCGGAAGCGACTTTCAGCAGCGCTTCGTCCTTGATTTCCTTCAGCGCGATGCGGTATTTGCGGGCTTCTTTTTCGATCAGCTTGCGGCCAATCTCAATGGCGCGTTCGCGCTGATGCACGTTGAGCCAGTGCTTGATCTTGTTGCGCGAGCGCGAAGACTTGACCAGCGCCAGCCAGTCGCGGCTGGGCTTGTGGCCGGGCTGAGTTTGAATTTCGACGATGTCGCCGGAGTGCAGTTTGTGGCGCAGCGGCACCATGCGTCCGTTAACCTTGGCGCCAACACAGGTGTGGCCCACTTCGGTGTGAATGGTGTAGGCGAAATCGACGGGCGTGGCGTCGCGCGGCAGCACTACTACTTTTCCTTTGGGAGTGAAGGTGTAGACCTCTTCGGGGTAGAGATCGACCTTGAGCGTGGAAAGAAATTCGTTGGGATCGCTGACGTCGCGCTGCCACTCGACTACTTGCCGCAACCAGGCTAGGCGCTGTTCGTCCTGCGCGGAGACCGGGCCGTCTTTGTATTTCCAGTGGGCGGCGATTCCCTCTTCCGCCATCTTGTGCATTTCTTCGGTGCGAATCTGGATTTCGAACGGCGTGCCGTCTTCGGTGATCACCGAAGTGTGCAGCGACTGGTAGAAATTCGGGCGGGGCATGGCGATGAAATCCTTGATGCGCCCCGGCACTGGCCGCCACAGGTTGTGAATGATGCCGAGCACGGCGTAACAGTCCGGGAGCGAGCGCGTGATCACGCGCATGGCGCACAGGTCGTAAACCTGATCCACGGCAATGTGCTGGCGCTGCAACTTTTTGTGAATGCTGTAGAGGCGCTTGATGCGGCTTTCGACGCGGGCCTGAATGCCGGCTTCTTTCAGCTTGTCGCCGATCACCTGCTGCATCTTCGCCAGGAAAGCTTCGCCCTCTTTGCGGCGGGCGTTCACAGATTTTTCGACTTGCTCGTAGCCCAGCGGATCGAGGAAGCGGAAACCCAAATCTTCGAGTTCGCCACGAATTTTTCCCATGCCCAGGCGGTGGGCGATGGGCGCGTAAATCTCGAGAGTCTCTTCGGCGATTTTGTGGCGGCGATCGGGCTGCAGGTGTTCGAGGGTGCGCATGTTGTGGAGGCGGTCGGCCAGCTTGATGAGCACCACACGGATGTCATCGACCATCGCCAGCATCATCTTGCGCAGGTTTTCGGCTTGCTGTTCTTCGCGTGTTGCGAAGTCGATTTTGCTGATTTTGGTGACGCCTTCGACAATGTGCGCGACCTGCTCGCCGAATTCCTTGCGGATATCGATGATGGTGACAGAAGTGTCTTCGACCGAATCGTGCAGCAGTCCGGCTGCGACCGCGACCGGGTCCATCTTCATTTCGGTGAGCACGAGCGCCACTTCCAGGGGATGGACGAGATAAGGCTCGCCCGAAGCGCGCATCTGGCCTTCGTGATGTTTCAGCGAGTAGTCGTAGGCTTTCTTGACGATGGAGAGATCGTCCTGCGGGCGGTTGGCCTGCATCTGCTTCATCAGTTCACGAAACTTCGTGAAGGTGAGAGCAGTGGTCGCGATCTGTTGGCGGAGACTCGCCATGTACGATTATAGCTTGCGAGGCCCGTTTGGAAGGCCTGTGCGGGAGCGGGCACTCGCTGCAAGAGCCTTTAACCGCAAAGTACGCGAAGAAAAGCCGCGAAGATCGCAAAGCAACCCCGGGGAATAACTCACTGCCCTGCGATTTACTTTGCGCTCTTTGCGGCTGTTCTTTGCGTCCTTTGCGGTTTAAAGCTTTTGAAGGGGTTCCCGTTCCACATGATCCAACTACACACGCCCTTGACGCGAGCTTGCTAATGCGAGGCGGGGTTGCGGGGGACGTTCGAGGTTAGCTTTTTCATGAAGAATTCTTCGAAGACGCCGGCGGCGGCCGTGGAGCCGATTCCGATGAGGCCGTTTTCGAGCGTCAATCCCGCTCCGTTACGATTTTGCGCCGGATAGTAAAGGTTTGAAATGCCGCCGGCAGCAAGGTTTCCCAGGATGTTCGAATAATTTGTTTGCCAGCGTCCGTTGTCGCCTTTGCAGATCACGGCGTTGGCAATGGCGTAAAAAAAACGCGAACGAGTGCTGCCGGTTCCTTTGTAGAAATAACGCGGATCTTGCTTGAAGACCGCGGGCAATACGGCGCCTCCCAGGAAGGTGCCGATCGCGATGTCGGCAAAAGAGGCACCGTAGCGCTTGCCGTAACCTTGCGCGCCTTGCCCGTATCCACTGAAGGAGTTATCCGCCTGCTGAACTCCTGCGATGGCCCCAACCATTGCGAAGGTGAAGGGATCAATCGTGGTCTTCCACGCCAGGTTATATTTTTGCCGCATGTTGAGAGGGAGGGGATGCGGATCGTAGGTGACATAAAAATTAGGGATGATGCCGAATACGCGCTGCTTCTCTTCGTCCTTGACCTGCTCCTGCGCCACCTGGATACGCGTGAGGTTGACCTGCACATCGGTGACACTGGCGGCTACGGCTAATGCAATCTGCGGGAGCAGGTAGAACTCGCCTGCATGCAGCGTTCCGGAAGACGTTTGCGTGGCGAAGCCCGCTGCCGTGATGGTGAGTTGGAAAGGTCCGGGAGCGACGCTGGCAAAAGAGAATTGTCCATCTTCGCCGGAGAGGGCTTCCTGTTCGCGGGATTGAGCGTCGCCGGCCTCAGATGTAGCGGTTCGAGTAAGGCTCACCCGCGCCCCAGCCAGGACAGCTCCGGTCTGATCAAGCACCGTTCCACTGATGCTTCCGGAAACTGTTTGATCAGGACTGGATGGTTCCGCGGCGGGTTGTGCTGCGGCGGGTTGTTCTGTGCCGGGCCGCACGGTAGCAGGAGCGGTTTCCTGAGGCGATTGTCCGAGGCAGATCGCCGAGGAACTCAAAACGAAAAAGGTAAAAACTATCAGTCCGGAATTGCAGCGGGAATGCATGAATAAAGTTCTTCGTCCTCTGGTGCGGGTCGATATTAGTACTGGCTCATCGTCTTCGGTTCCGCGGTGCTGATGAGTGGGAATCGTCACCCGATGAAAATCTATGCTCAGAGATTACACCAGCCGTCCCAAAGAATTGCTGGGAACGACCCTTCGAGGAAATAGCCTACAGGGCGTTCTCGCATTTCGCCGGTTACGAAGGTTTCAAATTGGTCTGTAGTTTGGTGAGACGCGCCGCGCACTGGTAGAGTTGCATTCGGCAGGTCATGAATTCCAGAATCCTGGTCAGCGGAGTCTCGGGGCCGATTGGCGCGGCACTCCTTCCTTCGCTTCGCGCCACCGGATACTCCGTGGCGCGCCTGGTGCGCGGAGCGGCGACGGGCGGAGCGCGGGATGGAACGGAAGATGACGGGCAGATTGCGTGGGATCCGGCGCAGCCGATTTCTCCTGATTCAGTTTCCGGCTTCGATGCGGTGATTCATCTCGCGGGCGAAAGCATTATCGGGCGCTGGACCGCGGAGAAGAAGCGGAAGATTCGCGAGAGCCGCGTTGACGGCACAAGCCATCTGGCGCAAGCGCTGGCGAATGCGAATGTGAAGCCGCGGGTATTCATCAGCAGTTCGGCGATTGGATATTACGGCAACCGCGGCGACGAGATCCTGAAAGAAGAAAGCCCGGCGGGGACGGGTTTCCTGCCGGAAGTTTGCCGTGAGTGGGAAATGGCGACGGAAACCGCGTCGAAGGCCGGCCTCCGCACGGTGCAGATTCGCACGGGGATTGTGCTGAGCACGGCTGGCGGTGCACTCGCGAAAATGCTGACGCCATTCAAACTAGGGCTGGGCGGCATCGTGGGAAGCGGGCTGCAGTGGATGAGTTGGATTGACGTGCAAGACATGGTGGGCGCGATTCAGCACATTCTGAAGACCGATCGGCTGCGCGGTCCGGTCAACCTGGTCGCGCCGACTCCGGTGCGGAACGCGGAGTTCACCAAGACACTGGCGAGTGTGCTGTCGCGTCCGGCAATTTTTCCGATGCCCGCTTTCGTGGTGAAACTGATCTTCGGCGAGATGGGAGAAACCGTGTTGCTGGGAAGCCAGCGAGTGGAACCTGGGCAGCTAGTCGCGAGCGGCTATTCGTTTCACTTCCGCGAATTGCAAGCTTCGCTGGAAGCTATGCTGGGGCGGTGATTCAACTCACTGCTTCCGTTCAGTCTGGGTCGGCTGGTCCCGCCTCGTCCTTGCCTTGACCCATTTCTTGCTGCAGCTTCGCGAGTAGCTGCGCGCGCTGCTCGGTGCTCAACTCACGCTGCAATTCTTCCAGGGCCAGGGCCACGATGTGGTAGTGGTGCGCTCCGGCAAATTTCGAATCGGCGGTAATGTTGAGCCAGAGTTTGTGCATGAGTTCCACATCCTGCGGGCGCAGGCGCGGAGTGTGCGGGCCCAGCGCGAATTCGCGCACCGTGCCGTCAGGCGCGCACACTTCCAGCGTAAGGCGCGGACGCGGCTCGGGCATGCGTTCCCACGCATCTCCGGTGAGCTTGGCTTGCTCGTCGGCAGTGAGTTTGTTCGAGAGGCCGCAGATCACGCGGCTGGATTCCAGGCGCTGCGCCGTGACCATGATGGCTTCGAACACATCGGTGGCCGGCACCACGAGAAGAGAAATGGGCTTGCCTTCTTTTTCCGCGACCGCGACAGCTGCGGTGAAAAGCTCCTGCTCGTAGTGGTCAAAAACCTGGCTGGCTTCGAAAACCGTGCTGCCGCTGAAGCTGTGCTCGCGATGGTAAAGGCGGGCGCTCATGACGACTACATCCTGTTTGCCGGTGTGGGTGTGACCCAGCACGTGCCGCAGGTAGTAAAGATTGCGGGGGTCGCGCACCGCGACCAGAATGTTGCCCGGACGAACTCCCATGGCTCCGCTGCCGAGCTCCTGATTGCCGTAGACCCGGAACTGGTCGAGTTGTTCGGGCTTGCCGTGGCGTTCTTTGGCGACGTGATGCTCGGAGAGAGTGAAGATGGTGAAGAACACTACGCTGAATATCACACCGGCGATCGTCGCCTGATACTTCGTGAACAGGTTCACGATCGCGGTCGTAAACAACACCGCGGAGATGATGATCAGGCCGAGAGGAATTTCCGTTTTGCCGATGTGCAGATTGCCCGGCACCTTCCACTGGCGATTCCCCGGCTCGGTAAAGCGCAACACCAGAACTGCCAGGGACTTCATGGTGAAACTCCAGATCACTCCGAAGGCGTAGAGCGCGGCCAACTGGTAAACGTCGCCGCGGCTGAGGACGATGGTGAGCAACTGCATCCCGACAATCAGATTGATGATGCGATAGCTCGTGCCATAGCGGTGGTGCGGCCTTTGGAACCAACTGGTGAGCACTCCATCTTCGGCCACGCGGTTGAGAACTCCGTTCGCGCCCACGATCGAAGTATTCTGCGCGCCCGCCAGAATCAGCACTCCCACCAGCACGACGAAGCCGTGGAACAGCAGCTTAATGCTGGTCGGCCCCACCAGGTACATGGCGATGCCGCCGATGAGGTTGGCAAAATAATCCGGCCGGACACTGTCGGGAATAATCATCACCGCGAAGAATGAAACCAGCGAGGTGAACAGCAGGCTGTAGATAAAAATTACCAGCCCGGTTTTTTCGAGATTCTTCAGCTTCGGATGTTCGATCTCGCGGTTCACCTGGGCCAGCGTTTCCTCGCCGCTCATGGCCAGCACGGAGTGTCCGAAACCGACGAACAGGATGATAAAAGTGAGGTGACTGAAAAACGTGCCGTTGAGCCAGCCCAGCGAATCCTTGTTCAGCGGAATGGCTCCGGCTCCATGAAACGGGCTGGGAGGCAATTGCACCGGAGCGCGCAGCACCGTCACGGTGCACCACAAAATCAGAATCACCACCATCACCGTGGTGATCACCATGATCTGCAAAGCTTTCTGGCTGGATTCGTGAATGCCCTGGGTATTTTTCCACCAGAAATAAATCACCACGATCACGGCCAGTCCGGCGGCAAAATGATCGTCGGAAAAATTCAGCGGGCGGTGGAAATACAAGCCCATGTCTTTGATAAAGCCGGCCATGTATTGGCCCGCAGACACCGCGCTGATGGGGCCAGTGAGCACGTAGTCGAACAGCAGCGCCGAGACGGAGAACTTGGCCAGCGTTCCGCCCATCGCTTCCTTGACCACGCGGTAAACGCCGCCGCGCACAAACATGCTGCTGGACTCGATGTAGAGAGCCCGCACCGCATAGCTGAACAGCATGACTGCGAGAATGAACCAGGGAGCGCTCTTGCCGATCACCTTCTCGGCGTCGCCGCCGGCGTAGTATGCAGAGGACGCCAGGTCAGAAAGCACGATGGCGGACGCCCGCCAGAACGAAATGAAGGTCAACATCACCGTAGTGGCGACGAAGACCTTTACTGCCGGCCGGGAACCAGAGGAAGTAGCCATTCAATGAGTGGGCGTAACGAGAACAGGTAAACCTATTCAGGTAAACCTATTGAAGATAGCATAGGGCGGCGAAAAAACCGTCGAGCTTCGCTCCGACGGACGGCCGGGAGCCTGCCCTGAGCGAAGTCGAAGGGGCGGCTGTCCCCACATGAGCGGTTCCCAACCAATCCTAGCCCTTCTTCTTCGGCGCAAGGTAGGTATGCGTGATGCGGTCGTGCCAGCAGAGCGAGTCTTCGTCGAGCAGGACCCAGGCATAACCCATGCCTAAGGAAACCGCGCCCAGGTAGGATGCCACCACGCGCCAGCGGCGCAGGCGGCGATTGGCCAATGTTCCGTTGAAGCGAGCCACTTCGAGCCCGGCAAAGCGGAGGCCGGGGGTGGTGCCGGCATAGACCAGCAGCAGGTATTGGTAGGCTGCCCACAAGAAGCAAGGCACAGCGACTGCAAGACCGAGAATTTGCGTCAGAGGCGGCCGCATGCCGCTCACCTTCCAGAAAATCGAGCCGAACAGCGCTGTGGCCAGAAGTATGATCAGTCCATCAATCGCCGCGGCGGCCGTGCGCCGAGTGAGCGGCGCGGATTGCAGCGGAACTTCGATTCCCGGCCGCCGCTGGGCGCCTTTGGGTTCGGTCGCTTCCATGGTGATCCCTCCCAGCGCCGGAGGCGGCGGCACAATTTCTGGAGCCTCCAGAATGCGGGGCGGGGCCATCACCGGGCCGGCCAGTTCGTTGTAGGGCGTGGGAGGCGCGGGATCCGATCTTAAGAATTCCGGCCGGCATTCAGAAGCGCGGGGAAACTCTATGATCCTTGCCCCGTGACTCGCCTTAGGACTGGCCGGAGCCAACGAGCTTCCGTCTGTTCCGGATGACTCGGAGTGCGATGGGAGGTCCATCTCAGCATCTGCGGGGGTGGGAAGCTCAGTCATGCCATCGAGCGCCAGGGCCTGGTGGGATATGGTTTCGAAGGCGGCGGGTTCCGAGTTGGCAGAAGCAAAGCTCGACGATTCCGCCTCAAACCGCAGGCGCAGCGAAGGATATCGCGGCGGTCGGGGTTTCCGCCGGGCGCGATAGTTGCTCAACTTCGCCGTCAATTCGTCTCTCCACCCCGAGGGGGGATCGTCGGACGCGTCGGTGGGTGCACCCTGTTCGATCGTTTCCGGGGGCAGCTGCGTCGCAGGCAGTAAAGTCTCGCCCGCATCAGGCGTCAGCCGCGACGTCGCGGTCGAGGACGGCTCCGGATCGCAGCGGCAAACTTCGCCGCATCGCAGACAGTTCATGGGCAACAATTCGGACAACAATTTTGGATGACAATACTTCGGTTGAATCACGCGTGGGCCGGTCACTTAGAAATAACCGTGCCAATATACTCAGCGAATACCCCAGCCTCGCGCCCGCCGCGTACAACCGGGAGCCGGGAGACCGGAATCCTAACCTTTTCAGCTATTATCTCGGTGGCATCGCCGTGCTAAGGTCACGATACCGCCAATTCAGAGACACAAGTATTGCGCGCTCCCGATGATCCGCTCCCGATGACGCCTCGCAACAGATTCCTTATCACGGCGGCGTTTCTTTGTCACCTGCTTCTCGCCTTTGCGCTAGTAACCAGCCAGTTGCTTTCCGCTCAGAGCAACGCCCCCCTGCAGAAAAACGGTACCGCGGCCGACCTGAACACTCCGTGCGCGAAACAGGCCGAGAACCAGGAAAAAAATGTCCCGACCATTTGCGCCATCCAGCAGGAAATGATCGGTTCCATCTACAAGCTGCACGGCAACGGCGAAATTCACTACGGCACCTATATCCTGCGCGCGGACGAGGTCACCTACAATTCCGACACCGGCGAAGCCACCGCCAACGGACACTTCCGGCTCGACGGCGGACCCAACGACGACCACATCCGGGCCAGCCACGGCACCTACAACTTGGTCGCGGAAACCGGCCGCTTCTACGACGTCATCGGCACCACCGGAATCCGCTTCACCGGCAACCGCGTCGTCCTGACCTCGTCCTCGCCCTTCAGCTTCACCGGCAAGGTCGTAGAAAAGACCACTCCCGAACACTACCTGGTGTATGACGGCACCATCACCACTTGCGAACTGCCGCATCCCAAATGGAAGTACGATGCGCGCAAAGTACGCGTGGACGTCGGCGGCAACGCCACCATCTATCACAGCACTTTTCTTCTGCATGGCCTCCCCGTGCTTTATTTTCCTTATGCGACCTATCCCGTGGACCGCGAGGCGCGGGAAACCGGATTCCTCATCCCTACCATCGGCCGGTCTTCGACCCGGGGAAACATTATCGGCGACGCTTTTTACTGGGCCATCAACCGCAGCATGGATGGCACCATCGGCGCGGAATATCTTTCGATGCGGGGATGGTCGCAGCGCGGCGAGTTTCGCGCCCGCCCCAGCGACACTTCCTACGTGGACCTGACCTACTACGGAGTGATCGACCGGGAACAACAGGGCGGTGAAGAAGTAAAGCTCAACTCGGACGGCAACTTTCACGGCTTCCGCGCGGTCACCAACATCGACTACCTGAGCTCGTTCCTGTTCCGGCTGGCTTTCAACGATGTTTTCACCCAGGCGGTGTATTCCGAGGTGAAATCGCAGGCGTTTCTGTCGCGGTCGTTTGGTGGGATCTCTATCAGCAGTATGGTGGAACGCTACCAGAACTATCAGAGCACAACGTCTGGCGACGTGATCACCATTTCCCACGCGCCCAGTTTTGACGCTTCCAGCGTGGACCAGCGTTTGGGGCGTTCGCCGTTCTACTGGTCGTTCGACACTTCGGAAGCAGGAGTCGCACGCAGCGAACCCGGATTCCGCACCGGCAATCTGTTGGGGCGATTCGACTTTAGCCCTCAGATTTCCTTGCCCCTGCTATTCCGGGGATGGTCGGTGCGCTCGGAACTGGCTTTGCACGATACGTTTTACACGGAACAGCTGGTTCCCGGGGCAAACGGCGCCGTTGCGGTGAACGAATCTCTCAACCGTCACGCTCTGGAAACCGCGGTGGAGTTGCGCCCTCCCGCTCTCGAGCGAATCTACGACAAGGAATTCCTGGGCCGAAAATGGAAGCATGTGATCGAACCGTTCTCCACTTATCGCCTGGTTACAGGAGTGAACGATTTTTCGCACGTCCTGCGCTTCGACGAGCGCGACATTCTCAGCAACACCCACGAAGTGGAATACGGTGTGGTGAACCGGCTCTACGCGAAAAGCAAGTCAGCCAAAGTGGAAGATTGCAGCAGCACCATGCGGGCCTTGCTGGTGGGCGGCGCGGCGCCGGAAGCGGCGATCCCCTGGCAGCACACCACCAGTCAGCAGCCAAAATGCCTGCCTGAACCGCAGGTGCGGGAAATTGCGTCCTGGGAAATCGCACAGAAATATTTTCTCGATCCCACCTTCGGCGGCGCGCTGGTTCCGGGCCAGAGAAATGTGTTTACCACTACGGCCGATCTTACGGGCATCGCATTTCTAACCGAGCCGCGCCATTTATCGCCGATCATTTCGCGCCTCAAAGTGCAGACCAGCGACCGCACCGATACAGAGTGGGATCTGGATTACGATTTTCAGTTGGGCCGCATCAACGCCAGCACCTTTCTCGCGAACTACCATGCGGGACCGTTCACCATCGGCGGTGGGGACGCGTTTCTGCAGATTCCGCTGGCCAGCACGGCAACGCTCCCGACACAGGCTGCAACCCAGGAATTTCAGCAATTCCGCGTCGCCCTGGGATACGGAAAGCTGAACAAGCCCGGCTTCAGCGCGGCCACCAGTTTCGGCATCGACTCGAATACAGGCCTGTTACAGTTCGCCACCGCGCAAACTACCTACGACTGGGATTGTTGCGGCATGACCCTGGAATACCAGCGCTACGCCATCGCCAACGTGCGCAACGAAAATGTGTTCCGCTTCACCTTCACCCTGGCCAACATCGGATCATTTGGAAATCTGCGGCGGCAAGAGCGGCTGTACTAAACGATTGACCTCGGAGTTCGCCCGACTCTTCCATTGAGCTTGTCATCCCGCAGCGAAGCGAGGGACCCCATGCAGGCGGGCGCCGCCCCAGGCCTCTCAGGGAGTTTCACGACTGCGTTAGAGCTTCGCAGCGCGGACGATTCCGATTTACAATCGTCCCATGCCCGAACCCGCGGCTCTCGCCTCCAAGCGCCAGCATCTGGAAGAAATCCTTCGCGCATCCGGACGCGTTCTCGTCGCCTACTCCGGCGGCGTGGACTCCGCGTATCTCGCCTGGGCAGCGCACCAGCAACTGGGAAGCAACATGCTGGCAATCATCGCCGATTCCCCCAGCCTGGCCCGCACCCAGCTTGCCGACGCCGTTGCCTTCGCCCACGAGGAGCAGATCCCGCTCGAAGTCATCTCCACCGATGAACTCGACCGTCCCGAATACGCCCGCAATGATGGGCAACGCTGCTTTCACTGCAAAGACGAACTCTTCGCCGTGATGGAGAATCTGCGAGCCGCACGGGGTTTCGATGTGATTGCCTACGGCGTGAACCAGGACGATCAAGGCGACTTCCGCCCCGGTCAGCAAGCCGCTCAGCAACACAACGTAGCTGCTCCGTTGCTGCAGGCCGGCCTCACCAAGTCTGAGATTCGCGAACTGGCCCGCGAGGCCGGGCTGCGCGTCTGGGACAAACCCGCATCTGCCTGCTTGTCTTCACGCATCGAATACGGTCGCGAAGTGACGCGCGAGGCGCTCGCGGTCGTCGAAGCCGGGGAAGATGCGATTCGCGCTCTCGGCTTCCGCCAGTTCCGCGTGCGGCATCACGGCGACATCGTCCGCATTGAGATTGCCCGTGAAGAAATGGAAAAGGCTCTGAATCCCGCCGTGGCCGCGGAGTTCGCTGCGATCTTCAAACGCCTCGGCTTCAAGTTCGTGACCCTGGACCTGGAAGGCTTCCGCTCCGGCTCCATGAACTCGCTGCTGCCCGCCGCAGAGTTGCTCCGCCGCACCGGGCCCGGCCATCCCCATCCCCTGTGAGATAATCAATAGCGATTCGCAATGCTGAGGCGGCTTTTAGTGATTCTAATTCGACGGTCTTTTCTGGTTCTCATTCTGATCTGTTTGGGATGCGCAGCCCAGTCCACTCAGCCCGACGCGGCCCGAAAGCCGGCTCCGGCTCAAGCGTCATCTCCAGTACCAGCGCCCGCTCTGGCACAAGAAATCGAGCGGCAAGTGCGCTCCTATTACAGCATTCCACCTGACGTCAGCGTAAAGGTGGGCGCGATCGTACCCAGCACGGACTGGCCCGGCTACGACATGGTGCCCGTCGCCATCGACAGCGGAGACAGCAAGAAAGATTATAAATTCCTCGTATCGCAGGACCGCAAGACCATGCTGCGCATGGTCAAGTTCGATCTGACGAAAGATCCGTTCGCCCAGGTGATGAGCAAGATTAACGTGAGCGGGCGGCCGGTGCGCGGAGCCAAGGCCTCCAAGGTTCTGGTGGTGAATTACGACGATCTGGAATGTCCTTTCTGCGCTCGCATGCACCAGACGATGTTTCCGGAGCTCGTGAAGGAATATGGCGACCGGGTCACGTTTGTTTACAAGGACTACCCGCTCTCGGAGATTCATCCCTGGGCGATGCACGCCGCGGTGGATGCCAACTGCCTTGCCGCGCAGAATGGCGACGCTTATTGGGATTTCGCGGACTATATTCACGCGCATGAAGACGAAGTAAAAAGCGAAAAGACTCCGGGCGCCCGCCTGGCGGCGCTCGACCGCCTGACCCTCGACCAGGGACAGAAACACAATCTGGATAAGCCGAAACTCGAGGCTTGCGTCAAGGCGCAGGATGAAACGGCAGTAAAGGCGTCAGTGAAAGAAGGAGACGACATTGGCGTGTCGGCCACTCCCACTTTGTTCGTGAACGGGGAGAAAGTCGACGGCGTAATTCCGGTGGCTGAACTGCGCGCCATGCTGGACCGCGCTTTGCGAGACGCAGGTCAGCCCGTGCCCGATCACACAGTCGCAGCTCCGGCGCCCGCCAGCAAATAAGGCTTGCGAGGACGAGCCGTAATCACAGCTCCCGGCCGGAATCTTCGTTCGTGGTTCGCGCGTTGCGCATCAGAGTACGAGGAAGGGTCTTGAGGAAGGAAACTTTTGAGAACCGAATTCCTGAGAACTGAATCTTCAAAAAAAAGATTGCTCGTTGCCGTAACCCTCCCGGCGCTGGCCGCGGCAATTCTGCTGGCATCGCTCGCCGCCTGCAAATCGCCGGTTGGGGGCGACGTTGCGGCTACGGTGGATGGCCGCAAAATCTTGCGCTCCGATGTCGACAAGTATTATGAAAACCAGATTTCCTCCGCCCAGGAACAGCCGGCCGGCGAGCAGGCAACTTCGCTGCGCCTGAGCATTCTCCATCAGCTGATCGAAGATGAAATCGTGATGCAGCGCGCCGAGAAACTCGGCCTGCTCGCGACCGACGAAGAGGTCGACCGCAAATACACCGAGATTCGATCCCCGCTCTCCGAGGACGAATTCGCCCAGCAACTGAAAGAGCGAAAGATCACGCTGACGGATTTCAAGCGCGAGATCAAGCGCTCCATCACGGTCGAGAAAGTGATGAACAAGGAAGTCGCTTCCAAAATCAACGTCACCGACCAGGACGTCAACGACTACTACAACGCGCACAAATCCGAATTCAATCTGATCGAGCCCACCTATCACCTGGCCCAGTTGTTTGTGACGCCGCAGCCCAACCCGCAGGCGCACAACCAGAACAACAAAGCGCAGAACGAGGCCGAGGCGCGCAAGAAAATCCAGATGATGGCCAACCGCCTCGACAGCGGAGACGACTTCGCCAAGCTTGCCATGGATTACTCCGAAGATCCGCAAACATCGGGCAGCGGCGGCGACCTGGGAACCGTTCTTGAGTCTGCGCTGCGCAACACCGATCCGGCTACGCGCGACGTGGTGCTGAAACTCAAGCCCGGCCAGTACACCCCGATCATTACTGTAATAAATCCGACGAACAGGCAACTGGTCGGCTTCCGCATCGTGAAGCTCATCGCGAAAGAGCCTGCGGGACAGCGCCAGCTTTCGGACCCTCGGGTGCAGCAAGCCATTCGCTCGCAACTCCATGACCGCCGCGAACAGTTGCTGAAAGCCGCCTATTATGAACTTCTGCGGGATTCGGCCAAAGTCGAGAACTACTACGCCAAGAAAGTCCTGGACAGTAACGGGATCGAGAAATAGAAGCCGCCGTCATTCCACAATCGCCAGCACGTCTCCCGCATTCACCGCGACCCCTTCAGCCGCGAGCATCTTCTGGATGGTCCCCTTTTTCGGCGATTTGATTTCGTTTTGCATCTTCATCGCCTCTACTACGAGCACGCCCGCGCCCGCCTCCACTGCGTCGCCTTCCTGCACCAGAACTCGCACCACTTTGCCGGGCATGGGCGCAGTCAACTTCCTGGGACCATGATCATCCGCAGCGCGGGCGCGACTGCGCAGCGCTCGCGGATCGCGCACGTCGCAGGCAAATCGCGCGCTGCCCACCCATACGTGCCAGTCATTTTTATTGTCCTTAACCTCGCCGATGTGCTCCGACTTGATCTCGTAAGCCCGGTTGCCAATTCGGAGGGAAAGAACGTCCTGCCGCGCCAGCACTGCGTCGACCTCCACCTCGTGCCCATCCAAACGGCACGACCAGCGGCCCTCGGCTCGCTCGAGTTCGAGCCGGTAGTTCTTGCCGTCGATGGTGACGTCGTAAAGCATAAGAGCAGTTACTAGTAACTAGTCGCTAGACGCCAGGGTTTTCGCCTCACCGCAGAGCCTCGCGGCGGCTCGTGCTCTTCCAGTTGGAAGCACGCACAGTTTTTTCCCCGGATTTGTCGTTGGCGAACTCCACAGCCGCCGCACCGGACGCCCCGAGCGCGGCGAAAACTCCGGCAGCGATGGCGGCCACTTGCGCCGCCTGCGGATCAACCCGTTGATCATCCTTTCTTTGCAACATCCGGTCGAGGAACCCGGTGTCCAACTTTGCATCACGAAAATCGGGATCCGACAGGATGCGGCGGAACAAAGAAATATTAGTTTTGATCCCGCCCACAAAATATTCACCCAGCGCTCGTGTGAGGCGCGCGATGGCTTGCTCCCGGTCGCTGCCATAGCCGATCAGCTTGGCCAGCAGTGGATCGTAATCCATGGGCACGGTCCAGCCTTCATACATGCCGCTATCCTCGCGGATTCCCGGCCCCGACGACGCCAGCAGCAACGTGATCTTGCCCGGGCTGGGGAAATAATTGTTCTCCGGATCTTCGGCGTAAATGCGGCATTCCATAGCATGCCCGCGAATGCTCACATCCTCCTGAGTAAGCGGCAGCTTCTCGCCCGCGGCAATTCGAATCTGCAGATGAACCAGATCGAGATCCGTGACCAACTCCGTGACCGGATGCTCCACCTGCAACCGCGTATTCATTTCGAGGAAATAAAAATTCTTCTGCTCATCCACCAGAAATTCAACTGTGCCGGCGTTGGTGTAGTTCGCAGCCCTCGCCACGCGCACTGCAACCTCGCCCATGCGGCGTCGCATCTCCGAATCCACAACTGGCGAAGGCGCTTCTTCCAGCACCTTCTGATGCCGCCGCTGCAGTGAACACTCGCGCTCGCCGAGGTAGAGAGTATTGCCGTGTTCATCGGCCAGTATCTGCATCTCGATGTGGCGTGGGTTGACGATGGCCTTCTCGATGTAAACTTCGCTGTCGCCGAACGACCGCTCCGCCTCGCTACGCGCTTCTTCCAGTGACGACTTGAGCTGATCCGGCCCGTGCACCAGGCGCATGCCCTTGCCCCCGCCGCCCGCGGCAGCCTTCAGCATCACGGGATAGCCGATGCGCGCCGCCACTTCCGCAGCTTCCTCGATCGAGTCCAGCCCGCGCGATGTGCCCGGAACAAACGGCACTCCGGCGCGCTCCATCGCCTGCCGGGCACGCGTCTTCGATCCCATCGCATTCATCGCGGCAGCCGTCGGGCCGATGAATTTCACACCGGCGTCCACGCAAGCCTGGGCAAAGCGCGCATTCTCAGAAAGAAATCCGTAGCCGGGATGGATCGCTTCCGCACCCGACCGCCGAGCGACGTCAATAATTTTCCCGATGTTGAGATAAGACTCCACCGCCGCTGCTGCGCCGATCGGATAAGCTTCGTCGGCTTTGCGCACGTGCAGCGCCGCGCGATCCACGTCGGAGTAAACCGCGACCGTGGCAATTCCCATTTCATGGCAGGCGCGAATCACGCGCACCGCGATCTCGCCACGGTTAGCGACTAGAATTTTCTTGAACATACAAATCGATCGAGCGAACCAAAATTCTACAGGAGACTGCGGCGAACAGTTTTTCCTTCAAAAGCAAAAACCTCCTTCGCATCGACTGCGAAGGAGGAGATTTCCAAACCAAACCTGCGTACAAACCTGCGCTTACTTCGACTGGTCTTACTTCGGCTGATCGATGGTGATTCCGCCCGCGCTCGCCGCAGCCTGCTTCTCAGCCTTCACCTTTTTTGCGGTAAGAGCTTTGTCCGTCCACTCGTCGGCGGTTTTCAGATCGGCGGCGCGCGCGGCAAGGTCGTCACACTCTACATCCGCCTTTTCGCGGTACATCAGGTTCATGTAGGCCATGGCATCGTCGTAGTCTTCGCGCAGCTGAATCGCTTTCCCCAGCGTCTCGATGCCTTCCTGAATCGAAGGCATATTCTTCACTCTCAGTTCGTCGCAGGCTTTTTTCTGCTCTTTGTCCTTGGGATTCAGATGTTCTTCCGGCTTCAATCCCAGCTTGGCGCGTTCTTCCATGCGAGGCTGGTAGCAGGCCGTCCAATCGATGACGCCCACGGAGTAGTAGGGCTCCGCGTCGTTCGGGTCCACGTCCGAGGCGATCCGGTAATACCTTTTGGCCTCGTCAAACTTTTTCATGTTCAAATCCAGATACGCAATGCCCTTGGCGCTGTTCGCCTTCTGCTCGCGCGCAGGATTGTGGTCGATCACGTACTGGTATTGCTCGATCGCCTGTTCCGCTGCGCGGATGTTGTCCGGAGAATCGACGCCGGGAATGTATTGCGAGACAAAGGCCGTGGCCAGATACATGCGCGCATTAATCAGCGCGGGATCAAGGTGAACACTCTGCTGAAAATGGTCGATGGCCTGCTCGTAGTGGCTGTTCTTGTAGGCTTCGACGCCCTTGTTGAGCTGATCGCGGGCCTTCAACTTATTGCAGCCCACGGAGGAGGTTAGTGCCAGCGCAGCTGCGGCCAGCATAAGCAGTCTTAAGTTCTTATTCATTGCAGTATAGGTCTCCCTCGCCACAGCATCCTAGGCCTAGAGATGGCGCGTTGACAAGAGCTAAGCGCGTTTGCGAGATCCTGCGCGGGAGCGGCCGGCTCCCGCGCGGAACAAATTCTCGGCCGCCTGCTTGCCGAACTCCGGTTGCCGAAGTCTAGTTGCCCGCTTCGATCTTCGCGGTGATCAGGCCGACCTTGTCCACGCCGGCGGCATGGGCAATGTCAATCACGTTGGCCACGTTGGCAAAGGGAATCGCATCGTCCCCCTTCACGAACATCACCTTTTCCGCGCGCTGTTTGTAGATGTCGGTCAGGCGCCCTTGCAGGTTGTCCCAGGTCGCGTCATCCGTGTTGATTTTCAGGCCTGGTTCCTGCCCCGGCCCGCGGTCGAGCAGTTGCACCACGATGGTGCGGTCCGGCGTATTGTTCTTGGGCGCGTTCGGCGGAGGCGGCTGAGGCACAAGCGCATCCAGCCCTTTCGGGGTCACCGGCGAGATCACCATGAAGATGATCAGCAGCACCAGCAGCACATCAATGAGCGGCGTGACGTTGATATTTGCGCTTTGGCCTCCGCTCGGGCCAACTGCCATACCCATGGTCGTTCTCCTCTTATTCCGCTAGCTACTGCCCGGGCGCAGCCGGAGCTGGCGGGGCGTTCGGAGCTGTTGTTTTTCTTTGATCGGTCAGCAAGCCAAGATCATCCACGCCGGCAGCCCGCACCGCATCGACCACCAGCACCACGCCGCCGAACCGGGCCCGCATATCGGCTTTCACATAGACCCGCTTATCCTGATGATTGGCGAGGCGATCCTTCACTTTCGTAGTGAGGTTGTCGATGGAAATCTCATCGGTGCCGAAAAAAACCTGCCCGTTATGCGTGATGGAAACCAGCAGCGCGTCTTCTTTATCCGCGTCCGGCATCTGTTCTGGATTGTTCACCTGGGCCATGTCCACGCTGACGCCCTTCTGCAACATCGGCGTGACCACCATGAAGATGATCAGCAGCACCAGCATCACGTCCACCATGGGCGTGACGTTGATTTCGGAGCTGACCTTGGCGCCTTCGTTTCGTTTCGCTAATGCCATAGCTCGATTTCTCCCGTACTTCCGCTGCGGTGCATCTTCTACGGCGAACGTTCCGCCAGGAGTTGGGAAAGCCCGGCGCCCGGATTCCGGGCGCCGGACAGCAACTCAATGCGGACCGGTTACGTCCGGGCCGGTTAGGCCCGACTGCGGACGTCGCGCCGCTTCAGGAAGTAATCGATCAGTTCGCTCGAGGAATTGTCCATCTCCACATCGAACGCTTCCACGCGGCCGGTCAGGTAGTTGAACATCATCACGGCCGGGATGGCGACGAGCAGCCCAATGGCCGTCGTAACCAGTGCTTCCGAAATGCCGCCGGCCACTGCCGCCAGACCGGTAGCCTTCGTGTTGGCGATGCCCGTGAACGCGTTCAGAATACCCATCACCGTGCCGAACAACCCCACGAAGGGAGCCGTCGAGCCGATCGTGGCCAGGCCGCCCAATCCGCGCTTCAGTTCGGCGTGGACAATGGCTTCCGTGCGCTCCAGCGCGCGCTTAGAGGCTTCAATGGTGTCGCCCGGAATCGCCCCGGGGCTATCCTGGTGAGCCTTGAACTCCATCAGGCCGGCGGTAACAACCTTGGCGAGATGGCTCTTCTTATTGCGCTCGGCCACTTTGATGGCCTCGTCAATCCGCCCATCGCGAAGCGCTCCCGCTACCGCGGGGGCAAAGGCGCGCGATTGTTTGCGAGCGGCGTTGTAGGCCATAAAGCGGTCGATCATCACACCGATCGACCACCCCGACATGATGAACAGAATGACCACAACGGTTCTGGCGACCCAACCCATAGCCTTCCATAGGCCGAGCGGATCGGTGGGCATGCCGCCGCCTTCCTGGATGATCCAGGTGGCTGCAGCCGGAATGTGATTGAGAATGCCTGCTGTGTGAGCTGCTAACATGAGTTGCTTTCCCTCCTCGGAACTTTCTGGACCGAAAACCCTCTGGATCTCGAATTCTCTTCCTCTAGAGCTGACTGCGCCGAACCCAACGGCCCGGAACCTCGACGGCCCGGAACTTAGATGCGCTTTGTATCTCAGTCGCCGAGAGAGGTTGCTAATTAAAATCGCCCCCCGGCACTGACGGACAATCTACGGCAAACGCATTTGCTGCCCGCCCCCGGCCTCAGCCGCGCGTCCACCTTAACATTTTGTTAAATACATGTTAAGTATGGCGGCCTGATCCGAGCGCTTTCGCCAAGCCCGCTCCCGGCCACCGCTCAGGGTGGGAAAAAGGGGAAGGGCTCAACCACGCTTCGTCGCACACTTCGACTACCACCACGAACTCTTGCCACGCAACGCCGGCGTTAACCGTGCCAGTTTAACCCCCGGAGAGCGTGAAGTTTACCTGAACCGTGGTTTCCACCTCAACCGGTTCGCCATTGAGCAGATACGGCTTGTACTTCCACTGCTTCACGGCTTCGATCGCGGCGGGCGCCAGCATGGGGTGTCCGCTGATCAGGTGCAGGTTCTGAATATCCCCGGTCTTGCTGATTTCCGCCTGAAGAACGACGGTTCCCGCGATGCGCGCCTGCCGAGCCAGCGGCGGATACGTCGGGTTCACCTTGCGTACCAGAAGTCCCGTAGAAACGCCCTGCGAAACGCGGACGCGCTGCGGTGTGGCAATGTGCGGAACCGCAACCGGCGTGGAGTTGATGATGCCGCCGATCACGCCGCCCATCTGCCCACCGGGGACGCCGCCCGGTACTCCGCCAACGACGCCAGCCGCGCTCATCTGCGGCGGGGCTTCGTCTTCTTTCAGATTTTCCAGGACTTTCTTAGGAATCTTGGTGGGCTGGCGCAGCTGGCCATTCACAATATCGGTCTGAATCTGTCTCACCACATGCACTGCCGCTGCCGGCGGTGGTGGCGGTGGCGGTGGCGGCGGGGGTGCCATCAGGTAGCCAACCAGTTGCGCCTTGGGCAAGGCGTCGGTAAAAATCAGCGGAAGCAGGACCATCACAATGATAATCCCGATCTGAAACAGGAACGCGATGAAGCTGGTTGCTCCCCGCTTGGTTTTCAGCTTGCCGCCGGACTCGATGAGGCTGTCTTCAAACATAGAGGTTTCTCCCTACAGCTAGAGCGTACAGAAGGTTAGACACCGCCTGCTTCCTCTTTGCTCCCACTTCCGAACCCGCGTCCAGGAGCCACCCAAGCCCCCAGCCGCTTTAATGCGAAATCACGCTAACCCCTTAAAAATAAGGGCCATACAACCAATATCTATAACAAAACCCATAACAGAACAACGACCAACTCAAAACCAGTCCGTAACCGCCAGCCCGTCTTAACTGGCTTTCTTACCTGGACTTGCCGGGCATGGCCACGGGACGCTTACCCTTTTCGATCCGCCAATCCTGATAAGCCACCAGAATCGGCGCGGCAATCGCGATCGACGAATACGTCCCGATTAAGATGCCAATTACCAGCGCAAGGCTGAATCCGTGCAGCACTTCTCCGCCAAATAAATACAGAGCGAGTACGGTAAGGAAGGTAAGCCCGGCTGTCAAGATAGTTCTGCTCAAAGTCTGGTTGATACTGCGATTTACAATGTCAGCCAGCTTCTCGCGCCGCATCAGTTTAATGTTTTCCCGGATGCGGTCAAATACCACGATCGTGTCGTTATTAGAGTAACCAATCAACGTCAGGATCGCCGCAATCACGGTCAGCGAAATATCCGTCTTGGTCAGCGAAAACGCTCCCACCGTAATCAGCGTGTCGTGAAACACCGTCACCACAGCCGCCACGCCGTAGATCCACTCGAACCGGAATCCCAGGTAAACCAGCATTCCTGCCAGCGAATAAACGGTGGCCAGCAGCGCCTGTTTCCGCAACTGTCCGCCCACCTGCGGCCCCACGATTTCCGTTTCATACACACCGAAATCCGAGAGGAAGAAGCCATCGGGCAAGGAAGCCAGCACCGCCGGATCGACCACACCTTTCAACTGGTCCATCGAACTGAGCACGCCACCCTGGTTCTTACGGAAATCCGCTATGGCCTGGGCTGCGGCCGTGTATTTCTGGTCGGCGTCCGAACCCAGGTGCAAGGGATCGCTATCCATCAGAAACTTCTTTATTTTCAAAGAGCTGGCGTTGTTAAGATCGGCCTTGCCCGCGGGAGCATTGGTCTCGAGCGCGGCGATAATCTTATTCTGGCCACGCTCCAGTTCCTGCTCGCTGGTTTCCTGCACCGAGAGGTCGATCAGAACCTCATTACTTCCCTGCCCGCCCAGCGTCTGCAGACGCGCGTTGTGCAGGCCCACTCGATCCAGCGAGGCCCGCAACGCGTTGTCATTGGGAGTGTGCGAGAACTTCACGTAAACCAGCGTTCCGCCGCGAAAATCCACCCCCCACGGGATGCCATGCCAGAACAACATGGAAAACAGGCCCGCCACGCTGAATACCAGTGAAAAGGCGAGAAAATACCACTTTTTCCCGAGAAAATCTACATTCGGATTGCGAAAGAACTCCACCTGTTGTCTAGCCCCTTATCTATCTATGACTTAGCTTGAATTTAATCATTGCGAGATTGAGTCATTGAATCATTGAAAACCTGTGACGCCGGTCCCCAATTTCTCAATCGCCTAGTTTTTCAATCACTCAATGACTCAATCGCTCAATGACTCAATTCCTTAAATGCTCAGCGCTTCTCCGCGCTGATGGCGGCCCAATACATAATCAAAAATGACTCGTGAAACGAACACTGCCGTGAACAAATTTGCCAGCAAGCCGAAAGTCAGCGTGGTGGCGAAACCCTTGACCGGCCCGGTGCCGAAGATGAACAGAATCGCCGCCGAAACGATGGTGGTGACGTGCGTATCGACAATGGTGATCCAGGCATGGCTGAAGCCTTGATCCACAGCCGAAGGCGGGGTCTTGCCGTTGCGCAATTCTTCGCGGATGCGTTCGAAGATCAGCACATTCGAATCGACGCCCATGCCGACGGTGAGAATCACTCCGGCAATTCCGGGCAAAGTCAGAACGGCCCCGAAGTAGCCCATGAATCCCAAAAGGATAATCAGATTCAACAGCAGTGCAACATCGGCGTTAATGCCAGCGCCCCGGTAGTAGACCAGCATGAAAACGAGCACCGCGAGCATGCCGTAAATGGAGGCGCGCACTCCGGCTCGAATGGAATCGCTGCCCAACGACGGCCCCACCACACTCTCGTTGAGATACTTGATGCCCGCCGGCAGAGCGCCCGACCGCAGGATCATGGAAAGATCCTTGGACGACTGCTCACTCATGTGGCCGCCGCTGATTTCGCCGCGGTCGCGAATGGCTTCATGAATGTTGGCCACTTCCTGCACCTTGCCGTCGAGCACCACCGCTAAGCCGTCGCCGACATGCGCCGAAGTGAAGTTGTAGAAACGCTGCCCGCCTTCGCCGGTCAGAGTGAAGCTGACGCTGGGCTGGCCACTCTGATCGCGGCTGGGCTGCGCGTCGCGAAGATCTTTGCCGCTGACCGCGGAGACCCGCGATACCAGGTACCACGCATCGCCGCTGTCGCTGCCCGCGCCGGGTGCGGTGTGCCCGGGAAGAAGCATTGCATCCGGCGGAAGCACTCCTCCCTTATCTTGAAGGGCCGCTTGTTCGCTGGGATAGGGCCCGCCCAACGATTGCTTGATTTCGAGCATGGCGGTGGACTGAATAATATCCTTGACGCGTGCCGGATCGTCCACGCCGGGCAGTTGCACCAGAATCTGGTAATCCCCAAGGCCATGTTCCTGGATGGTCGGTTCGTTCACGCCCAACTGGTCAACGCGGTTGCGGATGGTTTCAATCGCCTGCGTCACCGCTTTGCTCTTCAGATCCGTGAGCATGCTGGGCTTCATAGCCACGTTCCAGGTGTTGTCGGCCCCGGAACTGATGTCGTACTCGGGCAGACGATCCTGCACGATGCTCAGCAGGTCAGTGCGCGAAGCCGCGGGCACGCCCTTCAGCACAATGTGGTCGGGAGCGTTCACAGGGTCAGGCTTGGTGATGTCCGCAAAGGCGATCTTCTTCTTGTTGAGTTGCTCCTTGAGCAGTTCGACCGCGTTGTCGGAATCCACGCTGACCGCGTCATTGACCTGCACTTGCAGGATGAGGTGGGTTCCTCCGCTCAAATCCAGGCCCAGATGAATATTTTTGGTGATCGCGTCCAGCAACCCCTTGCGCGAAAAATTTTGCGGAATACCGAAGATCCCAAACACAAAGATCAACAGGATCCCGATGATTGCCAGCATTTTCCAGAGCAGATTCTTATTCATGAAAGCGCTTCTTTATGATTCCTTGAAAATGATTCGGTGAAAACAATTTCCCGAAACATACCGCGAATGTTCCTGTTGAGTCTTACTTGGCCTTGGCTTCTTCCTCGGGAGTTGTGACCTGCACCACGGAGGCCTTGGTCACTTCCACCCGCAGATTATCGGGAGGAACCCGCAGGTGCACGGAGTCGTCTTTTAACGCGACGATCGTACCGCGCAACCCGCCGCTGGTCGTGACCTTGTCGCCGGTCTTGAGAGCATCCAGCATGGTCTGCCATTTTTTTTGCCGGCGCTGCTGCGGCATGATCAGCAGGAAATAAAAAATTGCGAAAATAAAAAGCAGGGGGGCAATACTCAACCACGACATCCCGCCAGGGCCCGTCTGCATCGCCAACAAGAGTGTCATGTTCATTTCGTCCGGGCAGATGAATCCGCGCAAACTTCATTCCGCAAACTTCGTCCGCGAACAATCAAGCGCGAAACATCATCCGCATCCGCGAACCAACATCCGCGCCCCACTGACGCCGCGGAAAGTGCGATTTCACCACGTGAGTTTCTGATCGACTTCGGCCGGGTTTCTTCGGCTTTCAGGCGAGAATCCGGGGACGTCTCCCTTGGTCAAGGTTTCGGTCGAGACCAGATGTCAGCAAGAAAACGGGACGCTTCCCCAAGTTGAATAGAATGCCGCACCCGCCGCATGGTGTCAAGGTAGAAACTGAGGTTGTGGACCGTATTCAGGACTTGCGCCAGCACTTCATTGGCAGCATAAAGGTGCCGCAAGTAAGCGCGCGTATAGCGCTGGCACACGCGGCAGCCGCAATTGGGGTCGAGCGGGCCCGGATCCTGGGCATAGCGCGCCTGCTTGATGGAAACTTTCCCCTCGGAAGTGAACAGCAAGCCGTGGCGCGCCGCGCGCGTCGGCAGAACGCAATCCATCATGTCGACGCCGAGGCTGGCGTATTGGACGATTTCCTCCGGCGTGCCCACGCCCATGACGTAGCGAGGCTTGTCGGCGGGGAGATGCTCGAGCGTAGATTCGACCATCTCGCGCGTCAGGTCGCGCGGCTCGCCTACGCTGAGTCCTCCGATGGCATAGCCGGGAAATCCGATTTCGATAGTGCGCAGCGCGGATTCTTTTCGCAGGTCGCGATCCATTCCGCCCTGGATGATGCCGAACAGGGATTGAGTTGGGTCCTCGGCGGGAAAGTTTCCAGTTTCTGGTTTCCGGTTTCCGGAAGTACTTGTTCCGTCGGCGCCGATAGCGGAAGCAGCGGAACTGGAAGCCGGAAACTGGAAACTGGAAACTTCTCCCCACGGCACCTCGTGCTTATGCTCCTCAAAATATTTCTTGCTGCGCTCCGCCCAGCGCAGCGTCATCTCCATCGAGGCCTGCGTGCGCGCGCGGTCGGCGGGAAACTCCGTGCATTCGTCGAAGGCCATGATGATGTCCGCGCCCAGGCCAATCTGAATTTCCATGGATTTTTCCGGACTGAAGAAATGTGACGAGCCATCCAGATGCGAACGGAATGTGACGCCTTCTTCAGAGACCTTGCGCAGCTCGTTCAAGCTGAAAACCTGGAACCCGCCGGAATCGGTAAGGATGGCGCGCGGCCACGCCATGAAGCGGTGCAGGCCTCCCAGCTTGCGCACCGTGTCAACTCCGGGGCGCAGGTAGAGGTGATACGTGTTGCCCAGAAGAATCTGCACGCCGAGTTCTTCGAGAATGTCCTGCGAGACTCCCTTCACCGACGCGACCGTGCCCACGGGCATGAAGACGGGCGTTTCGATTTCGCCGTGCGGAGTGAGCAGGCGTCCGAGGCGCGCGGAGCCGGCAGTCTTCTTTATCTGGAATTGCGTCGGCATCGATTGCGATTGTAGCAACCGGAATCGTCGTGGAGCGGCAGATGCCCTGGTCCACCTCAGATTGCGCTGGCGCCGGAGAGAGTTTTACACACCGGACAAGGGCGTCCGGGGTCCCATGATGTGTTCCACGATGCATCACACACTCAGTGCGACGATCTCAGACTCGATCTTCTCTCCGCTGATCTTGACCCGCCCCACGCTCACCGGCAACTGGAAGCGCCGCGGACCAGCGCTGCCGGGATTGAAATAAAGCACCCGGGCGCGCGTCTCCTGTTTAGGGACGTGGCTGTGGCCGGAGATCACGACGCGGAATCCGGCCACTTCGGGCTTGAGATCGAGCGCTGCAAGATCGTGCAGAACGTAGATCGAAGCGGCGCCGACCTCGAGCACTTCCGTTTCAGGCAGCTTGCGCGCCCATGCGCTGGTGTCGACATTACCTCGCACGGCGGTGACCGAAGCAATGGCCGCAAGCATCTCCAGAATCTCGGGTGAGCCCACATCGCCCGCGTGAATGATGCGATCCGATCCGCGCAATGCCGCAAGCGCTTCCGGACGAAGCAGTCCGTGAGTATCGGAGATGACGCCGATGAGGATGGTGGGGCTCAGTTCTCGGTTCTCGGTTCTCAGTTCTCGGTTCTCAGTTCTCAGTTTTCGGTTCGCGATGTCCGTCAGCGGGCCATCAGCTTGTTGATTTCCGCGTGCGACGGTGCGTCCTGCAACGACTGGTAGATGCCTTTCGTCTTGAGTTCCTGGGCCAAACGGCGGAGCAACCCCAGCGTGGCCCGCATCGGCCCTGACCCCAGGCTGATTCGCGCGACCGCGAGCTTGCGCAACTCAGGCACGGAGAGTGAGCCGGGCCCGGCCAGAATATTCACGGGATGCTGAAGATCTGACACAATACGTGCGATGGTGGGCGCGTCCGCCAAGCCGGGAACGAAGACGCAATCCGCGCCGGCATCGCGAAACGCGCGCAGGCGGCGGATGGCTTCGTCATAGCGCGTGCCCGGAGCGCCAACCTGCAGGAGATAGACATCGGTTCTCGCGTTGAGCACGAGCGGAACCTGCAGGCTCTCCGCGGTCTCACGCACGGCGCGGATCTTTTCCAGCTGCAGCGACAACTCCACCAGCGGCTGGTCTGAATCGCCGGTCGCGTCTTCCAGGTTCATGCCCACCGCCCCCGCCTCAATCACCGATCGCGCGGTGCGTGCCGCATCTGCTGGCGTGGGGCCGTATCCGGCTTCGACATCGGCGGTGACCGGGACTTTCACCGCGCGGGCGATACGCGCCACCGCCGCCAGCATCTCCTCTCGCGGAATCTTTTCTCCGTCGGGATAGCCTAGCGAGAAGGCGACCCCGGCGCTGGTGGTGGCAACGGCCGGGAATCCGGCGTCCTCAACGACGCGGGCGCTCGCAACATCCCACACATTTGGGAGAAGCAACGGGTCGTCACCGGAGTGCAGGGCGAGGAGGGCCTTGGCTTTTTTCTTCTGCGCTTCGTTGTGGTCACGATCGGGCATTGGCATACGCAGGATTGGATGCGCTCAACTGCCAGCACTCTTCATCTTTTCGACGAAGCGGCGAACGCTCACCAGGCGTACAAGTTGCTAGAATGAAAGAATAACGTCGCGGCGTTTGGACTCGCCTGTTATCACTTCGGCGGATGGGTTTACCGAACACGTGCAGCCGCAAAGCGGCGAAGCTATCGAAATGCAATTCACCGAACAATTCGATGTAGTCGTGGTGGGCGCCGGCCATGCCGGGTGCGAGGCCGCGATAGCTGCTGCGCGCATGGGCTTGCGGACCGCGCTTTACACGCTCAACGTCGACCTGATTGCGCAGATGTCGTGCAATCCCGCCGTGGGCGGCATTGCGAAGGGACACCTCGTCCGCGAAGTGGACGCGCTCGGCGGAATCATGGGCGAGATCACCGACGCGGTCGGCATCCAGTTCCGCCTGCTGAACACGTCGCGCGGCCCGGCAGTGTGGTCGCCGCGCGCGCAATGTGACAAGCAGGCTTATCGCCTGAAGATGCGCGAAGTGCTGGAATCGCAACCAAATCTGAAAATCAAGCAGGCGGAAGTGGCGGATCTGATTGTGGAGGAGCGGGCTTCGGGCTTCGGGCCTCGGGCTTCGGCAAATCTGGCCGTCGATGGCGTGGACCTTCTGCCGGAAGACGACACTGAAAACCGAGAACCGAGAACTGAGAACTCCGGGTTCGCCGAAGCCCGAAAGCCGAAGCCCGAAGCCCGCGTCCTCGGCATCAAGCTGCGCGACGGCCGCACCGTCGGCGCGCAGGCGGTCATCATCACGACCGGAACTTTTCTCAACGGACTTATTCATTGCGGCGAGCAGCAATATCCCGCAGGACGCTCCGGCGAACCGAACGCGGTCCTTCTCGGCGAAGCGCTGAAGAAGCTGGGGCTGCGCGGCTGCCGGCTCAAGACCGGCACTCCGCCACGGCTTGATGGACGCACCATTGACTGGTCTCGCTTCGCGACACAGCCCGGAGACGTCGACCCTACTCCGTTCAGTTTTCGAACGAAGCGCGTGGCGCATCACGACTCGCAGGTGCCTTGCTACATCGCATGGACTACGCCCGAAACGCATCGCATCATCCGCGAGAACGTGCACCGCTCGCCCATGTATAGCGGACAGATTCAGTCGATTGGGCCGCGTTATTGTCCGTCGATTGAAGACAAGATCGTGAAGTTCCCCGACAAGGAAATGCACCAGCTCTTTCTCGAGCCCGAGGGCCTGAACACGCACGAGATTTACGTCAACGGCATGAGCACCTCGTTGCCGGTGGATGTCCAACTCGCGATTCTGAAGTCGATTCCCGGCCTCGAAAATGCCGATATGCTGCGACCCGGGTACGCCATCGAATACGATTCGATCGATCCGACCGAACTCGAGCGCACACTGGAGACAAAAAAGTTCGCCAATCTTTTTCTTGCCGGCCAGATCAACGGAACCTCCGGCTACGAAGAAGCCGCATGCCAGGGCCTGATGGCCGGCATCAACGCCGCACTCAAGGTAAAGCGGCAGCCTTCGCTGATTCTCGACCGTACCGAGGCTTATACCGCCATCCTAATTGACGACCTCATCTCCAAGGGCACGAATGAGCCTTACCGTATGTTCACGTCGCGCGCCGAATTTCGCCTGCATCTGCGCATCGACAACGCGGACCGCCGCCTCACCCCGCACGGCCGCCGCGTCGGACTGATTGCAGACAATGCCTGGGAAGATTTCGAGGCCAAGCAGCAGCGCCTGGAAAACTTGAAGAAGCTGCTGGAACGCACGAAACTGACGTCAGAAATGTTAGAGAAAATTACGCTTTGTCATTCCGAGAAGCGCGGCGTCGAGGAATCCGCTGTCGCGGGCAGCGCCCCGACCGCCGTGTGGAATTCCGCAACCGGCCAAACTCTCGCTCAGTTGCTCAAGCGCCCCGAGATTATCATCGAACAACTGGCGCCCATTCTTCGCGAACTGGATCCTGATTTTTTCGAAAAACGCCAGGAAGAAATCCGTGTATATCCCGGTGAATCCGTGGCCAGGCTTTCTTCCGAAGTCCGCAACGAACTCAAATCCGTCGAAACGGAAATCAAATATGAAGGCTATCTCTTGCAGCAGCAGCGCGCCATGGACCGCCTGAAAAAGTCCGAGCAGCGCGCCATCCCCGACTGGTTCGACTACCGCTCGGTCAGCGGGCTCTCCCGCGAGATGCAGGAAAAACTCGGCAAAGTGCAGCCACGCACGCTCGGCCACGCCTCGCGCATTCCCGGAGTCACTCCGGCGGCAGTGTCGCTGGTCAACGTTTATATCGAGATTCAAGCCCGGCGCCGCGACCAGGCAGCGGTGCTCTAGCCCAATTCGACGATCTTCAACCACCCAGGACACCCTTCGACTTCGCTCAGGGCAGGTTTCGTCGCACGAAGGGAACCCTTCGAGCAACGCCCTTCGTGATACTTCGTGGCCTTTGTGGTGGAAGATTTTCCTTTCGTCATCACCTGACTCACTCTAAAAGAAATCAACAGCTGTTAACTCTTCCCGCAATTGTGTGGCGGCGGCTGTCGCGTTATGCTGCATCTTCAAGTATCGGTTCCGGAGCCCATGGCTAATCTTTTCGAACTGCCCCGCTACATTGCAGTGGAAGGTCCGCTGCGAGTCGGCAAGAGCACCCTGGCGCGTATTCTGGCCGAGCGCCTGAACGCCCAGCGCGTGATGGAGCCGGAAACCAACCCATTTCTCTCCGCGTTTTACGAAGGCGAGCGTGGCGCGGCGTTTCAAACCCAGTTTGCTTTTCTGGTGCGGCGCTTCGAGCAATTGCAGGCGCTCGATCTTGGTCCGCGCTCGCAAAGGACCGTGGTCGCCGATTTCATCTTCGAAAAAGACAAGCTCTTCGCCTGCCTCAACCTCACCGACCAGGAACTCGACACCTACAACCGCTATTACAACCACTTCCGCGAACAGGTGCCGACGCCCGATCTCGTGATTTACCTGCAGGCCACGCCTGACGTACTGAAGAAGCGGCTCAAGAAAAAAAATGCTCCCGGCGAGCGCGCCGTCAACGACGAGTATCTGCAGGAAGTGGTGAAAGCCTACGAACACTTCTTTTTTCACTACACTTCATCCGATCTGCTGATCGTTAACACTTCGGAGATCGACTTCGTCGACCGCAACGAAGACCTTCAGGAACTCCTGCGAAAAGTCTCCGCCCCGATCAAAGGCACGCAATATTTCCTGCCGCTCGGCGGGCAGGAAGCGGCCAGCGCGTAGAGACGTTTGGGTCCGATGGTTGATCGCAACCTTAGAATCAATCGGAAAGATCGAACGGGCGTATTTTTTGTCGCCGCGCTGTGTGTTGTTGGATTTTCGTATGCTGTCGATGTCCTGTCGGTGCACACCTACTGCGAGAATCGCCCCTTCGCGGGCGCCCTCGCGTTGGCTGCTGTGGTCAACTGCTATCTCCTCCTTCGTAGTTGGCCCGCTGCCGGGTTCCGTCGCGCGCTCTCGGCGTCAGGCGTTGTGTTTTGTGTACTCGCGATCGCGGCCAATGTCGGGTTCGTTATTTGGGCAACCCACACCTGCAGGCACATGTTCGATCTGCTAAACAGCTAGCATCTACGTAGGGCGATGCTTCGGCCGTCTCGCACCGCGCCCGAACGTACCTGGATCGTAGCGTAGCGTCCGTCGACATTGAGCGGGCGGTTGCTTATTGGAACAACTACAAGGAAAGGACGGCGACCAAATGAAACACAAAGCCAGCATCTCGCACGATGAGGCTGTGATCCGCGAACTTCGCGCAAACCCGCGTTTCGCTGTGGAGTACCTCAAGGCCGCATTGGAAGAAGATCGTGAACCTCGCGTGCTGCTGATGGCCTTGCGCCGGTGGTGCAGGCTCGCGGCATTGCCAAAATTGCCAGACCGCCGGAGTCGAACGCGAGAGCCTTTACCGTGCGCTCTCCGAACGTGGAAATCCGCGGCTGTCCACGCTTGCCGCCGTGACCAAGGCCGTTGGACTGAGACTCACCGTCGAAGCGGAGTGATTGAAGCTGTTTGTACCGTAGAATCATCTCTTGCTCCTCACCATCGAAAAACTTATCTACGGCGGCGATGGCCTCGCCCGTCTCCCGGACACTTCACCTGGTGACGATCGCGGACGAGGCAAGGCCGTGTTCGTCCCGCTCGTTCTCGCAGGAGAAAAAATCGAAGCGACGCTCGCCGAAGAAAAACCCGGATTCGCTCGCGCACACGCGGAATCCATCATCGAAGCTTCTCCCTACCGCGTCCAGCCAGAGTGTGAATATTTCGGCCGCTGCGGCGGCTGCCACTACCAGCACGCCAGCTACGAACATCAACTCGAAATCAAAAAAGAAATCCTGCGCGAAAATCTGCGCCGCATCGCCAAGCTCGAACTGCAAAGCGAAATCGAGGTGCATCCCTCGCCGCCCTGGAACTATCGCAACCGCTCGCGCTTGCAGCTGCGGACGAAGCCAACATTCGCCGCCGGATATTTCAAGCTCGGGTCGCACGAGCTCATGCCCATCGAACAGTGCCCCGTCAGCTCTCCGCTGATCAATCGCGCCATCGCCACGCTCTGGAAAATGGGGCAATCGGAAAAGGCCGTCGAGAAAATCCCGGCGGGAATTCGCGAAGTCGAATTCTTCGCCAACGCTGACGACACACAGTTGCTGGTGGAACTCTCCTGCTCCGCCGAGGCGCGCCGAGCCGAGGTTCGAGTGTTCGCCGAAGAGTTACGTGCCGCCCTGCCTGAAATCGAAGGTGTGGTCGCGTTTCGCGGCTCGCAGCCCAGCGCGCGCCCGGATGCACCCGCGCCCGCGCCTCTGCTCATTCTCGGCGAGCGGTTTCTCAGCTACCGCGCGGACCATGCCAGCTTTCGCGTCAGCGCGGGCGCATTCTTCCAGACCAACCGTCACCTCACCGACGAGCTCGTGAAAATCGTCACCCAGGGTCGCTCCGGCGAACTTGCCCTCGACCTCTATGCCGGAGTGGGACTGTTTTCCACAGCCTTGGCAGGTGATTTCCGTCACATCGTTTGTGTTGAGTCGTCACATCTTTCCGCCGGCGACCTGCAATACAATCTGCCTTCAAATGGAAAGGCGATTCAGGCCGCGACGGGGCAGTACCTGAGCCGTTCCTGGGGCGACTCGCCACAGCACGACTCGCCACCGCGCAGTTCGGACAAGCCGGCGCCTCCCGGGGAAGGTAGTGCAACGTCGTCCTTCCCCACTCCGGACCTGGTCGTGGTGGACCCTCCCCGCAGTGGCCTGGGAGAACCCGTGGCGCGCTCACTCACGAATCTTGGCGCGCCGCGGGTTACCTATGTCTCGTGCGACCCGGCCACGCTGGCGCGCGATCTCATTCCATTGTTAGCCGCCGGTTACCGCGTCGAGCAGGCGCACCTGGTAGACCTGTTCCCCCAGACCTACCACCTGGAAAGCGTACTGCACCTGGTGCGGTGATTTTGGGTGCGAATTTCGAGCGGTGACTTTCTGATGACGATTCCGTGCAGTCAGCTATTGCGTGGCAGTTTGGTTGCCCGTGACTTGGGGGTGACGACGATTTCGGATGAGGGCGATTTTCCGGGCTGATTTTGCCTGCTGATTTCGGGTGCCGCAGCGCTTCAGCGCTGCGGTCACGGTCCTATCCTGAATGCCGCTTTAGCGGCTGAGGTTGGCTTTGTGCCGGAGGCCAGTTTGTTCGGCGCTGCGTGACACGCGATGGAAGTGACTCAGCCGAAGCCCGAAAGCCGAAGCCCGAAGCCCCCACCCGGCCCAGCCGCCTTCGCCTTCCGGCCACAGCGCCAGCCCATGTTCTGGGCCGCGCTGGCCTACGCCCTTGGAGTCGTCTTCGGCCACTATCAGCCGCGCCCCGCGTCCTGGTGGATCGTGGCATGTGTGGCCCTCGCTGCCGCCGGCGCTTATTTCCTCCATCATCAAACTGGGCCTGGACGAACAGGGTCTGAACGCGTCTGGCTTGCCGGCTCACTCGCCCTGGGCGCACTGTTTCTAGCGGGAGCCCTGCACGTCCAGCTCCGCGCAGTTTCCGCCCAGCTCGACAACAGCATCCAGCCCTTTACCGGCGGAAGCGAAGTCGAGATCGTTGCCCACGTAACCCGCGGCGGCCGCATGCAGCAAGGCAGCTTCGGAGACCTCCGGCAGACCGCTGACGTGGAAGCAGAATCGGTCACAACCGAGACCGGCGAGCCATCCCCGGTTCATTCCGGAATCCGCCTGTCGATCTATACTCCTGGCTATAGCTCCAGGCATAGCGACAACCGCGGCGCAAACATCAACCTTGACGAAAACGCCGCCGCGATCCAGCCGAACTTCAGCGCCATGCGCCTCCTGCAGTACGGCGAGCGCATCCGATTCTCGGCCCGCCTGAAGCTGCCGCGCAACTTCCGCAATTCTGGCGCGTTCGACTATCAGGGGTATCTCGCCGCCAACGGAATCGCCGCGCTGGGATCAACGAAAGCGGACGGCATCGAATTTCTCCCGGGCTTCGCCGGCAGCCGCGTGCAGTCGTGGCGCGCGCGCATCCACTCGAGCATCGTGGAAAAGGTTCACCAGTTGTGGCCGCCCCGTGAGGCTGCCCTCATCGACGCCATGGTCATCGGCGAGGAAACCTTCATTGACCGCGATACTCGCGTCGACTTTCAGCGCTCCGGCACCTATCACGTCCTCGTAGTTTCCGGCATGAACGTCAGCATTCTGGCGTTCGTCGTCTTCTGGACTCTGCGCCGCCTTCGCTTCGGCGAACTTTCCGCGACCGTCGGTACGCTCGGTTTTTGCGTGGCCTACGCCTTCCTCACTGAGGTTGGAGCGCCCGTCTGGCGCGCCACTCTGATGTGCGCCATCTATCTCGCCACACGCCTGCTCTACCGCGATCGCGCCATGGTCAATGCTCTCGGCGCCGCGGCTCTCGGGTTGCTGCTCTTTGATCCACGTCAGCTCTTCACGCCCAGCTTTCAAATGACTTTCGTCTGCGTCCTGATTGTCGCCGCCATCGGCCGGCCCATGATCGAGCGCACGTCGCAACTGTACAAGCGGGCTTTGGCCCATTGGGATTCCGACAATTACGGTGAAATGCTTCCGCCCCGCGTCGCGCAGTTTCGCATGGACTTGCGTTTCATCGCGTCGCGCCTCGCGCCCTTCCTCGGAGAAAAAACGTCGCTCGTTCTGATCCGCTTCGCCGCGAAATTTTTCCTTCGCGTGTGTGAGCTGATGTTCATCTCGGCCGTCATGCAGATGGGACTGGCCTTGCCCATGGCGTTTTATTTTCACCGCGCCACCACGCTCGGCTTGCCTGCCAACCTCGCCGTCGTTCCACTCACTGGCGTCATGATGCCTGCCGCAGTCGTGGCCTTAGCTTTGGGCTATATATATCCGCCACTGGCGAAGATCCCGGCGCTGATCACGTCAGCCACTCTCGAAGCTATCGCCGGAACCGTTCACGGCCTCGGCGGACTGCGCCTGGCCGACCTCCGTGTGGCCACGCCCTCAATCCTGGTGATCACCGCCGCCGCCGCGGCCCTCGCGCTGGCGATGCTACTCGCGCGCCGCCGCGTGACTCTCGCCTTCGCTGGACTCGTGGCGATTCTCGTCGCCGCTCTCGCTCTCGCCTTCGTTCCTCCCAAGCCGCAAGTGCGTGCCGGCCTGCTGGAAGTCACTTCCATCGACGTCGGTGAGGGTGATTCCACGTTAGTGGTCATGCCACAGGGCGCAACCTTGCTGGTCGACGCCGGCGGTCCTATCGGAGATGGCAGTTCGCAACTCGATTTCGGCGAAGACGTCGTCTCCCCTTACCTGTGGTCGCGCGGCATTTCGCGCCTCGATGCCGTGGCCATCACCCATGGCCATTCCGATCACATCGGCGGCATGCCTGCCGTGCTCAAGAATTTTCGTCCGCAAGAATTATGGGTCGGACTTCTGCCGCCGAGCGCGGCTCTGGAAAACGTGATCACCACCGCAGAGAAGCTAAACATCAAAGTGGTGCGCCACTGGGAGGGAGACAAATTTTCCATGGGCGGCGCAACCGTCAGCATCCTGTTTCCGCCGCGTGATTGGCCTGTCGGCCCCAAACCCAGCAACAATGACTCCATGGTCTTGCTGGTGAGCTTGACGGAAGCGCGAATCCCGCAAGCCAGCGCCTCGCCAGCCGTCCCCCGGGATGTCTCCGTGCTAATCGAAGGCGATGCGCAACAGCCGGTGGAACGGCGCGTAGCCGCGCTCCATCACCCTAAAGTAGATCTTCTGCGCGTGGGCCATCATGGCAGCTCCAACGCCACCACCCCCGAGCTGCTGGCCGCCGCGGAGCCCACCTTCGCCGTCATCTCTGTCGGATATCGCAATCCCTTTGGTTTACCCCGAATGGACGTTCTCGCTCGGCTGGAAAAATCGGGAGCCCGCGTCTACCGCACCGACGTCGACGGTGCCATGACTTTCTATCTCGACGGGCACGGCGTTACCCCTTCACCCGCGGTTCTCCAGTATTAATGTCAATCTCCGCAGTCTCGTCATCCGCAGCCGGCTCCGGCCGGCGGTAATCCTCAATCAGCTGCCGGGCCGCCGCGGCGTCTTCTTCTTTCACCAGGATCACGGTGCCGCCCACATCCGGAAAGGCATATTGCGACAGCGAAACCGGACCCAGGCTGTTCTCGATGTTCGCCGAATCCAGCAACCCTTTCACCACCAGGGCCTCGGTTTCTGTTTCCGAATCGAAAATCTTCACCAGCTTCTCATTCGGATTCGGACGGGACTTCGCCGCCGGGTCGTCAAGCTCTGCCATAAGCATCTCCAATTCCGGAATCCCAAAGGATTCGAGGGCCAAAAACTGATTCTACTCCGCCGAAGGGCCAAGCGGTGCGGTAAGCCTCCAGAACTCGTGTGGCAGCGGGCGACTCGCCCGCTCGCTCGAACCGCTCTTACCCCACTTTAGTACGGTTGCTTTTCCCGCCAATTAATGCAGAATGCCCATAAGCGGACCCGCAACGTCCGCGCCGGACGAGCCATCTAACTCAGCAGCACGGTGGTCCAAAGGAGCAACATGCAAACTCCGCACCACGCCGGCCGCTATCGAGATCCGTCGCTCGCCAACAAATCCCGCGAATCGGCTGACGAAGCCGCCCGCGAGACGGAAGAAGAGTCCCGCAAAATCCGCCGCCTGCAACTGATGATGAGTATGGTCCTGTCGGTCATCGGCCAGGACCCCAGCCTCACTGTGGAAGAAGCCTCCGAACTCGCCGCCGGGGCCAAGCGTGCCGCCCTAGCCATGTTCCCCGACAAAGAACTCGCCTTCGATCTCCTCTACAAACCCCGCCTGCAACGGCTGATGCGGGAAAGATTCCGGCTGCAATAAAGCAATTGCTGATTGTTGATTTCTGATTGCTGATTGAAACCCTTGGGCCTATGGTTCTTTAATCAACAATCAGAAATCAGCAATTCTTTTTCACTCGTCCGCCACCACATTCCGCAGCGTCCCCACCCCCGCCACGGTCACTTCCATCACGTCCCCGGCCACGACCGGACCCACGCCCGACGGCGTTCCCGTCGCGATCAGGTCGCCGGGAAACAAAGTCATAGCCTGCGCGATGTGCCGGATCACCACATCCAGGGCAAAAATAAAGTCGCGCGTGTTCCCGTCCTGCTTCACCGCGCCATTGACACGGGTTTCCACGCCCACGCCCGCCCACGGATCGATCCCTTCCACCACCACCGGCCCCACTGGACAGAACGTATCGAACCCCTTGGCCCGCGACCACTGCCCATCCTTCGTCTGCAGGTCGCGCGCCGTCACATCGTTCACGCACGTGTACCCCAGAATATATTTCCGCACGTCTTCGTCGGCTGCCGGCTGGTGGCAAGTCCTTCCAATCACCACGCCCAGCTCGCCTTCAAAATCCACGCGCTCGGAAATCTTCGGACGCCGCACCGTCCCTCCCGGCGCCAGCAGCGCCGAAGTCGCCTTCAGAAACAGCAGCGGCTCCGTCGGGACGTCATGCCCCAACTCCGCCGCATGCTCGCGATAATTGCGCCCGATGCAAACAATCTTCGACGGCCGCACCGCCGGCAGCAGCACCGCTTCTTCCAGCGGAATCTGTTCGATGCGCCGCGTGCGCACGCTTTCCAGGTCGCCCTCCGCCTCTTCCGGCGCCGTCAGCAAAATCCGCAAAATCGCGTCCCGCCCCGCCACCGGCTCAACCAGCCCGTAGTGCGCCTCACCATTCCATTGAAACCGACAATATTTCATCGTCACCTATCTAATCACGAGACCGCCAACTCGCGCGAAAAATCTCGAAAGAAGTTCTCCGGATAACCCAAAATCAGCTCAACCTTCTTAAGTTTATGATTTTAGTTATGTCATCCTGAGCGAAGTTGTCGTCCGCGAAGCGAACGACAACGTAGTCGAAGGATCCCTACCCATTCCACGCTCTCTCGTAGGAGGGCTTTAGCTGAAGCCCGATAGCCGAAGCCCGAAGCCCGCCCTCACGGCACCGTCTCCCCCGCCTCCTCCGAGCGCGCACTCTCATTCCCTCGCACATCCACCGCCGACACCGCATACAAATAACTCTTCCCTGCTGCGACGTTCGCATCGCGATACGCCGGCGTCTTCACCGGATCCCCATTCAGCTTCTCCGCCGCGCCTCCCGCCTCGTGCCGGTAAACGTTGTAACCTGCCAAATCCATATCCGTCACCGGAGCCCATACCAGATCGATGGCCGGCGACTGCCCCGGCCCGGAAAATACTGCCTGCAATTCCGCCGGCACGGCCGGCGGAAACACATCATGCGCGAACACTTTCACTTCCGCCGAGTCATCCCCTTCGATTTCGATTTTCTTGTGATCGGCCGCGTCATCCCCGGCAAGCACCGTCACCGCTTCCACGTGGTAATAGTAAGTCTGCTCCCACTCGATGCTCGCATCAGTGAGCGACAGATTCGTCTCGCCCACCACGGGCACCTCACCCACAAGATTCGCCTTGCTCCCCGCGGTGTGGCGATACACTCGATAGAAATAGCTCACCTCACGCCGTGTAGGAGCGGTCTCGACCGGAGCCGCCGTCCACTTCAGCACCACGCCCTGTCCCGTGACGCGAGCGCCAAAATCCGCGGGCGCAGGAAGCGTCCGCGCCAGCGGTACCCGCGCCGAATTCGACACGCCCGCCCCGCGTCCATTCGCATTCAGCACCTCAACCGCGTAACTGGCAAACCCAGACATTTCAGGATGCACATTCCCGGAAAATAACTCGTCGGTATAGCTCGCCGCAATTTTCTGTCCAGACTTCGGCTTCGATCCAGAACCGCGCGGCACCGGGCGACTCGCCCGCTCGGTTTGCGGGAGGGAAGCAGTAGTGTGTGCCACAGGCGAAGCCTCCCCCACCGCGGTCCCGCACTCCTTCAAAACCGGCTCACTCCCCCGGCAAATGCGAGTCGCCCCTAAACTTCGCACCGTCTGATGATCGGTAGTGAGCGCAGGAACCGTCCAGGTCAGCACAACTTTGTCGCCCTTGCGCGCAGCCCGCAAGTCCGTAGGCGGCTTGGGCAATTCCAGCGACGGCGGCCGCGGCGGCCCCATTGCCGCGCACCCCGCCAGCACCAGCGGCGTGATCCCCAGCAGCAGCTTTCGCGCAAGAATTGTCATGCAGAAGAAAAAGATTAACAGAAGCGGGCGTAGGAACGACTTGTGTGGGAGCGGGCGCCCACGGGCCTTGCCGGATTCGAAATTACAGAATGTATCTCGACAAATCCTGGTCCTTCACAATATCGGTCAGCATCTTGCGGACATACTCCGCATCGATGGTCACATGCTCGCCTTTTTTCTCCGGCGCATCAAAACTCAGCTCATCCAAAACCCGCTCCATAATCGTATGCAGACGCCGCGCGCCAATATTCTCCGTGCTCTCATTCACGCGGAATGCGAAGTGCGCAATTTCTTCCAGCGATTCGCGCGTGAACTCCAGCTTCACGCCCTCGGTTTCGAGCAGAGCCGTGTACTGCTTCACCAGCGAAGATTTCGGCTCCGTCAAAATTCGGATGAAATCTTCCATGGTCAGCGACTGCAGCTCCACGCGAATCGGGAACCGCCCCTGCAACTCCGGAATCAGATCACTTGGCTTCGAAACGTGAAACGCACCGGCCGCAATAAACAGAATGTGATCGGTGCGGACCATGCCGTAACGCGTGTTGACGGTCGTCCCTTCCACGATCGGCAGAATATCCCGCTGCACGCCTTCCCGCGAAACGTCCGGCCCATGGCCGCCTTCGCGCCCGGCGATCTTGTCGATCTCGTCCAGAAAAATAATTCCCGCATTCTCCACGCGGTCAATCGCCATGCGCGTCACCTGATCCATATCGATGAGCCGCTGCTCTTCTTCCTGAATCAGATATTCGAACGCCTCGTTCACCTTCATCTTCCGCTTCTTGGTGCGCTGGCCGAAGATGCTGGGCAGCATGTCCTTGAGGTTGACGTCCATCTCCTCGACGCCCTGGTTCGTCATAATTTCAAACGACGGAAAATTCCGTTCGCGCACATCAATCTCCACCATGCGCTCGTCGAGTTTCCCTTCGCGCAACTGCTGCCGCAATTTTTCGCGCGTGCGTCCGGACGATTCCGCCAAAGCGGTGTTTCCGTCAATCACCACCCCACCCGAAGCCATCGGAGAAGATGAGGATGACGATGAAGAAGCCGACGCCGAACCCGGCGCCGGTCCCGATGGCGGCAACAGAATATCCAGCAGCCGCTCTTCCGCGTTGAGTTCGGCCTTGTCCGCCACATCCTCCAGCTTCTCTTCGCGGACGTTATCAATCGCAATCTCCACCAGATCGCGCACCATGGATTCCACGTCCCGCCCCACGTACCCAACCTCGGTAAACTTCGAAGCCTCCACCTTTAGAAATGGAGAATTCGCCAGCTTGGCCAGCCGCCGGGCAATCTCCGTCTTCCCTACCCCCGTGGGCCCGATCATGATGATGTTCTTGGGGATAATTTCTTCGGCGAGTTCCGCGGAAAGTTTTTGCCGCCTCATGCGGTTGCGCAAGGCAATAGCCACGGCGCGCTTGGCGTCCTTCTGCCCAATCACATGTTTGTCGAGCTCGACCACGATCTCACGCGGTGTGAGTTCGTCGAGCGCTAACTGCTCTTCTTCAGCGGAGGATGGAAGGTAAATAGCCATAAAAAACAGTTCTCGGTTCTTAGCTCTCGGTTCTCAGCAAAATCCCTGGCAGACGGTTCTCGCTGAGAACTGAGAACCGAGAACTGAGAACTTGCTTACAGCTCTTCAACCGTCACACTATCGTTCGTATAAATGCACATCTTGCCCGCAATCTTCATCGACTCTTCGGCAATCTGCCGCGCGGTGAGCTGCGTATGCAGCGCCAACGCCTGAGCCGCCGCCTGCGCATAAGGACCGCCGCTGCCGATCGCCGCGACCTCGCCGTCGGGCTCGATCACATCGCCCTGCCCACTCAACAGAAACGTCGTTTCCTTGTCGCAAACCAGCAGCAGAGCTTCCAGATGACGCAGAAATTTATCGGTGCGCCAATCTTTCGCCAGCTCTACCGCGGCGCGCCCCAGGTTGCCGTGATACTGCTCCAGCTTGGCCTCGAAGCGGCTGAAAAGTGTAAATGCGTCTGCGGTCGAGCCGGCAAACCCCGCCAGAATCTTATCGTTATAGAGGCGGCGAATTTTTTTCGCGGTGTGTTTGATCACCGATTCGCCGAGCGTAACCTGGCCATCCCCGGCCAGAACCACTTTGCCATCGCGGCGCACCGACAACACGGTAGTCGAGCGTATCAGTCGTTTCCTGGTCATGAGCGCAATTCTTGATTATAGCAGCGCGCAGCCAATCCATTCCGATGCGTAAGCGGGACGGCCACTCCGCAGCACCACGCTTGCGGCCGCGCTTGCAGGCGCCCGATCCATCGTGGTTTTCCATGAGTGCCTGATAGCGAGGGTTGAGAATGCAGCTTACGAACGAGCCAGCATTTGCAGTCCAGAGTAACGTAGACGGGTCTGGAACGGCACACTAGGCTTGAATGGGAGCAATCGCCGTTGCGGCTCCGTACGTTATGGACATTCTCTTTTATTTCGGAATCTTCTATTCGGCGGGTCTGGCCCAGTGGATGGTTTGGAAGCGAATTACCCGCGAGGTTAACCAACACCTCCCGGACTGCGAACAATTTCCCACTTCCGTGTGGGCATTTTCGCCGAGGTCAGCTCGCGCGCCGATCAACCAGATCAAAATTTGGCGACTGCATCGGCAACTCTTCCGCGAAAGCTACCTTCGATTGTTTTATTTAGCTACTTGGGTCTTGATGATTTTATTCTTCGTACTCTGCGCGCAGTTTGACCGCTCCCATTCCATCGTCCACCCAGGAGTAGTTGTTGAAACGTCGCGATAGCACTCACTCACCGGGGTTCTGAGTGCAATGGCCTGTTTTCGCCGACCATCGTATTCATTCTGCGAACCATTCGACTCAGCAATCTCCGCAAGAGTTGGATCAACGTAACCCTGATTCCACGCGTACGACGGTTACTCGGAGCGCAACGCTTGCATAACGTTGACGCGCGCGGCGCGTGCCGCGGGCAGAACCGACGCGATAACCGCGACCGCCATCAGAACGAACGCAGAGACCAACACAGGCAATGCGCCCGGCATCTTGATGTCAAGAAAATATCTGCCCGCCAAACGCGCCAGCGCGAAGCCGAACGCCGCGCCTGCAAATACGCTCGCCCCAGCCATCACGGCGCCCTCTGCGATCACGCCTTTGAGGAGTCTCTCCGGCTCCGATCCGAGGGCCAGGCGGATGCCGAATTCCCGCGTCCGCGCGCTCACTGAAAACGCCAGCACCCCCGCCACGCCCACCACCGCAATCGCCAGCGCGACGGCGGCAAATACGCCGAATACCAGCGAGTTCAGGCGGTCCGGCGTGAGCACCTCGGCGCGGACGTCTTCGAGAGTAGCGGCGCGCTCAACGGGCTGATCGGCCGACATGTCGCGAATAACGCGCGTGACCGACGGGACCAGCGCATAGGGATTTGCAGCCGTGTGAATAAAAACACGGCCGCCAAAAATTGCACCTTCGTCAAAAGAGCTGTAAACGGTGAGCGTGGGTTCAGGAACGACGTGTTCGTCGTCGATATCGGCCGTGACACCGATGATGCGGTGCGGCGCGACAAGGCGCGCCTTTTCGAGATCGGTTCCGGGAAAGAATTGCAGCACGGGATCCGTCCAATAGACGTGCCGGTTAACCGCATCCTGATTGGGGAACATGCGCTTTGCCAAAGTCTCGCTGACGATCACGACAGGCTCTTGATTATTATTCTGGCCGTTATGTTGGTAATCCAGCGCGTTGAAATCGCGGCCGGCAATGATAGGAACGCCAAGCGCCGCAAAAAAACCGGGAGAGATGGAACGCGACTGCGCCCTGGGATCCTCTACGCCGGCGACATGAACGCGTCCGTCAGCGGAGAATTGCAGACCAGGACCGAAGCTGGGGTCGCGCCAGGGAACGACGTCGCCGAACGCGGTCTTGCTCACGCCCGGCAGGGCATCAATGCGCCGCATCGCTTCCTTGTAGAAATCGACCACCTGCTGCGGTGTCTTCCCATAAGACATAGCGGGAACATCGATCGCCAGGACGTGTTGTGTGTCGAGTCCCCTCTGCGTCCTTTGCAGTGCGATCAGCGTCGTGATCAACATACTTGCGCCGGCCAGCAGCACGAACGACGCGGCGATCTGTGTCACCGCGAAGACGCGCTGGCGGCGGCTCGTGCTGCCGGTGATGCGCACACTTCCGCTTGTCAGGTTTAGTCCGCTCGGAGTGCCGGACGTGCCGGAAGAAGATGGCAGGCGTGGGACGAAGGCGAGAATCACCGCGGCGACCACGGCCAGGGCGGCTCCGACCCAAAGCAAGCTCGAGTCCACTCTGAAATCGAGCGCGCGGATGGAGAAGCGCGAAGCGTAACGGGCCAGCACGGCCACCATCGGCTGCGCGCTCAGTACACCGAGTGCGGCGCCGGCGCCGCAGAGCAGAAGACTTTCGGCCAGCAGCATGCGGCGCAACGCGCCTCTGCTTGCGCCCAGTGCCACGCGGACCGTCAGTTCGCCTTCGCGGCGAACCGTCCGTGCCAGAATCAGATTGGCGACATTGGAACACGCGATGATGAAGACCAGTCCTGACGCTGCCAGCAGCACCAGCAGCACCGTCCGGGCGCCCGACGTGATCTGGTCGCGAAGCAACTTGGCCCCGATCTGGAAGTTCGCTTCCTGCGCGTACGCTTCGGGGTGGTCCTTCTTCATCGCGGAGTAAACCGAGCTCAACTCAGCGCGAGCCTGATCGAGGGTGGCTCCGGGAGCCAGACGGCCGAAAACCTCGGTCATGCGATGGATGCGGCCCGTGACCATGGTTGCCGAAAGATGATGCGGGCTGGTGACCACATTGGAAATAATTTCGGTATCTTGCGGATAGGGGACGCAAGGTTCGAGGACGCCAATGACTGTCGCAGACCGATCGCCGATGCTACCGAGCCGAACGGTTTTCCCGAGGACCGAAGGATCTTTGTGAAGAGCGGTCGTCCAGAAACGATAGGTGAGAACTACGACGCCCGCAGCGTTAGGACCGTCGTCCTGAGGTCCGATGAGGCGGCCGAGTACGGGATGAAGTCCCATCACATCGAAATACGTGCCGCCGACAACGCCACCTCGAATAGAACGAGGCTCGCCGAGGCCGATCATGGTGAAGTCCATGGCGGAGAAGTCGCCAAAGGCGCTCAGGGTTTTCACGCTCGTACGCAAATCCTGTAGCTCGGGTACGGAAAACGCCGCGTTTTCGTCGCCGATGCCGGGAGCGCTCTGCCGGATATAGATCAGCCGGTCCTCGTCGCGATTGACCAGCGGCTTCAGCAGCACTCCGCGCACCAGCGTGAAAATGGCAGCGTTCGCGCCGATGCCGAGCGCCAGCGTGAGAATCACCGCGATCGCCAACCCTGGAGTCCGAATTAACGAGTGAGCTGCAACTCTCAGATCGCGCACGAATGACATGTTCTTTACCCTCCCTGCCCCGTGATCAGCATCACGCTTGCCAATACGAAGCGTCACATTGTAAACGACTTAATACGCGATAAGTTAGTTCGCGCTGTCCGATTCCGGACACCGCTATGGCAAATTCGGACACTAAACACAGCCCTGGTACGCGGACAGGATTGTTCTCATTCCATGTCGCGCGTTGTCGGCGGTTATCGGCATCCCCCCTCCGGTTCCGGCCCTCGGTGAAGCATAATATCTCCTAATTCATCGCACTCCGGTAACGCTTCTCCCGATTACTGGTGTGACGTTTACCCCGCGCCGTTGCCGCCTTAGTTTCAGTGCATGTCCAGGTTCATGTCCGAGTTTATGTCGAGGTCCGCAGCGTTGTTCTGCCACCATGCCCCGTCCCTTCGAATTCTGAGGACCGCCCTCGACGAAGCCGGAATCGGCTACCTGCTCTGCCGTTCCCAGCAACAAACTCTCGAACTCACGCTGGCAGGAGAATGCTCACTCCTGATCGCAGACTTCGCCTTGCCCGAAGCAGGAGAACTGGTGCGCCTGGCATCGCTGCTGCCGCCGCCGCAGAAGCCGGTAGTCCTGGCCCTCGCCGAAGAATATCCGGGAACCGGCGCAGCCTTTCAGTCGGGGGCAAACCGCATTCTCTACAGTCCACTCGCCAGCGCGCAGGTGCGGAACGCTCTTCAGGAAGTTCTGGAAAACGCCCGGAAGCGCGCCCACCGCGACCGCAAGACAACCTTTGCGAAGTCGACAAATGGTGCGAGGTCAACGAAGGCTGCGAGTTTGGCCAGGGTTGCGAAGTTAACAAAGTTTTCGAATTTAAAGTCTTCGAGTTTAAAGTTTGCGAGTTTACGAAAAAACGACCGGCGCGCTGCTGTCCGCACCGGCATCAAGACTCTGGTCTATCTCGAACTTGAAACCGGGACACGCCCGGCCATCGGCGTCGACCTCAGCGAGCAGGGGCTCGCCGTGCAAGCCCCCGAGCCCATCCCCGCCCGCGCCAGGATGCCCTTCCGCTGCCTGCTGCCCGGCACCGGCCACACCCTGCGCGGCCTCGCCGACGTGATCTGGACCGACGCCCAGGGACGCGCCGGAATGTTCTTCTCGCACCTCCCGCCGTCGTCCCGAAAACTTCTGAAGCATTGGCTCGCCCGCGGCAGCGCCCACACCGCCGACGCAGTCCGCGTCCTCCTGCCTCCCGAAGGCGTCGCCCTGTTTTCGTAGTCACGACGTTACGGTATGGACTTGCTCGTGTGGAGCGGGCACTCTTGCCCGCTTGCCTTTGACTTGACTCCGTCGCTGAAGGCACACACTAAGTGTCGTCGGTGGTCGAACTGGAGGGAGGTTTACTCTGCTCCCAGCTTTTGCGAAGTGCCTGCTTGCGCGCATCCAACGCTCCGATCAGCTTATCCACCAACTCCGACAGACGTTTGGGATCGGATTCCACCGCGACCCGAACGAAGAGTAGTTCTTTCGGTGCAAAGTCAGAAGTCAGAAGTCAGAAGTCAGAAGTCAAAAGTCAGAAGTAATACCTGGGTTTACTTCTGCATTTCGACTTCTGACTTCTGACTTCTCTTCTGGTGGCGACGCGGAGCCCGTTTTCGACCAAAAGATTCCCTTGATGTGCCCATGCAGTTACGTTACTATTTACTCACGTAATGACGAATCGCTCCCCGGAGCAGGAAAGAGAAAACCATGACACTGGACGACCTGACCCTCGACCTTGAGCAGCACATCGACATCAAAGCCACACCGGAAAAGGCGTTTGCGGCGGTTCTGTATCGCCTCGGAAAAGGCAACACCCGGCCCGACGGCCAATCGCTGAACATGCTGCTCGAAGCCAAACCGGGCGGCCGCTGGTATCGCGACCGCGGCAACGGCGTCGGCCACCTGTGGGGGTTCGTGCAGGTGATCAAGGCGCCCACGCTGCTGGAATTGAGCGGGCCCATGTTCATGTCGTATCCCGCCATCAATCACCTCGAGGTCAAGATCGAGGAAGTGAAGATCGAAGAAGTGAAGATCGAGCCGGGCACGGCAGGCTGCAAAGTCGTGCTGCGGCATCGCGCGATCGGCATGATCGATCCGCAGCATCGCAAGGGCGTCGTCGAAGGCTGGAGCCACATGCTCGGCCAAACAAAAAAGGACTGCGAGTAAGAGCGTGACCGAAACCGCGGCTCGTCCGGCGGACGAACTCGACCCGGTGTGGAAGGCGCTTTCCGACCCGACCCGGCGCGCGATTCTGGATTTTCTGCGCGAGCGTCCCCGCACCACCACAGAAATTGTGGACGCCTTCCCGCACCTCACGCGTTTTGGGGTGATGAAGCATCTCGAAGTATTGCGCCAGGCGCATCTGGTGCAGACGCGCGAAGCCGGAAGGCAGCGGGTGAACTCGCTGAACGTCGTCCCTATCCGCCAGATTTATGAACGATGGGTGGGCCCGTTCCAGGAGCTGTGGTCCGGCGAACTGCTTCGCATCAAGGAGATCGCGGAAGAAGATAGCCCGGACAGCAAGCAGGCAACTTCGCACAAAAGAAAGAAACACTAGGCACGAGAGGTGAGCAGCATCGAAGAACGTAACTGAAAGTACTCAGAATTCAGTGAACCACGCAAAGATAGGACCTGAGAACTGAGAACCGAGAACTGAGAACTCATAGCTAGAAGCTCAAAAGGAGAAACCAATGACCACCCTAACCACCAGCACCGGAATTCAAAACCACGAAGTAGTCTCCCCACAACAATGGATCGCCCGCCGCAAAGAGTTGCTGCGCAAAGAAAAAGAATTCACCAAACTCCGCGACGACCTGAGCCGGGAGCGCCGCGAACTGCCCTGGGAAAAAGTTGAAAAACAATACGTCTTCGATGGTTCGAACGGCAAGCAGACGCTTGCCGACCTGTTCGATGGCCGTAGCCAGCTGATCATCTACCACTTCATGTTCGGTCCGGGATGGGAGCAGGGTTGCCCGAGCTGCTCGTACCTGGCCGACCATTTCAGCGGCAGCCTGGTGCATCTCGCCAATCGCGACGTCACGCTGGCCGTGATTTCGCGCGCTCCCATCGCCCAGATCGAAGCCTTCAAGCAGCGGATGGGCTGGCAGTTCCGCTGGGTGTCGTCGTTCGAAACGGACTTCAACCATGACTACCACGTCTCCTTCACGAAAGAGGAAATGGCCAGCGGCAAGTTGAAGTACAACTATGACGCGCTGGCCGACTTCCCCGCCGAAGAAGCTCCCGGCGCCAGCGTGTTCTACAAAAACGACGCGGGCGAAATCTTCCACACCTATTCCACTTACGCCCGCGGTCTCGACATCCTCGTCGGCGCCTACAATTTTCTCGACCTCGCGCCCAAAGGCCGCGACGAAGATGGCTTGGCCTTCAGCATGGCGTGGGTTCGTCATCACGACCGCTACGCCGAGGGCTACTCCGTCGACCCCAAAGCGCAATACGTAGCTCCCAAAGGCGCAAGCTCTTCCTGCTGCTCAGGAGACGACCACTCGTGAAGACGACAGCTCGTTATTTTTCAATTACTTACAGGTTCTCGCCCGGTTTTTCGCGCGAGTGAACTTTTCGACGGTGATCCAGGCACACCCAGCTTGATTGGCGGAAAAATCGAATTTTGGGGCATTTTTGTGGTTGCTCGAATGCCGTGTTGTTGCTATTGTATTTCGCCAGACCGCGCGCCTGGCGCGGACGAAGAGGCGCGACACAGTCGCCTTCCCTGAGGAGACCACATGGAAACTGCAATCGGAGTATTCGCTGCGCGTGATCACGCCGAGAGAGCCGTCAAAGAGTTACTGCAACGGGGTGTGCCTGAAGAATCCATGGTGTTCCTGACTCGTTCTGAGAACGAGGCAAAAAACATCGCGAAAGAGTTCGGCGCCTCCGTGGGCGGCTTCGTTGGCGGAGCCGCGGGGATGACCGCCGGAGTCGTAGCTGCATCGTTGCTTCTTCCCGGAGTGGGGACGGTATTCGCGCTAGGGTTCGGCGCCGCCGCATTGCTCGGCCTTGCGGGCGCGGGCGCGGGGGCCGGCGTCGGTTCGGCGGCCGCACACGACCCGAAGGCGCCAAAACCGACGACCGATGAAAAGGGCGCCGAGGACGTCGCGTTTTTCCGCGAAGTGCTCAAAGAGGGTCGCTCGCTGATCGTGGTTCGGACCGAGTCCCAGCAACTTGCCACCGCAGCCTGCGAAGTGATCGACCGACTAGGGCTCGGCATCCAGGGCCGAACCCCCGTCAAAATGACGACCACCACACGCTACGTCGGCAAGGTTGCCGTCCTGGACATCGCTGGAAGGATCACGCTGGGTGAGGGGAATGTAATGCTCCGCGAAATCGTTCGCGAGTTGACCGACAAGGGACACAACAAGATCGTTCTAAATCTCGGTGAGGTTCAGTATATCGATAGCTCAGGAGTTGGCGAATTGGTGAAGACACACACCACCGTTCGGAATCAGGGTGGGCAGCTTGTGCTGGTAAACCTCAGCCCGCGGGTTGATCATTTGCTGCAGCTGACAAAATTGTCCGCCGTGTTTGCTATTGAAAGGGACGAGGCCAGCGCAATCAGGTCCTTGGGAGAGGCTGCCGCGTGAGCGGCAGCACGCTGTCAATAGCAAGAGAGTAAACGTTTGAGCCTAACTTGCTGAGAACAATGGGCAAATATTTGCGAAAACCGTGTTACATTCCCCTTCGCAAAATGCCATACTAGATATAGAGAGTAAATTTCAGGAATAAGGCGCGGCCACCGGTCGCGCCTTTTCCATTTGGGGCCGAACGTGGGTTCAGGGGAGTGGGGCGGATGGCGACTACCAGGCGCGAGGACACCAGCAACGAGGAAACCACCAACTACGCCGAGACGCCCAGGCGCGGAAACAACTACCGCGAAATGGCGAAGCGCGAGACTTTCAAGAACTTTAAGGAACGTGGCGAGTGGGTGGAACTTCGCTTCATGACGCAAGCCATCGAGTACGGCTTCAAAGTATCGAAGCCCTGGGGAGACTGCTCCTCCTACGACGTCGGCGTCGAATCCAACTCGCGCGTGATTCGCGTGCAGGTCAAGTCCACCACCTGCCGCACCGGCAGCGGCTATCTTTGCCAGTTCAAACCCAACTATTTCACTGAGCCCTACAAGCTCAGCCAAATCGACTTCTTCGCCGCCTACGTCATCCCGCAGGACGTCTGGTACCTGATTCCGGCCCGCATTCTCATCTCCGGCATCCGCAAAGAAGCCATCATGGTGTGCCCGATGCGCCCGCTCAGAAAAAACCGCTACCGCTACGAACGCTTCCGCGAAGCCTGGAAACTCCTCCGCCCCCGCCTGCGTAAAAGCCCGAAAGCAAAAGTGTAGGGCGGACACTCCTGTCCGCCGTTCTTGACGTTGACCTCCGTTCTTGAAGTAGATCTCGGACGATTCGCGGAGCGTACAAAATGTCAGGCTCAACCGTGGAAGAGCGGCGCTTCAGCGCCGCGTAAGCGGCCAGGACGGGCCCAGATCTTCTGCTCGGCAGGCGAAGCGCGCAAAAAAGAGCCGCCCACTCCAGCCGCGGAGCGGCGGCATATGATAGCCCCGGAAGTAAGTCCGGGGTAAGCAGTCTAGCGAGGAACCGAGTCACGTAGGGACGACAGAGACGAGCACGTAACTTGCTTGCTATTGAATGGGCTTCCGGAATGTGCCAAAATAGTCCTGCACTAAAGCGAATAAAAAGCGAACGTGCGTCGATGGAGTCGCGACGTGACAAATGATGATGCCGCGAAGCCGACCGACGACCACTTGGTCTGTCCTGAGGTAGGGGGATGGACGGAGGATAAGCACAGGCTCGTCTCGTTATACGCAACACTGTTTTCGTCCGGGATGAAGGACAAGTGGAAGAAGCGCGTTTATCTAGAGTTATACGCGGGAGCTGGTTACAGTAGGGTCCGTAGCACGCAGAAAATCATATTTGGTTCCCCGCTTCGGGCACTTACGGTGACGAATCCTTTCGACAAGTACATATTCTGTGAGGCCACAGCGGAGAACCTTGAGGCGCTGAAGGTCCGCGTGAAGCGTCACGCACCAACAGCAAGCGTGTCTTATATCGAGGGTGACTGCAATCTGCGAGTGGCCGATATCATGACCGAAATTCCTGTCGGGTCGAAAGACGACACGGTCCTGACCCTGTGCTTTGCTGATCCTTATGACATCGGTCTCAAGTTTCGCACGATTAGGACACTATCATCCCGAATCGTGGACTTCTTGGTACTGCTGGCGGTGTATTCGGACGCGAACCGCGCTTATAAACGATATGTTATGGAAGACGCGACGAAGGTTGACGAGTTCTTAGGGTCCGAAACATGGCGTGAGCGATGGAAAGTTGCGCAGAACAAAGCCGTGCCCTTCCCAAAGTTCTTGGCGGGGGAGTTCGCCGGAAGCATGGAGAATCTCGGCTACCTGCCGACTCCGATTCATAAGATGAAGTGTGTCAGATCGGACGAAAAAAACCTGCGTCTATACTATATCGCGCTGTTTTCCCGAAAACGGATTGCTCACGATTTGTGGGATGAGGTTTTGAAGTACGAAACCGATCAAAAGCAATTCCCTTGGGGTTGAGCATGTCACTTAACTCTCACATTGAATGGACCGACGCGACCTGGAACCCCGTGCGCGGCTGCACGAAGATCAGTCCCGGCTGCAAGCACTGTTACGCCGAGACGTTCGCGGAGCGTTTTCGCGGCGTCAAAGGGCATCCCTATGAGCAGGGGTTTGACCTCCGCTTGGTTCCTCACAAGCTGAGCGAGCCTTTCGCCTGGCGGTCGCCAAAGCTTGTGTTCGTGAACTCCATGAGCGATCTTTTCCAGGACGGCGTTCCCGATGATTACATTGAAGCGGTTTGCCGGGTAATGGTTACGGCAAAGTGGCACACGTTCCAGGTGCTCACGAAACGATCAGCCAGACTCAAGGAGTTACTAAGAGCTCGCCTGCGGTTCGCGGCGGAGCAGGATCACATCTGGTGGGGCGTCAGCGTCGAGGACCGCAAATACGGACTGCCCAGAATTGCCGACCTGCAGAAAACCCCGGCCAGAGTCCGCTTTCTCTCAATCGAGCCGCTGCTCGAGGACTTGGGTCCGTTCAACCTTACCGGCATCAGTTGGGCAATCGTCGGCGGCGAAAGTGGCTCGGGCGCCCGTCCCATGCGGGAAGAATGGGTCATTTCTGTCCGTGACCAGTGCCGGGAATCGATGGTTCCTTTCTTTTTCAAACAGTGGGGCGGCGTTCGCAAAGCGAAAAACGGCAGGCTGCTCGACGGCCGGACCTACGATGAATATCCCGTGCGAGTCGTATCACCAATTCCCGAGCGCGCGAGCTGCATGGCATACGCCCGCGATATCCTGAATTATTTCCAACAAAGCCCTCACCTCAATTCGCTGGCGCACGTCACAGCTTAGGCGGCGCCAAGGGCTCCTATACCCCTACTGTTTGCGCGCTCGGCTTGGCTGCCAGCAGCTGCCGCAGCACGTACGGCAGAATTCCGCCGTTGGCGTAGTAGAGGGCTTCCTGCGGCGTATCGATGCGCACCAGCGCCTCGAACTCGATCGCTTTGTCGCGGGGCTTCCCTTTCGCGCGCACTTTGATCTGCTTTCCCGCGGCGAATTTCTCGACCACGTCGCGAATGCCGGTGATGTCGAAAGTTTCCTCGCCGGTCAGCTTGAGCGATTCCGCGGTCTGGCCTGCAAGGAATTGCAGTGGAAGGATTCCCATCCCCACCAGATTCGAGCGGTGAATGCGTTCGTAACTTTCGGCGATCACGGCATGCACTCCGAGCAGCTTGGGACCTTTCGCCGCCCAGTCGCGCGAGGAGCCGGAGCCGTATTCTTTGCCGGCGAGAATCACCAGCGGAATTCCTTCCGCCTGGTACTTCTCGGAGGCTTCGAAGATCGACATTTCGGTTTGCGTGGGCAGATGGCGGGTGAATCCGCCTTCGGTCTGAACCAGCTTGTTGCGCAGGCGGACGTTGGCGAAGGTGCCACGCACCATCACTTCATGATTGCCGCGGCGTGAACCGTAGGAGTTGAAGTCCGCGGGCTGTACGCCGTGTTCCTGCAAGTATTTTCCCGCTGGGCTGTCTTTCTTGATGGAGCCGGCGGGGGAAATGTGGTCGGTGGTGACGCTGTCGCCGACCACGGCGAGCGCGCGGGCTTTGCGAATGTCTTCGATGGGCGAAGGCTTCACCGCCATCTCGTCGAAGTAGGGAGCGCGGCGAATGTAGGTGGAATCTTTTTCCCAGGCGTAAGTTTGGCCCTTGGGAACAGGCAGGCCGCGCCAGCGTTCGTCGCCCAGGAAAACTTCGGCATAACTCTTGGTGAACATGTCGGAAGAAATGGAATGCTGCATGGCCTCTTCGATTTCACGCTCGGTGGGCCAGATATCGGCGAGGTAGACGGGTTTGTTTTCGCGGTCTTTGCCGAGCGGATCTTTGCGCAGGTCGAGATCGATGCGTCCGGCGAGGGCAAACGCGACGACCAGCGGCGGCGACATGAGGTAATTGGCGCGAACTTCGGAATTGATGCGGCCTTCAAAATTTCTGTTGCCGGAAAGCACCGAGGCCACCACCAGATTGTTTTCGTCGATAGCTTGCGAAACTTCCGCCGGCAGCGGGCCGGAGTTGCCGATGCAGGTGGTGCATCCGTAACCCACGGTATGAAACTTCAGCTTCTCGAGATAAGGCGTGAGGCCGGCCTTATTCAGATAATCCGTGACTACCTTCGATCCCGGCGCGAGTGAAGTCTTGACCCAGGGCGGGACCGACAATCCTTTTTCGACGGCTTTTTTCGCCAGCAATCCCGCGCCGATCAGTACGTGCGGGTTAGAAGTGTTGGTGCACGATGTGATGGCCGCGATGACCACGCTGCCGTGTTTGAGCGAGTTCTTGACGTCCGCGGAAACATGCTCGTGCACGTTGGGATCTTCCACGCCGATAGCAGCGGGACTTCCGCCTTCCTGCTCCCAGCGGCCGGAGTTGTTGATGGCGCTGGCAGTCGCGGATGCTGCAGCGGCCTTCGCTCCCGATTTCGGTTTGATCAGCGAAGGCAACTCTTTGTTGAACGACTCTCCGGCTTGCGAGAGCAGTACGCGGTCCTGCGGGCGCTTGGGCCCAGCGAGGCTGGGCTCAACCGTGTCGAGATCGAGCGTGAGCAGTTCGGAATATTCTGCTTCGGGAGTTTTCTCGTCGTGGAAGATGCCTTGTTCGCGGGCGTAGGCTTCGACCAGCGCGATCTGTTCTTCGCTGCGTCCGGTGAGGCGCAGATAGCGCAAACTTTCTTTGTCGATGGGGAAGATGCCGCACGTGGCGCCGTATTCCGGCGACATGTTGGCGATAGTGGCGCGGTCGGCGAGAGCAAGATCGCGCAGGCCGGGACCAAAATATTCGACAAACTTTCCGACCACGCCGTGCCTGCGCAACATCTCGGTAATCGTCAGCACCAGATCAGTAGCAGTCGCACCTTCGCGCAAGCGTCCGGTAAGCCTGACACCGACCACCAGCGGAATCAGCATGGAGACAGGCTGCCCGAGCATCGCAGCCTCGGCCTCAATTCCACCCACGCCCCACCCGAGAACTCCCAACCCGTTAATCATCGTGGTGTGACTGTCGGTGCCGACTAACGTGTCGGGGTAGGCGACGCGCTTGCCGGGGCTTTCCTGGACGAAGACGACGCGGGCGAGATATTCGAGATTGACTTGATGGACGATGCCAGTGTCGGGCGGGACGATGGCGAGATTTCGGAATCCGGTTTGTCCCCAGCGGAGGAAAGCGTAACGCTCCTGGTTGCGGCCGAACTCGAGCAGGGCGTTCAGGTCGAGAGCGCCGGGCGTGCCGAATTCGTCGACCTGCACGGAGTGGTCGATGACGAGTTCAACGGGCTGTAAGGGGTTGATCAGCGCGGGGTCGCCGCCGAGTTGCTTCATGGCATCGCGCATGGCGGCGAGGTCGACGACGCAAGGGACACCGGTGAAATCCTGGAGGAGGACGCGGGTGGGAGTGAAGGCGATTTCTTTGTCGGGCTTCGAGTTTTTGTTCCAGCTGGTGAGCGCGCGGATTTCGTTCGTGGTAACGTTGCGGCCGTCTTCGGTGCGCAGCAAGTTTTCCAGCAGGATGCGCAGGGAAAAGGGCAAGTGCTGGGTCGAGATTCCCTGCTTGTCGAGAGCGTCGAGGCGGTAGATTTCGTATTCTTTTTCGCCGACCTTGAGAGTAGAGCGGCTGTTGAAACTGTTTGACGACATGAATGGCCTTCCTGAATAAATGGATGCGGCGCGCCGATTGGAGACGCGGGGAATTCTGAACTTAATAGTTTAGTCGTTCTATCGCGGATTGCGTAGAGCGGGAGTGAAAACGAAAGGACTTTGAACTTTGAGGAGCTTGGATCGGAGGTCAAAACCCGTTTACCGCTAAGGACACTAAGGAAAATCTACGGCTGTGTGTCTCGGAGATGAAGGCGGCTAGTGTGCGCCGGTCCAGATCTGATAAACGACGACGCCCAGCATGAAGACCAGGTAGACGCGGAGCGCCCAGAACAGGATGGTCTCGGCGCGCGTCAGGTTTCGGCGGGGACAGTGATGGAGGACTTTGGCGGAGGTGAGTTGGTCGGGTTCGAGGGAGGCGACAACTGCGGCGGAGTCTTCGGGAGTGATTGCGGCGTCGGGGACGGGGGCGGGATTGCGCTCGCGAGTCATATTCAAACGATCTCCAAGTCTAGCGACGTGAAAACTTATCTCGCGGGGCCGAGGCGAACCTCAGCGGCTAAAGCCGCGATCCCTTACTCCTACCTTACGGCACGACTGAAGTCGTGCCCTTCCCAAGACCTTGTTGTCGGGCCATTTACTTGCCTCCAATCAGCGATAACGCGTGCGGGGCGATCACGCTGATGCCGAACAGCAGGCCCGCTGCCACCAGGATGACTACTACCGCGAGGGCAAGTACATTCGCCCAGATTGGGCTCACCAGGTCGCCCATGATTTCGTGGTCGTTGACCAGCATGTAGAGAAATAAAAGTGCGGGGGGCATAGCGAGGACTGCGATTACGTTCACCACGAGCACGATGTATACCAGCGGGATTCCTGGGATCAGGACGAGTCCGGCGGCGGCGGCGGCTTCGAGAAGCAGGACCAGGTAGAACGACTTGCCCTCAGCGAAGGGGAGATTCAGACTGTGCGGGCGGCGGGCGACTTCTCCGAAGGCGTAGGCCGAGGCGGTGGAAATGGTGACGGCGGCGACCATGCCGGCTTCGAACATGCCGAGGGCGAAGAGTGCAGAGCCCCAGTGTCCGACGAAAGGTTGCAGGGCCTGGGCAAATTCGGCGGCTTCGAAGTTGGCGCCGGTCATGCCGTGCGCGAAGAGCGGAGCGGTCGCGATGATGGTGGCGAGCGCGGCGAGCGTGGCGAGCGTGGCACCGATGATTGTATCGATGCGGCCGAAGCGGATGTCGCGGATGGTGAGGCCTTTGTCGGCGATGGCGCTTTGCTGGAAAAAAAGCATCCAGGGAGTGACGGTGGCGCCGATGTCGGCGAGCAGGATGAGCACGGTTTCCTGATTGATGCCGCCCGGGAGCGGCTTCCAGGTAAACAAGGCGCGGCCGATCTCGCCCCAATGGGGATGGCTTAGCAGGGCGACCGGAATAAATATCAGGTTGAACATGGCGGCGGCGAGCGTGATGCGCTCCCAGGTCCAGTAGCGGTGAGTGAGCAACGCGACGACCAGAACCAGCAGGGCGCTCAGGACGGCGATTGCTGGGGGCACTCCGAAGTATCCGAGGCCGGCGCGGATGGCGATGAACTCGGTGACCAGGGTAAGAAAGTTGCCGACCATGAGGTCGACCATGGAGAACCATCCCCAGAAGGGCCCGAAGCGGTCGAAGATGAGTTCGGCGTGTCCGCGATGGGTGGCGGCGCCGAGGCGGACCGTCATTTCCTGGACAACGCAGGCCATGACGAAGGTGAGGACGACGAAAGGCAGAAAGAATCCGATGCCGAAGCGAGCGCCGGTAGAGGCGTAGGACAGCATGCTGGGGCCGTCATTTTCGCCGAGCATAACGAGGATGCCGGGACCGATGAGCAGCCACAACAGGCGGGCGCGCGGCCAGAGGCCGGGGCGGGCGCGCTCGGCGGAGACGCGCTCGCGGTCGTGAGCACGGTCGATATCTTCGTGGGTGATGTGGAGGTCGGCGGGTTCGATCATGTCAGAGATGGTCGAGTTTGAAGATCAGAGCCTATTCAACACGGAGACACTGAGGCACGGAGATGATTTGTACTTTTCAGAGCCATTTCATTTTCCGCGAGATACCGCACCTCATTAGCGGAAGTATATATCATTGCATAAACTATAGTTAACTGATTTAGGGATGGGGAGGATTGGGTCCCGGGGCGGCGCACACGACTGGAATGGAAGGGCGGCGGTGTGGCTCCGCTTCAGCCGGCCGTGGAGAAATGCTAGGGATCCTTCGACTGCGTTGTCGTTCGCGTTGCGAACGACAACTTCGCTCAGGATGACAAGATTATTAAGGGATGACAAGAGTGATTAGAGACGACGCGTGAGATCTACTCAGCGCTTGGGGCGCTGGTCGGGGGAGATTAGCCAGACCCGCTCGGCGGCGGCGGGACCCAGGGAGACGTTGCCGCTGGAGGTCGAAAGGGTGAGGGTCTGATCGTAGTTGCGCTCGAGGAGGCGGACTTTTGCGCCGGGGCGGATGCCGCGGGCTTCGAGGAATTCGAGCAGGCGACGGTCGCGCTCGTAGATGCCGCTGACGGTGTAGGTTTGCGCGGGTGCGGCGTCGGCCAGCAGGACCAGGCCGCGGCGGCGGCGGCTGGCGGGGCTTTCGAGTTCGCTGAGATTGCCGTGGGGGCAGGCGCCACCGCGTCCCAGGCGGGCTAACAGTTTGGCTTCGAAGTCGGGGGAGACGGCGTGTTCGAGGCGCTCGGCTTCGTCGTGAACTTTCCACCACTCCATGCCGAAAAGTTCGGAGAGCATGCGCTCGATCAGGTGATGGCGCAGGGCGAGCTTGCGGGCGATTTTGCGTCCGGCGGCGGTGAGTTGCACCAGGCCGTCACCCTGCACGCGGACGAGGCCGTCTTTCTTGAGGCGGCGCAGGGCCATGGTGACGGCAGGCGGCGAAACTTTGAGCAGGTCGGCTAGACGCGCGGAGATGACGTCTTCGCCTTCACTCTCCGCCTGGAGGATCGACTTCAGATAGTCTTCCTTGGAGACGGTGATCATTGGAAAGATTATACGTTAGGGATTAAGCGTGGTTAATGGCCGATTGCAATTGCTGATTGCTGATTGTTGATTGTCAAGAGTAGACAGGGGCAGGCGTGTTTTGTCAATCAACAATCAGAAATCAACAATCAGCAATTGACGACGGCCTTGCCGTTTGACAGCCCTCGCCATCTGCCCCTAACCTGAATTCTCTATCTATGAAAGTTCTGGTACTCGGAAGCGGCGGACGGGAGCACGCACTGGTGTGGAAGCTGCGGCAGTCGGCGCAGGTTTCGCAGCTTTATTGCGCGCCGGGGAATGGCGGCATCAGCGATGAGGCGGAGTGTCTTCCGGCGGATTTGAAGAGCCTGGAATCGATGACGGCGCTGGCTGCGAAGTTGCAACCGGATTTGACCGTGGTGGGGCCGGAGTTGCCGCTGTCACTGGGTGTGGTCGATGAGTTCGTGGCGCGGGGGTGGGCGGTATTCGGTCCGACGAAGGCCGCCGCGCAGCTGGAAGCGAGCAAGAGTTTTGCCAAGGAATTTTTGCAGCGGCATCACATTCCCACGGCGCCTTTTGCAATTTGTGAATCGGTAGAGCAGGTGCGCTCGGCGCTGGGGCATTTTCACGCTCCCGTGGTGGTAAAAGCCGACGGACTAGCGGCGGGCAAGGGTGTGGTAATTGCCAAAAGCAAAGAAGAAGCGGCGACTGCGGCTGCCGAAATGTTGAGCGGCAGAATGCTGGGCGAGGCGGGCGCGCGCGTGGTGCTGGAAGAGTGCCTGACGGGCGACGAACTTTCGTTTCTCGTATTCAGCGATGGCGAGCGCGTGGCGCCGCTGGTGGCGGCGCAGGATCATAAGCGGGTGGGCGATGGAGATACGGGTCCGAACACGGGAGGGATGGGAGCTTATTCGACTCCGGAGATTGTTGACGACAAAATGCGTGACTGGCTGGTGACGCACATTGCGAAGCCGGTGGTTGCTGGAATGAAGGAAGAAGGCGCGGAGTTCAAGGGCGTGCTTTATTGCGGGCTGATGATGACGGCGCGCGGGCCCATGGTGCTGGAGTTCAACTGCCGGTTTGGAGATCCGGAGACGCAGCCGATTCTGATGCGGCTGGAGAGCGATCTGGTTGAAGCGCTGGAAGCTTCGATCGCGGGGCGGGTGAGCGAAGGAGATTTCAAGTGGTCGCGGGAATCGTCGGCGTGCGTGGTGATGGCGTCGGGGGGATATCCCGGGACGTTCGACGCGGGGAAAAGAATTACGGGACTGGAAGAAGCCGGGGAGATCGAGGGCGTGAAAGTTTTTCATGCCGGTAGCACGAAACGCGGCGAGAGCTATTACACTTCCGGCGGGCGGGTGTTGGGAGTAACGGCGCGGGCGCGCGACCTGGAGACAGCGTTGGAGCGCGCGTATGCGGCTTGCGGGAAGATTAGTTTTGAGGGAGCGCATTACCGGAAGGATATTGCGGCGCGGGCATTGAAGAAGTAGTTTGGGGAACTGAAGTGACCGGGGACGGTGGTGGAAAATCCTTTGGACCGCGAGAGGCGGGCCAATGCGAGGGATCCTTCGACTGCGGTTTTGCTTCGCATTCGCGAAGCAAAACCTTCGCTCAGGATGACAGATCAAGATGATGACAGATCAAGATGACAAAAATATTATGAGGGGGAAAATGAGCAATCCACTGGTTTCGATTGTGATGGGCAGCGATTCTGATCTCGAGATTATGCGCGAGGCGGGCAAGGCGCTGGAAGAATTTGGGATCGCGTATGAGATGGATGTGACTTCGGCGCACCGCTCGCCCGACCGCACGGCGGAGTTTGCGCGCGGAGCTCGTGAGCGTGGGATTCGCGTGATCATCGCGGGGGCGGGCGGGGCGGCGCATCTGGCGGGGGTGATCGCGGCGCATACGACCTTGCCGGTGATTGGAGTGCCGATTCCTTCGACTGCGCTCCAGGGGATGGACTCTCTGCTGGCGACAGTGCAGATGCCGGCGGGGATTCCGGTGGCGACGGTGGCGATTGGGAAGCCTGGGGCCACGAACGCCGGAATTCTTGCGGCACAGATGATCGGTCTGAGCGACAACGCGATCGCGCAGAAACTTAAAGCGCACAAGGAGAAGCTGGCGCGGGGAGTCGAGGAGAAGTCGAAGAAGATGCGGCAAGGGTAAAGATCAAAATCCCCATCCTGTCGCGAAAAACGCGGCAAGGATGGGGCACCCGCTAGATTTTTGTTTGTAGCGAAGCAATCGGCAGCATGGGTTTCCTCGCCAAGGGTGCGAGGCTTCCAAGAAATTTCCGAATCTCGTCGAGATCGTGATCGGAAATCGCAGTGAACTTCAAGCCGATTCCGAGGCCCGGACTTCTGTGGGCAACTTCGGCTTCGGCCCAGGCCTTGGTTTGTCCAAACCAGATGCCCACTCTCGCCTTCGTCCCAGGCTCCAGAGGGATTGGCATCTCGACATAGCATCCGCCAAGGCCGAGGTCGGCAACGGTGCCCCAAAAAGATGCACCCTCGTGGACATGAATCTCGATCGAGTTCTGGCAACGGAAGCGGGGAGTCTTGCGGCGCTCAATACTTCCTGGCTGGAAGTTATCGGGGGCATCGGGAGAAAGCAGGTCATCCCAGAGCGGCTTGTCCGGAGCGGTGCTGCGCAGGCCAACGTGCCCGGCTTTGGGCGTGCCTGGTGCGCCGATCCACTTTACGCGGAAGTGTACTCGATTGTTACCGTATGTCAGTCCGATGATCTCGCCAACCTTAAGTTCCGGAAGAACGTCGATGATCTCCGCCCCGCTGCGGCTGATATTGACGGTGGAGACTTTCTCGGAAAAGACCTGACCGTGGTTGTCCGTGCCAAAGATACGTACCGGGACCTTGACTGACTTGCGGGGCTGGCTGCGCTTGCCCATTAGAGCCGCAATCCCTTCAGGTACTCGCGGAATTCTTCGCCCAGGCCTTCGCGCTTAAGCGCGAATTCTACTGTAGCTTTCAGGAATCCGAGTTTGTCGCCGGCGTCGTGGCGGCGGCCTTCGTAGACACAGGCGTACATTTTTTCTTTCTTCAGTAACTGGCGCAGGCCGTCGGTGAGTTGCAATTCTCCGCCGGCGCCGGGAACGATACTGGCCAGCGTTTCAAACACTGTGGGAGTGAGAACGTAGCGGCCGATCACGGCGAGGTTCGACGGGGCGTCTGCCAGCTTCGGTTTCTCGACCAAATCCAGAACTTCGTGCAGCCTGCCGTGTGATCCTGCGACCGGTTTCGTCTTGATGACACCGTAGGAAGAAATCGCCGCGCCTTCGATCACTTGCGTCGCGATCACCGAACATTGCTTTTCGTTGTAAACGTCGATCAGCTGTTTGAGACACGGGACCTTCGAGTCGATCACGTCATCGGCGAGCAGAACGGCGAAGGCCTCATCGCCAACCAGTTCGCGCGCGGTGAGAATGGCGTGGCCCAGGCCCAGCGCCTCCTTCTGGCGAATGTAGGCAACGTGAATCATGTCGGAGATGGAGCGGACGATCTTGAGCAGTTCGGTTTTTCCGCGATCTTCGAGCATGCGCTCGAGTTCGTAGCTGACGTCGAAATGATCTTCGATCGCCTGCTTTCCGCGCCCGGTGATGATGATGATCTGATCGCAACCGGAGGCCATCGCCTCCTCCACGCCGTATTGAATGATGGGCTTGTCGACCAGCGGGAGCATTTCCTTGGGCTGGGCTTTGGTGGCCGGGAGAAAGCGCGTGCCCAGTCCAGCAGCGGGGAAAACCGCTTTGCGGACGATGCGCTTCTTGCGGCGGTCGGTATTGGCTCGTCGTTCGGGCGTGGGCTTCATGACGGAATCATTGTAAACTGCGGGCCTTTGTGCGTTGGGGCTACTCTCGCTTAGCCTTCAAAGGTTCGTCCGCGATGGCGGGGGTTGTCGTGGCTGCCTCCGCGCTCGCTAACTGTTCCAAAACTGTGCGCAACCCGCGGAGGACATCTTCTGCGGCAGTGGCTTTCAACGCGAACTTCAACATGCCATCCGGAGTGAACTGGGCGCCACGCTGCGCGGAGACGAAGCGGGCTAATTGCTCCGGATCGACGGCGGCATTCTGACGGAACTTGAAGGTCACCGTTTCGCGTTTGCGATCGATCGCGTTCACGCCGACTCGCATGCACAACAATTTGAGCGACGCGTAGTCGAGCAGATTGCGCACCGGGGGCGGCGGCGGGCCATAGCGGTCTTCCAACTCGGCGCCGACGTCGCCGAGTTGCGATTCGGTTTCGACGCGGGCTACGCGTTTGTACATCTGGAGCCGCTGATTTTCTTCGGGGACGTATTCGCCCGGGATGCGGATGTTCAGGCCGAGATTGAGCTGCGTCTCGGCTTCGTCGGGGGCGGCCTCCCCTTTCATCTCGCGGACGGCACGTTCCAGCATTTGTGTGTAGAGTTCGAAGCCAATAGCCTCGATGTGTCCGCTTTGTTCTCCGCCTAAAAGATTTCCCGCTCCGCGCAGTTCCAGATCGAGCGCGGCGATTTTGAATCCCGCTCCGAGATCGGAGAATTCTTTGAGAGCAGCGAGTCGGCGGCGCGCGATCGGTGTCAGCTCGATTTCTGACGGCAATAGTAAATACGCGTAGGCACGGCGACTGGAGCGGCCTACGCGGCCGCGAAGCTGATAAAGCTCCGACAATCCCAGGCGGTCGGCGCGGTTGATCAAAATCGTGTTGCACAGCGGAATGTCGAGGCCGTTTTCGATAATCGTGGTCGCCACCAGAATATCGGCTTCATGATGCATGAATTTGAGCATCACTTTTTCGAGTTCGCCTTCTGACATTTGCCCGTGGCCGACGGCGACGCGCGCCTTCGGCACCATCGTCTGCAGCTTCGCCGCGATTTCCCAGATGCTATCCACGCGGTTGTGCACGAAATAAACCTGGCCGCCGCGTTCGAGTTCCTGCTCGATCGCCGATTGAATCAGTTTCTCGTCCCAGTTGGCGACGATGGTCTGAATCGCCATGCGGTCTTTGGGTGGGGTTTCGATCACACTCATGTCGCGCAGGCCGACCAGCGACATGTGCAGGGTGCGCGGAATGGGCGTGGCCGACATGGTGAGCACATCGACTTGCTTGCGCATTTGCTTGATGCGCTCCTTGTGGCGCACGCCGAAGCGCTGTTCTTCGTCGACGATGAGCAGGCCGAGATCGGAGAACTTGATGTCTTTCGAAAGAATGCGGTGCGTGCCGATGAGGATATCGATTTTGCCGGCTTCGGTTTTCTGCAGAATTTCTTTTTGCTGTTTGGCGTTGCGGAAGCGGCTGATCATTTCAATGGTGACGGGAAAAGCTGCGAAGCGCTGCTTGAAAGTTTCGTAGTGCTGAAAGGCGAGCACCGTGGTGGGAGCCAGCAGTGCGACCTGGCGGTTGTCGCCAACGGCTTTGAAAGCCGCGCGCATGGCCACTTCCGTCTTGCCATAGCCGACGTCGCCGCAGAGCAGGCGGTCCATGGGCTGCGTCGATTCCATGTCGCGCGTTACGTCGGCGATGGCTTGCGCCTGGTCTTCCGTTTCGCTGAACTCGAAGGCATCTTCAAATTCGCGAACCCACTCGTTGCCCGGCGGGAAAGCGTGACCCACTGCCGTTTTGCGTTCGGCATAAAGTTTGAGGAGTTCGTCGGCCATATCTTTCATGGCCTTGCGCACGCGGGCTTTGGTTTTCGACCACGCGGCTGTGCCGAGACTGCTGAGCGCCGGCTTGGCGCCTTCGGACGAGCGATATTTCTGAATCAGGTCGAGGCGCGTGAGTGGGACGTAGAGGCGAGCCGAGTCGGCATATTCGAGCAGCATGAATTCGGCGTTGCCGTCGCCCTGATTGATTTCTTTCAGTCCCTGATACTGGCCGATGCCGTGCTCGACGTGGACGACGTAGTCGCCGACCTGCAGGTCGCGAAAATCGGAAAGGAACGCAGACACTTTCGATTTCTGGCGCTGGGGACGGGACGCGACCGCGTCCGACTCGTCGAACAAATCGCGCGCGCCGAAGATGGCGAGATTGGCCTCGGGAAAAACAACGCCGTCGGGGATGTAGGCCTTGGCCAGCGTGGTGGTGAGAACGTCACCGGCGAAGTAGCTGGTTTCGTCGGCATAACTTTCGCCGCCGCGAGTGCGCGTGCCGAGGCGGAAGGAAACGTTGTACTCGGTGAAAATATCGGCGAGGCGTTCGACTTCTCCATTGTTAGGGACCGCCAAGAGAACCTGCATATTTTCCTGACGAAGTTTTTGCACCTGCTGCAGCATGGCAGGAACCGCGCCGTGGAAGCGGGATGCGGGCTGGGAGAGAAATGTGACGGATGGACTGTCGCCGTCGGGGCGGGCGATGCCGAGATGTTCGACATCGGCGCCGGGGAGGGTTGCGAGTTTGTGCCACCAATCGTCGGGCGGCAAATATAAATCTTCGGGGCGCACGAGATTTCCCACTCCGCTGCGCTCGTGCATTTCCTCGACGCGAGTCCAGAAGCGGTCGAATTCCTGGTGAAGCTGTTCGGGTTCGTCGAGCAGAACGGCGGCGCTAGGGAGAAGATCGAAGATGGTGCGATCAGCTCCGGCGACGGGCGCGTAAAATTCCCAGCCGGGAAAAACTGTGACTCCGCCGGCGCGAATAGCTGCTTCCACAATTTCCTGCGAGCCCGGCTCTCCCGAACTGACTATGCGTTTGCCGGAGAGTCGCGTGTGGATCGCGGCCAGCAGGTGATCGCTGACCGGAGTTTCGGTGAGCGGCAGCAGGAGCGCTTCATCCACGGGATTCGAGGAACGCTGCGAAGCGGGATCGAAGCGGCGGATGGAATCGACTTCGTCGCCGAAGAATTCGATGCGCACAGGGCGCTCGGCTTCGGGAGAGTATACGTCGAGGATGCCGCCGCGCAGAGAGTACTGGCCAGGCATCTCGACGACATCGGCGGGGTTGTAGCCAACGGTGTTCAGGTGCGCGAGCAGAGCGTCGGTATCGAGCGATTCGCCGCGGCGGATGGTGCGAGCGAGATCGGAATAAAACTCCCCGGCGCGCAGGCGGATGGCCGTGGCCGCGACTGGCGTCACTACGATCGATGCGGTGCCCGTGGAAATCTTCCACAGGGCGGTGGCGCGCTCTTCCTGCAGTTCAGGATGCGGTGAAAGATTCTGAAACGGCAACACGTCGCGGGCGGGCAGCGAGACGACGGCTTCCGGATCGCAGGCGGCGGTGAGTTCGCAGAATCCGCGGAGAATGGGGACGAAATCTTCGACGGCGCGATTGTCGATTACAACGACGATGAGCGGGCGTTCGGCGCGGCGCTGCAAAAGCACGAGCAGCAAGGCTTTGGCGGTAGGAGTGAGGCCGGAAACACGTGTCCGCCCCGTGCCCTCCCGCAGGTGGGAGGCTACACGCGCGAAGGCGGAAAGTTTCTCCACGTCCGCGAAGAGTTCGCGGACGAACGGAAGCAGCATGCGAGGATTATTTTAACAGGAGTGCACCTGTGGCGCGGACCTGCCCTGAGCGAAGTCGAAGGGACTCTTGCCGGCGGATTTTGGCATGTATTTCTGCCTGCTCGAGGGCTAAGAAAACGCCTCCCGAATTTCTCGATTTCCACAGGTCTCAACCTGCGACGTGCAACCTGATGCAATCCAGCCGTTTGCAATCCACAGAAAGGAGTTTTGCACAAACGTTCCTGAGGGAACACTTCTCGCAATTATCCTCGCAACAGCGGGCGGGTCAGGCAGGTGGGGCCGCCGCTGCCGTTGATGCAGAGTTCGCTGCCGGGGAAAGTGCGGACGTCGAAGCCGGCGGCGCGGAGGCGCGCGTTGGTCTTGCTGTTTTCTTCGAGGGCGAGCAGGCGCTTGCCGCCGAGAGCGAGGACGTTGCAGGCAAGCGTGTCGCGCTCGGAGGGGTCGATCTCGATGAAGCGGTAGCCGCGCGACTTGAGCAGTTCGACAGTTTCGACGGCGAGCCAAGGCAGGTCGACCAGGGCGGTATGCTCGTCGAGCAGGCTGATCAGCGACATCAGATGCAGGCAGGCGGAGGGTCCGGGGCCGTAGGGCAGCGGCGCGGAAAGAACTTCGACGCCTTTGGGCGCGAGGAGATCGTGAAGTTGCTGAATGCCTGCGGCGCTAGTGCGGTAACCGTGGCCGACGAGCAGCGTGTTTGCGTCGTGCGATGTCGAAGCGAGCCAGAGGATGTCTCCGGCTTCGGTGGCGCCGGGAGCGATGATTTTAGCCAGCGTGGGGATGCCGAAGCGTAAACAGAACGCGCCCTGGTGCTGGCCTTCGAAGATTCGATTGGGTTTACCTGGACGCATGACGATGAGTCCGAAATCGGTGGAGAGAGAGGCGTCGTGGGCATAAACGGCGTCGAGAGAAAGTTCGGGCGCGGGCGCGAGTTCGATGATTTCTGCACCCGCGGCGGCAAGTTCCCGGCAGAGGGCGTCGTGCTGCGCCTGGGCGGTTGCGAAGTCGGGAGCGTGGTGGAATCCGAGGTCGCGCCAGCGTGCAACGTATTCGGGACGATTCCATCCGGCGGTGCGCGGCGAGCACACCAGCACGCGCTGAAGTGAGCCGACCATGGAGTGTCCGTTGAACTGCGCTGTGGTGATCGGGTCGGCTGGGGTTACTTCCATCGTGCCTCCAGGGATTGTGCAACCCTTGTCCTGGTTAGGAATCTAAATGCGCATCATGGCAAAAGCAATGTGGGAAGGTGCGGTGCTCGCCGACAGCAGCCAGACAGTGGAAGTGGAAGGCAACCAGTATTTTCCGCCGGACGCAATTCGCAA
>Ga0302324_100000941_pt1 | contig 72964 bp, 70 predicted proteins | sample Palsa_T0_1_FD_201949 | JGI IMG/M metagenome (GOLD analysis project Ga0302324, IMG submission 201949) | Peat permafrost microbial communities from Stordalen Mire near Abisko, Sweden - Palsa_T0_1 | ecosystem: Environmental > Terrestrial > Soil > Palsa > Peat permafrost | place: Sweden: Abisko...
CATCTTAATTTTCTCGCTCCGGGAGCACCCAGTCGTGCCATTACCGACACCATGCCATTAGCCGGCCGCGAAGCGCATGAAAAATTTGCCCAGGGCATTCCTGGCGCCGCGCGCCGGAGGACCTACCCCACATGAATCGCATCGAAACCCTGGTTAGCGCTATGACGCTGCCCGAGAAGCTCGGACAGCTCACCATGACGACCGGCGGATATGCAGTGACGGGGCCGGTCCGCGTCGAGGATCCCACCGACGCCATAGCGGCTGGCGCCATCGGCAATCTGCTCAACGTGGTTGGGGCGGACGACGTGTTCAGGATGCAGCGCTTGGCGGTCGAGGAGTCACGGTTGGGAGTGCCGCTCCTGATTGGCTTCGACGTCATCCATGGACACCGCACTCTGTTTCCAGTGCCGCTGGCGGAGACGGCCTTGTTCGATCCGGCCACGTGGGCGCTGACCGCGCGTGAAGCAGCCATCGAGGCGAGCGCCGACGGTGTGGCAATGACTTTCGCGCCCATGTTGGATGTCTCGCGCGATCCGCGCTGGGGCCGCGGCGTGGAAGGCCCCGGCGAGGACCCGTGGCTCGCCGCGCGCTTTGCCGAGGCCAAGGTCCGCGGCTTCCAGGGCAGCGATCTTGCCGCGCCGGGCGCGCTTGCCGCGGTCGCCAAGCACTTCTGCGCCTATGGGCCGGTGACGGCAGGGCGCGAGTACGCCTCCGTCGACATATCCGAGCGTACGGTGCACGAGGTCCACCTGCCCGCCTTTGCCGCAGGCGTGGCATCCGGTGTAGCCGCCGTGATGCCCGCGTTCAACGACCTTGCCGGCGTGCCCATGACAGCCAACACAGCTTTGTTGCGCGACTGGCTGCGCGGGCGACTGCGCTTTGAGGGTGTCATTGTCAGTGACTACAACGCCATCGGCGGATTAATCCACCACGGCGTCGCCGCAGACCTGACGGAGGCGGCTGCGCTGGCGCTCAACGCCGGGGTGGACATCGATATGATGGCCGATGCTTATCGGCACGGCCTGCCCGGTGCCGTGGAACGCGGGCTCGTGAGCCTGGCGCAGATTGATGCAGCCGTGCGCCGCGTACTCGCCCTCAAAGAGCGGCTTGGCCTTTTCGAAGATCCCTATCGCCGCGGCACGACGGCGCAGACCGCCGCGAGCATGGCCGAGCGGCGCGCGTTGGCGCGCGCGGTCGGCGCACGCGCCATCGTGATGCTGAAGAACGAGCGCTGCGTTCTGCCGCTTACAAAGGCCGTCCGTCGCCTGGGCGTGATCGGACCGCTCGCGGATGCGCCTGCCGAGATGGGCGGCCCGTGGCCCGGCGCGGGTGATGTCGAGACTCATGTCAGCGTCCTTGCGGGTCTCGCCGCCTGCCTGCCGGACGTTGAGATCCGGCACGCGCGCGGCGTCACCATAGATGGGAAGTCCATGGCCGATGCCGGCGCCGCGATCGATCTGTGCGCCCAGGTGGACACCATCCTCATGTGCCTGGGCGAAGCGGCCGCCATGAGCGGTGAGGCGGCGAGTCGCGCTTACCTGGGACTTCCCGGAAAGCAGCGTGCATTCGCGCAGGCCGTGCTCGAGCGCGCCCGGGCGCTCGGCAAACCTGTCGTCGCGCTTCTCTTCTCTGGCCGGCCTCTCATCGTGCCGTGGCTCATCGAGCAGGCCGACGCCGTGCTGGCATGCTGGTTCCTCGGCACCGAGGCGGGCAACGCAGTCGCCGATGTGCTCTCCGGCCGCATCTCCCCGAGCGGACGCTCGCCCGTCACGTGGGCGAGGGTGGCGGGGCAGACTCCACTTTTCTTCGGTCAGCGGCCGAGCAGCCGCCCGGCCGATCCGAAGGATCCGTTCACGAGCAAATATCTTGATACACCGAATGAGCCGTTATTTGCCTTCGGGCACGGGCTCTCCTACGGACGCTTCGCGCTCTCAAATCTGCGCGTCCTGCCACGGCAGGTGCGCGAGAGTGACACCATCGAGATGCGCGTCGATGTGACCAACGAGGGTGCACGCGCGGCCGAGGAGACGGTGTTCCTGTTCACACATGACAAGCTCGCGAGCATCGCCCGAGCACTGCTTGAGCTCAAAGGCTTTGGCAAGATCGCGTTGCAGCCCGGGGAAAAGGGGACGATCACCTTGCAGCTGCAGGCACAGGAGCTGCGCTTTCTCGGGATCGACCTCACACCCGTGTTCGAGCCGGGCGAGGTTGAGATTTTGGTTGGCCCGTGTGCGGACCGACCGCAGCTTCTGACAGCGAGCATTCAGTTGGTGCTCTGATTCCTCTGCCTTGTTGCACGGCACTTGCCCGGCTCGCGATCTGACTGCTGCCAGCCAAGCCGCTGCTCGCGACGCCCTTTAAGGCCGCGCTCTCAACTGACCGCCTTGCGTTCCCACAAGTGCGCGCCAACTTGCTGCGCTCGCGCGGCCTTGCGAGGTCGGTGAATTATGTGCGACTGCGCACAATAATCCGCGAGCGTGTGTACGCCAGCGCACCGCAGCGCTCGGCGAGCGCGGCGAATACTCAATGATTGCATGGACGCTGCGCACGCAGCGTGCGCCGCATCGGCGCGTTCATCGAAGTGCCGACCGACTACATCACTTGACAGAGGGACCAAGATGAACACGTTTGAAAATTGCTCCAGACATGCGGCGCTCCTGAGCGCAGTGCTGCTCGCGGCTTTGGCGGCAGGGTGCAATTCGAGTAATTCTGCACCTGCGCCCACGGTCACCGCCGTCGCGCCGCTCGATCACGCCACACTGATTCCGACCGACACCACCCTCATCAGCGTGACATTCAGTGAGCCCATGGCGGCGATGAGCAGTGGGGCGATTTTCGCCGTGACCTGCGCGGCACCGTGTGTGAGCCCGACTGGAACGGTGACGCAGAATTCGACCAACTCGTCCACCAGCTTTACCGTGGCGTCATCCTCGAGTCTTTGGCCGCTCACGCTCTATACCGTGACGGTGAGCGGGGTTACGAGTCTTGCCACAGGCATGGCTTTGGCGACACCGTTCATATCGCAGTTCACGACGGGTGCGGCGCCGAGCACGGCGCTGGCGCCCACAGTCACGGGCGAAGCCCCGGTAGATGGCGCGACCGGAGTTGCGATCAATGAGTTGGTCATCAGTGCTGCATTCAGCGTGCCGCTGGCATCGTTGAGTGGCGCGGCGACCTTTAAATTGACCTGCACCGCACCCTGTGTCAGTCCCGAGGGCGCTGCAACTCTCGACAGCACGCAATCGATTGCCCTCCTCACGCTGGCGCCGGCCAGCACGCTCGCCCCATTGACGCTGTATACGGCGACGATCACCGGGGCTACCGCGCTCGACAGCGGCCTTGCGATGACGGCGCCGTTCACATGGCAGTTTACTACGGGCTCAGCAGCGGATACGACCCGGCCCCGGGTCGCGCTTACCGCGCCCGTGACGACGATTCCCGGGCCAACCGCCGGTGTGCCCGGCAACGCGGCCATCACGGCGGCCTTTACTCAGGACATGTCGCCTGCAACGATCACGACGGCTAGCTTCAAACTGACCTGTGCGGCGCCATGTGTACCTCCGGACTACGCCGTGACCTACAATGTGGGCGGCAGAATCGCGGTCCTGACTCCAGCCGCCGCGCTCACCGTGGGCGCGACTTACACCGCCACAGTCACCACTGACGCCACGGACCTCGCGGGCATTGCGCTCGCAGGCGACCAGGCTTCATTGCCCGCGGCGAGCGATTATGTATGGACATTCATCACCGCAGCCCCCGGGGTGATGGCGAATGTCTCCGTGCTGTCGACCAATCCTGCGGCGGGTGCAGCGAGCGTCTGTCCCGGAGCGGCCATCAACGCGACGTTCAAAGTTCCGTCGGGGCTGCGCATGGACGCAACCACGGTCAATTCCGCGACCTTCACCGTGACCGGTCCCGCGCCTGAGCTCGCAGCCGTGGTCGCGGCATCGGTCGTAATCGACGCCGCGACCGGCACGATTGCAACCTTTACGCCGCACAGTCCCTTGACTGACGGCGATACGTACATGGCGACGGTCACGGGCGGAGTCGACGGAGTGAAGGATCTGGCTATACCCGCCGATCAAATGGCGAATAACTTCAAATGGAAATTCACCGCTGGAGCCGCAACTGGCGACTGTGTTGCGCCGATCGTCCTGGCGTCAGTGTCCGCGGCGGGGACATTCGGCGGCAGCGCTGGCATGACCAACTCAGGGATTCGGACCGTCATCAACGGCGATATCGGCACCATTGCGACGGCGCCCACGTCGATCACCGGGTTTCACGACACTGCCGGAGACATCTACACGGAAACGCCGACCAATGTGGGGGCGGTGAACGGCACAATCTTCACGTGCACCCACTCCACGACGGGTCCCACATCGGCCGCGCCTAATTCCGCCTATTGCAAAATTGCAACCCAGGCTCGTCTTGACGCCCAGTCGGCCTATCTTCAGATGAAGGGGCTGCCACGCGGTGCGGACCCGGGTGCCAACCTCGGCTCGCTCACCCTGGCGCCAGGCGTCTATACAGCCCCCGCGGGGTCGTTCCTGATACAGGGAGGCGATCTCACCTTGGACGCCGCGGGCGACGCAAATGCAGTTTGGGTATTTCAGATGGCGAGCACGCTCACTGTCGGTGGCCCCGGCGCGGCATATCCGCAGAGCATCGTTCTCTCGGGCGGGGCACAGGCCAAGAATGTCTTCTGGCAGGTTGGCAGTGCCGCGACCATCAATGCAGGAGGAGGGGGGACGATGGTCGGGACGATCATCGCCGCCGACGGGGCGGCGTTCTCGACCGCCGGAAACACCACGATCGTGACGCTGAATGGCCGGGCGTTGTCGCTCGGCGCATCGGTCACATTGGTAGATACCGTCGTTAATGTGCCTGCCCCCTAAAGGATGCGGGCGGCAGCCCGCACAGATGATGCCCGCGTGACAATCAGCAGCGCGTAAGCGCCGGCGAGGATCTGGCAGGAGCTAGGCACGCGCAGGCGCGCGCGTTGGTGACCGTCCGCCCCGGGGCGCCAGTTGCTGCGTGCCATACACCCACTTGTGGTGCGGCACGAAAAGTAAATCTCTTGCTTCCAGCGCGCTCACTCGCGATATTGTTCGCGGAGTTTCCGTGAATTTCGTGACACAGAAGGAAAATGCCGCGCTGACGCGTCGCGATTTTCTCTGCGGGGCCGGCAACGCGCTCGGCGTCGCTTGGATCGCGGGACACTGGCCGGCAATAGCTGCTGCGCATGCGCACGCCGCCGGCGCGGCCGCCGACGCTCAAGTCACCGTGCTCGCTTTCTTTGCGGCGGCGGATGCGCGCGATGTTGATGCCATCGCGGCCCAGATCATACCGACCGACGATGCGCCTGGCGCGCGCGAGGCGGGTGCGCTGTATTTCATCGACCGTTCGCTGCATACGTGGCTTGCTCCCAGCGGCGAAGGATTTCGCAAGGGTTTGCGGGGTTTCCAGGAGCAGTTTGCGGCCACGCAGGGAGGAGCATTCGCGGCTGCCGATGACGCAACGCAACACGCATATCTCACCTCCGTTGAGCACAGCGAATTTTTCCAATCCGTCCGTACGCTCACGCTGATCGGGCTATTCGCATTGCCGCAATACGGTGGGAATCGCGATGGCATGGGCTGGCGGCTCATTGGCTTCGAGGATCGGGGCACATTCGCACCCCCGTTCGGGTACTACGACCGCGACTACCCGGGCTTTAAGCCACCCGAAGAATCCCCATGACGCGCACCTACCGCGATTCCGAAGCGGTCGACTTCCTGATTGTCGGGTCCGGGGCGGCCGGTGGAGTCATGGCGCGCGAGCTCGCGCTAGCCGGCTTTGGCGTCGTCGTGATGGAGCAGGGACCGCGATTGCAGCCACAGGATTTCGAGCACGATGAGCTCAAATACTGGCTCGCCAATGGGATTACGAACGACCCCAGAGTCAGCCCGCAGACGTACCGCAAGACAGCGGCTGATGTGGCGAGGAAGTCCGAACCGGGGCAGATAAATCCCCTTTGGTACGCGCGCACGCTTGGGGGCAGCAGCGTGCACTTTACCGCCAACTTCTGGCGCTTCCATCCGGTTGATTTCAAGGAGCGCAGCCTGTTGGGCGGCATCGCCGGCACCGCATTCGAGGATTGGCCGATTTCCTACGAAGAACTCGAGCCCTATTACACGATGGTGGACTGGGAGATCGGCGTGTCCGGTCTCGGCGGCGCGCATCCGAACGAACCGCATCGCTCGAAGCCATATCCGATGCCGCCCATGCCGGTCAAATCCTCCGGGGTGCTGTTCGAGCGCGGCGCGCGCAAACTCGGACTGAACCCATTTCCCGCGCCGCTCGCAATCGCCTCCGTTCCGTATCGCGGGCGCTCCGCCTGCACACATTGTGGGTTTTGCATGGGTTTCGGCTGCGAGGTGCGCGCGAAATCATCGACACTCTTTACGATGATTCCGGAGGCCGAGGCGAGCGGGCGCTGCGAGGTTCGTACCGGAAGCTACGTGTTCCGCGTAGCAACGAATGCGCGCGCACAGGTGAGCGGGGTGCACTACTTCGATGCCGATAAGCGCGATCGATTCCAGGCGGCCAAGGCCGTCGTGCTCTGCGCAAATGGCGCCGAAACACCGCGGTTGCTGCTCATGTCGGCCAATACGCACTTCCCGCAGGGTCTTGCGAATTCCAGCGGCCTCGTGGGCAAGAACCTCATGTTCAATCAGGGTGCCTCGGCCTTCGGGGTGTTTGAACACGAGCTCAACGAATACAAGAGCGTGCAGGCCACGCGCCTGGTGCACGATTTCTACGACGCCGATCCCAAGCGTGGCTTTTATGGCGGCGGCGGCATCGATGCGCGCATCGGCCCAAACCCGATCATTTGGTCATTGACGGGCCCGCAGGGCGTGAGCTGGGGCAAGTCGTATAAGGATCACCTGCGCAGCTTTCCGTGCACGATGCTCGCGGCGGGTCACACGACATCACTGCCGCTCGAATCGAACAGCGTCACGCTCGACCCCGAGGTCAAGGACGCGTGGGGCATGCCTGTGATCCGCTGCACGCACAAAGAGCATCCGGACGACATGAAATTCGCGGCATGGCTGCAGGAGCGCGCAGTGGAAATTCTCGATGCCGCCGGCGCACAGAAGATTTGGCGCGAGCCGGTTGCGGAATTCGATGTTTCAGTGCATCTGCTCGGGACGTGCCGCATGGGCAACGATCCCAAGAGCTCCGTCGTCGATCGGTTTCACCGCGCGCACGACGTGCCGAACCTGTTCATATGCGATGGCAGCAGTTTCGTGACGAGCGGCCGGGGCCAGCCGACGATGACGATCCAGGCGCTCGCATTCCGGGCTGCCGAGCACATTGCACGGTTTGCCCGCCACGGGGAGGTTTAACGCATACGCCGGCGCTGCAAATCCGGCGTCCGCTAGATCGTGAATCGTGAGGCGCAGCGGACGGCCGCCGCCAATGCACTTCGCAGAGGCGGCGGTCCACATCGATTTCCGCTTCGATTTAGCCGCGCCCCTCAGTGGGGTGCCGACGTCGTTTCATTGTTTGTCGAAGACCAAGACGTTGTTGAACTCGCCGCCGCTCGCGCTCGTTCCGTTGCTCCTGAGCGTCAGTACCTTCTCTTTGCCGTCGTACTTGTAGTTAGACTGCCAGGAGGTCTTGGTGCCGTTCGGCGAGACTTCTGAAAACGTCAGCGCAACACCCTGCGCCGTCGTAGCGTAGCTGCGGGTGTGTGACTGACGTGCCGGGCCGGGGTTGAATTTAGACTTCGCAAGATTGAGCGTCCAAGTGCCGTCCGTCGGATCTGCTGCTGCGGTATCCGCCGCGGCCGGTGCGACGCCGCCGACACTAAGAACAGCTCCGACAATAAACAGGCGCAATAGCGTGTGCATGGGAGTCCCCGTTGATGAACGTGTTTTTGGTTGTCCGTGACCGGTCAGCGTGGCGACACCGCGCTCGATCGGGCGCGAAATTATGCGCTTCGGTGACACCGGCAGCACTCTGCATTGCAGCGCTCTGCCGCTTGGCATCGCGATTGAACTTTATCCGTGATTCTTGTCGATTGGTTCTGCAGTGCGGGACGCGTCGTCCCCAGCGTTGCTTCAAATCGTTCATGACTGCGAGTGAGCTCGACTGCCGCGCGGCCGTCGTAGACGGATTTGCGGCTGGCGCAAATTCGTCAGGCGCTTTAGGCTAGAGTTCGATGATAAGTGCAACACGCCTCTTAACAACGTCGATTTCGAATGCGCATCAGCCCGCTGCACCGGGGCAAAACGCTTGAGGCAACCGCAAGACCCCCAGCAATCAACGCCAAGCCTCGCTCAATTCGGCTACGCCGAGGTCCTCAAGCGCACGCTCAGCACGAGGGATCTTGTCATCTTTGGCATGATTTTCATGGTGCCCATTGCACCCTACTCGGTATTCGGATTCGTCTGGCATGACGCCAGGGGCATGGTGCCCCTTGCCTACCTTGTTGGACTCGTTGGAATGTTTTTTACGGCCATGAGCTATGCGGCGATGTCCCGCGCGTTTCCAATAGCCGGCTCGGTGTACTCGTACGCGCAGCGCGGCTTGCATGAGATCGCCGGCTTCTTTTCGGGCTGGCTGATCCTGCTCGACTACATCCTCGTGCCGGCCCTTCTTTACATCGTCAGTGCCGTCGCTCTGCGACCACTATTTCCGGGGGCGCCACAATGGGCGTGGCTTCTCGGATTCATCGGGTTCAATGCCGTCGTCAATTTGGTCGGCATACAGTTTACGGCGCGCGTTAACCTTTACCTGCTGGCGATGCAGCTGGTGACGCTCGGGCTGTTTGTAATCCTGGGGCTGATTGCGCTCTACAGCGGCCTCGGTGCGGGCGGCCTGACATTCAAGCCGGTCTACGACCCTGGCGTGTTCTCGATTGCGACGGTTGCTGGCGCCACATCCATTGCCGTCCTGTCGTTTCTTGGCTTTGACGGAATCTCGACGCTTTCGGAGGAGACTGGCGGTGGCCGAAATTCGGTCGGGCGCGCCACCTTGCTGGCGCTGCTGCTGGTTGGCGCGCTGTTCATCGTGCAGACCTGGATCGCGACCGATCTTGCGCGCGGCATGCAGTTTACTTCGCCGGAGACGGCATTCTACGAGATCACCGAGCGCGCTGGCGGGGTGTGGCTGCGCCGCATCACGATCGGCGCGGTCGTCATCGCCTCGGGAATCGCCAACGCGATGGTTGCGCAGGCGGCCGTGTCGCGCGTCCTGTTCGCCATGGCGCGCGACGGCAAGCTCCCGGCGGTTCTGGCCAAGATCCATCCGCGCTTCAAGACTCCCTACGTCAGCACGCTCTTGGTCGCCTGCGTATCTCTCGTCGTCGGCGTGGTTTTTTCGACGCGTCTCGACGATCTGAGTCGCATCGTAAATTTCGGGGCGCTCACCGGATTTCTGCTGCTGCATCTGTCGGTCATCAATCACTTTTTTCTTCGTCAGCGCAGCGGCGATTGGCTGCGTCACTTGCTCTTTCCCTTGGCCGGCTTCGTAGTGATCGCCTACGTCATTTTTGAGATGGACACGGCAGCGAAAATCATGGGCGCATGCTGGGTTATTTGCGGAATTGTCTACTATCTCGTGCTTACCTTCATGCTTAAGAAGCCCGTCGCAATCGACCTGTGAGCGGGCCGAATCGACGGCTGCGCTGTGCGCGCCGCATGCGCGTCGATGCAGCGGATGGGTAGCGGCAGCTAGGGTCGCGGATTGCCGCAACGCGGATGTGGTTCTCGCAAGCGTTGATGCGATGGTCGCGGCCACGCTTTGCGTAATTCAATGCACATCCGCATGCGGGTCGGAACTCCGCGGGAACGGGAACGTTGTCTTGTGCAGCTTCTGACTTCGATAGGAAACCCCATGTACCGCGGCCTCGCCGTTGCGCTCTGTCTTATAGCTGCCCTGGCAATGATAGCTGGCGCCATCCGGGCACTATACGGCTCGGCAAGGGGCGCGAACCGGATCGGCCGTGCCGTTAAGCGCCCGCTGGAGCACTGCGTTGGCGCGAGTCGCTTCGCGGCGGACATTATGTTCGGTACTGCGAACACCCCAAGCGCGGTGCAAAAAGGGTGGTCGCTCATTGACCGTACCAACCGCGCCAGGCGTGCAGTTCGGCTCGCGGTTCGTTGACGCAGATACCTTTACGCAGCTCGGCCAAAGAACCGCTGCTCTACTATTGCGCCAGTGGAGTCGCCCGCCGCGTCTGCCGGTCGCGACTTTCCGCTGGCGCCGCCCTAGTGCAGATGCAGCCCGCCGTTCCCGGATAATTCAAGTAACCCGATGAGTATCAGGTAGATCGCGACGATGTAATTCAGAAGTCGCGGCATAATCAGAATAAGTACGCCAGCGATTATTGATACCACGGGGCCAATTGTTAGATGTAGACTCATACGTACCCTTTTTTAGTAGCAAATCCCGCGCCCTACATTCACGCGACGTTTCGTGAATGACGGCCTCAGAATACTACAAAGTGCGCACTCCGACGCGGGATGTCGAAGTTGTCTGCCGCGAAAGAGCCCGCCGTCGTAACTCCCCACTCAGATCCGGCCGAGCAGCATGAGGACTACCACAATAATTAAAACGGTGCCGAGCACACCGATTCCGCCGTGACCATAGCCATAGCCATACCCGCCGAATCGGCCGCTGAAACCGCCTAACAGGAAGACAATGACGACGATCAAAAGGATGAAGCCGAGCGACATGATCCTATCTCCTACAGCCTGAGAATCGCGATGCGCGTACCTGGAGTCTGTGACCGCGCTTACCGCCCAATCAGCGCCGCCGAAGAGACGCGACGATGCGGAATTTGTAACTGGGCATCGTTGTCCTGTGCGCTCCGCCACTGCCGTAGGCTGCGCGGCAATGCGTATTCTGTCCGTACGCTACCGCACCACCAACGCCAGGTATTGCCGCCGCGGAACATCTGACGCTTCCGTGCTTCGCGCACGATTTTGCGCCGGACGGGAGCCCAGTCCCTTTGGATATGAACTAAATCAAGCCATTAACGGCGCAGCGCCGGGTTGTCGCGGTAACGAAAGGGAGAACCAACTGCAGCGGTCGCGCCTATGAGGAAACGGTGCGCTTCCGAGTGGGGGTCAGTGCGCTTCGCTTGATTCGTCCTTGGGCGGCGATTGCGGGCAGCCGCGTTTTGCGCCAGCCGCGTACTGCCCGGTGCACGGCACGGCAAGCTGTGGTGGCGCGTCGACCGGGGCGCCGCGCGGCCGGACGCACTCCGCATTTCCGGTCACGGGGTTCACAACCGCTTCCTTGCATTCTACCGTCGGCGCGTCGGAGATCGGTGCTTGCGCATCCGTCGCCTCGGTCTGCCCGTAATTGCCAGCGGGTTCTGCGCGGCGGATTGCCTCCGGACCTGGGTCCTGCGCGATTGGACGGGCGGGAAAGGCCGGGTCGAAGGGCGTGAGCGCAGCGATCGCGGCACTCGAGTCCAGCATGCTGAACAGCACGATTCCGATAAGGTTCAGCATTTGCACGGTACAGTGCGAGTCATCGCCTGCTCGTCGTCGGTTGATGCGCCTGCGCATAGCGAATAGCATTATATAGAGCATGCCATCCTCGCGTCGGACGAATTCGCCGAACAAACGCAGGCCCGGAATTTGGTACGAGTTGTCATGGAAAAAGTTCTCGAATTGACGGCGTATCTTTATTCGCGCGCGAGATCGACCCGGAGGGCAATCCAATTGAGCTTTTGCGGCCCGAAGAACAAGATGTGCCAGGGGCGGCCGGATAGCTAAGTGCTTTGCCGGATACTCGCACTCGTGCAGCGTTGGCCCTTGCGGCCTTCAGATCAATCAGGAGATCAAAGTGGCGGACAGTTTCCGATCTTCGCGAGAAGTCATCATTCGCACCAACGCTTGGGAAGAGGCATCACGGTTCTATGAATCCGTACTTGGCCTGCCGGTCACGTACCGCAGTAAAAATATGCTGGGATTCGAAACCGGTGCGTTCTGTCTCTACGTCGAACGAGGCACTGGGCATGGTCCCGTGTTTGAGTTCCTGGTGCCGGATGTTCATGCGGCGAAAGCCCGGCTTACCGCCGCAGGCTGCACAGTCGAGGAGGAGAATGCATCCGTTCCGCGTTGCTACATCCGCGATCCTTATGGCGTCGTGTTCAACATCACTCCGGGCGGGCCCGTAAAGTGAGGCCGATGCGGGCCTTGGGTGAGGTGCAAGTGCGGCAGCGCGGTTCGCCTGCTTCCGGTGTCGCGGCTGCACGCGCATTGGCGTCTTCCTAAAGGGGAAGTGGGCGTGTTTATTGGACTGCGCACGGTTGTCTATCCTGTCTCCGATATGGCGCAGGCCAAGGCCTGGTACAGCGATGTGTTTGGGTGTTCGCCGTATTTCGATCAACCGTTCTACGCAGGATTCGCTGTGGGTGGATTCGAAATGGGCCTCATTCCCGACGGTGAGCCGAGTGCAGAGGGCGCAATAGCCTATTGGGGCGTGTCCGATGCGGCTGCGGAGCTAAAGCGACTCGCCCAACTTCGGGTCGTGATTCATGAGCCTCTCAAGGACGTCGGCGGCGGCGTCAAGGTCGCAGCGATCAAAGACCCGTTCGGAAATCTAATTGGAATCATTGAAAACCCGCACTTCAATCTTCAGGACGTGCGCTGACGTCAGTGAGTGACGCGCCGCCATGGCAGATCAGACCGGTAAGGGCAGTGGCCTGGGTACCCGAGCTTTCGTTCGTGCATTCTAGGAACCGCAGTCGGCGCGGCTGCTGCTGCTCTTCTTAACTTCTTGCGGCACTGCCATGGATTCCTGGATCTCCGAACTTGCGCAACACGGCTACGCGATTCTGTTCACCGGAGTATTCCTCGAAGCAATCGGATTGCCGGTACCCGCGGCGCTCATGCTGCTGATCGCCGGTGGCGCGGCCGCGAACGGCACACTACGGTTGACCTATGCACTATCGGGAGCCGTGGTTGCGACTTTAGTAGGTGATACGCTGATGTTCCTCCTCGGCCGCTACACCGGCTGGTGGCTGCTGGGTTTGCTATGTCGCATCTCGCTCAATCCAGAATCGTGCGTCCTGCGCGCTGCGGACTCGTTTTATCGCCACGGACGCATGTTGCTCGTAATGGCCAAATTCATTCCCGGTATCAACACTATGGCGCCGCCGCTCGCGGGCAGCATGAACATGCGTTTCTGGCCCTTCCTGCAGCTCGACCTGGCGGGGACGGCTCTTTACGTTGGCACCTGCTTCGGGATTGGATTCCTGTTCAGCGGTGCGCTCGCGGAATTGACGCGCGGCTACCATGCGTTTGGCCGCGCCGTGGGTTGGAGCGTCGTAGCGCTGGTCGTCGGGTACTTGGGCTTTCAGATTTGGCTTTGGGTAAAAACACGCAGATTGGCCGCGGTTCCCCTGGTGCTGCCTGTGGAGGCGGCGCGCGAGTTGGCCGCTGGCGCCTGGATCTATGACGTACGCAGCCATGGTTACCTTGACGCCAAGGCAATGCGCATCCAAGGATCCAGGAGGCTCGACCCCAACGCGCTTAACCAGTCCGAGGCTGGGGTTCCGACCGACCGCGCGGTGTACGTTTACTGCACCTGCCTCCGAGAAGCCACGAGCGCGCGCGTCGCAAGGGAGCTGCAGAAACGCGGAGTGCGCGTCGCGGTGATCAAGGGAGGCTTGCGGGCCTGGAGGAAGGCGGCCTTGCCCGTCGAACCTGTGCCTCCTGGAGAGATGGCGGATCTTCCTGCATTTGCTTAACTTGGGCGCGATGCCCGCGCCGACATGCATATCGCCTGTCACCTCGGCGCGATATACGCGGTCGGACGTGGATCACCTATGTACCTTACTGAATTAACGAGTAAAAGCGAGCGAGGACGAGAAAGGACGAGAGGGCGCGAGAGCGACCGAAGTCGTTAGAACCTACGTCGTGTAGTCCGGCTCAGCCGCGCAGCTCTTGAGGGATCCCGCGTTTAAACACGTACCTATGCAAAGTACTTGCCAAGTGGATCCCAGTAATGAACTTTCCACCCGGAATTTAGATGCTCGAACCCGCCTTCGGGGAAGCCCGTGTGGTCGAGCACGACTTGGGTCTGGGACCGGCGCTTCAGGAGCTCGAACTTGACGAGCGAATATACCCCCGGCGGCCAATCGGCGGGGCGCCAAGCTTGCACGATTCGCTCGTTGGCGACGAGTTCTATGTTGCGCCCGCCGACCAAGGCTCCAAATAGAGTAAATGCGCCGCCGACGGCGCGGTCAATCTGTGCTGGGGCACCGGAGAAGGCAGAGAACTGTCTGGAATCGAGCAGCGCCTCGTAGACGCGGTCCGGGTCCGCGTGCACATCGATTACCTGGTGCAGGGAGGTTCGCCTACATTCCGCATTGCCAGTCGCCGCTGCGGGCGCAGCCTGCTGCGCCTTGTTCTGGGCGCGCGCGTCCTCTAGGCTTAGACCTCCGACCGCAAGCGCAGCCCCCACGACAAACCGACGCCGGGCGCGCATATTGATTGTCTCGGCCCAGTTCTCTGCCAGATTCTTCATGGTGTTGGTGCATCCTCGGTTCAATCGGCGATTTGCCGCAGCGCAACTGCTTTTATGAAATCACGGCATTAAAATATGTTCAAGATCATATTTAGCCGGGCGTGCAAAGATCGGTCGCGGCGATATCCAGCAGTTACGGCGAAGGATACCCATGCCATATTCTTCTGAGCATCGGCAGAAAGTAAGACAAAGCATCATTGACAGCGCGCGCAGACTGTTCAATCGATACGGTTTTGACGGCGTATCTATCGACGGCATCATGGCGGGCGCGCAGCTGACTCGCGGCAGCTTCTACAGCTATTTTGGCAGCAAGGGCGAGCTGTACACTGAAGTGTTGGCGTGTTTTTTCACAGACCCGCACTGGAAAAACACCTGGAAAGGCATCCACATCGATCGGAGCGCTGCCGCCCTTGGCCCGCAAATTGTTCGCGCCTACCTGTCGCGCCAGCATTATGAAGACGTCGAGAACTCCTGTCCGATGGTCGCACTGCCGAGCGATGTCGCGCGCAGTGGCAAAAGTGCGCAGAATGCATTCGAGACTGCGTTCAAAGCGATGGTGAGTATATTGGAGCAGGGCTCGACGAGCGCCGACCACCCGCACCGAACCCAAGCACAGGCGGTCGCCGCACTGTGCGTAGGCGGAATGGTCGTCGCCCGCGCGATCGCCGACCGAGCCCTCGCGGATGAGTTGCGCGCCGCCTGTATGTCCGTGGCGCTAACGTTGGGCGGATGGACAGAGGCGGGCGGGCCTAAGTCAGATACGACACGCCGGTATCGCGCGCGCGCGGCACAGTCCCCACGGGAGGTCCGCCGTGCCGGACGATAGGCAGGGGCGGAGACTGCCCCTCATTTTCTGCCTGCGACCGCGCGGCAGTGGCATCGCTGGTGCCGCGCGTCGCCGTACTGGACTGCACAATGTGTGGTCGCTACGTCACTAAAGACCAAGCCTCGATCGAGCGCGCATTCTCGATCGTGAAGCCATGGTGGCGGTTCGAGGCGAGCTACAACGTCGCACCGACGCAGCAGGTACCCGTTGTGCGCAGCGCCGCAGGTGAGAGAGAAGGCGCGATGCTGCGCTGGGGTCTCATACCGTTTTTCGCCAAGGGCGTGCCGCCGAAATACTCGACCATCAACGCGCGCCTCGAGACGATGGAAACGGCCGCCTCTTATCGCGGACCGTGGAAGCGTGGGCAACGCTGCATTCAGGTTGCCGCGGGATTCTATGAATGGCATTTGACAGCTGACGGCCGCAAGCAGCCCTTCTTCATCCATCTGGCGGATCGCGAGGTTTTCGGCTTCGCCGCGCTATGGGATCGCTCCTTCGCAGCGGACGGGATCGCCATCGAAAGCTGCGTCCATATCACGATGCCTGCCAATGAACTCATGCGTGATATTCACAACACCGGAAATAATCCGCACCGCATGCCCGCGATACTCCGACTGGAGGACCACGAGGCGTGGCTCAGCGGCACGATTGACGAGGCGCACGCGACTCTAGTGCCGTATCCAGCCGATCTCATGGTCGCTTGCGCCGTAAGCACGCGCGTCAATACCCCGAAGAATAATGACGCATCGCTGATCGAGCCTGTTGCCTAAGCGGCCGTGCCGCGTCGCCGAGATTAAGTAGTATTCCCCGTCGCTGACCTGGGCGCGCAACAAGCCCAGGCAGATCTGCGGCGGAATAGCGGCATGCCGCGCACCGACTCATACGGCGGAAATTTTGTGACGGCCGTCACCTCTGGCGCGTCGCATTCCGGCCGTGGCAGCCGATATTGAGATATCGGAACTGCAAGAATGCAGTGTTTCAATCTAGCTTAAAGTAAATGAACATACGACCGAAAGTCACGGTGCTCGTCGCGTCCTTGTTCGTGATTCTCGGCGTGGCTGAAATCTTAGTTGCGCAGCGTGTTCTGCTGCCAAGCTTCGCGGACCTTGAGCGCGGGAACGCGCACATCGCCATGCGGCGCATCCGCAATGCACTAGACCTCGCGACCGATCGACTTGCTCTGTCGGCGACGGACTGGGGCAACTGGGCCGATACTTATCGCTTCGTGCAAGATCACAATCAGGCATTCGTCACCGACAATATCACTCAGGTTGCGCTCCGGGAGCTCAACGTCAATACGATGCTGGTCGTCGATCATGACGGGAATTATGTTCTCGCGAGTGAGCTCGACTTGAATTCCGATAAGCCGTTGAATCTTGACTTCGTGACGCGCAAGACATTACCGGCCGACTTCCCATGGCGCGCGAACCTGCGCGATGGCGTACCGGCGAAAGGGTTCGTGCAGACGAATCGCGGTATTTTGATGATGGCGGCGGCGCCCATACTCAACGGCACCGGCCAGGGACCGGCACGCGGGATGGTGATCATGGGCCGCTTGCTCGCGTCGGCGGAAATCGCCCGGATCGGTAGTCAGGCACAAGTCCAAGTATCGATGGCTGCGCAGCGCAACGAGCGCGTCGCGGAACACCTCGTCGAGAGCGACTCCGTAACGCACGTCTATCGTTCGGTCGATGACGTCTACGGGCAGCCCATCATGACTTTGCGTGTCGATGTTCCGCGGGAAATCACCCAACGCGGTGACTCGGCCGTGCAGTATGCATCCGCATATTCGTTGGTCGCGGCTGTGGTGGTACTGATCCTCCTGGTCGTCATCCTGAATCGCGTGGTCTTGACGCCGCTCGCCCGCGTAACACGCCATGCGGTGGCAATGGGCGCTGGTGAGGATCTAACGCGACGGTTGGATTTCAACAGTAAAGATGAAATCGGTGTTCTAGCGCACGAGTTCGATGCAATGGTCGATCGCGTCGCGGAATCGCGCCGGGCGGTCGTCGATCAGTCATTTCAAGCGGGATTCGCGGAGCTGGCCAAGGGTGTTCTGCACAACCTTGGCAATGCCATGACGCCGATTGGCGTGCGCCTGTCGAGGTTGCGCGACCGATTGCGTGCCGCACCTACGGAGAACGCCGAGCAAGCTGTCGCAGAACTTGCCAGCGCCACGACCGATCCGGCACGCCGTGCGGATCTTGAGGAATTTGTGCGCCTGGCGTGCACGGAGCTCGCGCAGGCCGTCAAGGCTGCGGAGATTGACGTCGCCGTGATGAGTCGTCAGACCTCGATTGTCCAGGCCGCGCTCACTGAACAACTGCAAGCCGCACGCAACGAACATGTGATCGAAGCCGTACGGCTGCCCGAACTGATTGCGCAATCGCTTGAGATCGTGCCTGAGTCTTGCCGTCAGAGACTAATGGTCGCCACTGACGACTCACTTAAGAAAGTGGGAGTCGTAAATATAGCGCGCACGGTACTGCGGCTCATTTTACAGAACCTGATTATCAACGCCGCCGATGCGGTGCGCGAGGCCGGTAAGGACAAAGGCGTGCTGCACGTCGCCGCGGAAATCGTCCGCGAAGCGAATGGCGAGCAGCTACACCTGCAGTGTAAGGATGATGGTATCGGTATCGCGGCTAACAATCTGGAGCGTGTGTTCGAGAAAGGATTTTCAACCAAGTCGAAGGCCACCAACTACGGGATTGGGCTGCACTGGTGTGCCAATGCCATCGGAGCGTTGGGTGGTCGGCTATGGGCGGCCAGTGAAGGTCCCGGGCGCGGCGCGTCGATGCATCTGATGGTGCCAATCGGTAGTCGCGCGAATGTGCCAATTGCAGGAGCTGCGTGAGGTCCAAATGGTAGACCAAGTTCGAACTCAAATTCGTGTGCTCGTGGTGGACGATGAGCCTGACGTCCGGGACGCCTATCGGCAGATACTTCTGGAGACCGAAGTAAGCCGGGACATCGCGGGCTTTCGCGAACTGCGCTCAAGGTTGTTCGCCAAGTCCGGATCCGCGCCCGCGCAGGGGAAGACGCTGGCGCGTGGCGCCACCTTCGATCCGGTATTCTGTGAGCAAGCCGACGCGGCGGTCGCGGCTGTGCAGGAGGCGCTCCTGCGGGAGCAGCCGTTCGCCGTCGTCTTTCTCGACATGCGAATGCCGCCCGGTCGGGACGGGGTGTGGGCGGCGACGCAAATACGGGAGATCGACCCTGCCGTCGAGATCGTCATTTGCACGGCCTATTCCGACGTGGATCCTTGTGAAATCGGCGGCATCGTTCCGCCTGAAGACAAGCTTTCATATTTGCAAAAGCCGTTTCATCCGCATGAAGTGCGGCAGATGGCGATTGCACTCGGCAGTAAATGGCGTGCCGAGCGACGCATCGTCAAGCTCGCTTATTTCGATGCGTTGACGGGATTGCCCAATCGCGAGCAATCGCACAGCCGCCTGCTCGGAGCCATCGAGGCGTCCAAGGAGCATGCGCGCACTCTTGCGGTGCTGTACTTGGATTTGGACAACTTCAAGCGCGTCAACGACACATTGGGCCATTCGGTCGGCGATGAGCTCCTGTGTGTGGTGGCCACTCGACTGCGCAATTCGCTGCGTATGAGCCGCGCGACTTCGGCGACTTCGGCGACGTCGGCGGAGGCTGAGGGCGACCGGCCCGGAGACCTTGCACGACTCGGCGGCGATGAATTCATGGTCATGCTACCCAACCTACGATCCGGACGCGACGCGGGTGCGGTGGCCGCGAGGCTGATCCGCGACCTTCGCGAGCCGATGCAGCTTGGGCCGAACTCGCTGGTGATTACGCCCAGCATTGGAATCGCGGTGTTTCCGCAGGATGGTTCGGATGCCGCAACACTGTTGCGCAATGCGGATCTGGCCATGTATTTTGCGAAGCGCAAGAATGCGGGCACCTTCGCTTTTTATGACATTGCAATGAATGCGCTGGCGTTGCACCGCTTCACGATAGAAGGTCGGCTGCGCGGTGCCCTCGAGCGCAATGAGTTCACTCTAGACTATCAGCCGCAGTTCGACGTTCGCACGGGCGGCATTTCCGGAATGGAGGCGCTACTGCGCTGGACGAGTGACGAGCTCGGCGGCGTGCCCCCGGCCGAGTTCATTCCAGTCGCTGAAGAGACTGGCCTGATACTTTCAATCGGCGAGTGGGTGCTGCGCAGTGCCTGCCGCCAGGCCAAGGCGTGGTTGGACGAGGGCTTACCCGTTGGCAGGATGGCAGTAAATGTTTCGGGCCGACAGTTCGCGCTCGCTGAATTCCCGGCACTGGTGGCCACAATTTTGCGAGAGACGCGTCTGCCGCCCGCGAATCTTGAGCTGGAAATCACTGAATCTGTTGTCATGGCCGATGAAGGCTGGGCGCAAAAGGCGATCAGTGAATTGAAACAACTGGGGATTTCGCTTGCCATCGACGATTTCGGCACCGGGTATTCGAGCTTCGGTCGCCTGCGTCACTTCGCGGTGGATCGCCTAAAGATTGACCGCTCCTTCGTAACGAGCATCAGTGATGGGAGTGACGACCGTGCAATCGCTGCCGCCATTATAGCCATGTCGCGATCATTGCACGTCAGCGTGACGGCGGAGGGCGTTGAGAATTTCCCGCAGTTGATGTTCCTGCAGGAACATGATTGTCATGACGCGCAGGGATTTCTTCTGAGCAAGGCCTTGCCGGTGAAGGATGCGCAGGCGCTGCTGCAGCGCGTGGCGGAGATCACCGATAAATCCAGAACCCAGCGCTTGAAGGCCATTATGGGCTGACGCCCGGGACGTTTTGCGGATCTGTCGCGCGCACGGCCGCAGGTCGATGGCCGCACGATGCGCGCCCGCACACCCTGTCTCATTCGCTCCATATCGCCAGTGGTCCCCAGAGCCGCCCGGACAGTCTGGCAGGTGGGGCGTGCATTGTTTATGCGGGTCCCGGCGGCAGTGCGTACAATCAATGGCTGTCTGCAAGCTTGCGAGCACTTGTGTTTAATGCCGAGGGACGCCGTTGCCTGTGGCGTGCGGCCGGTAGATCTGCGATGTACCCTCCCTAAAGAGCGCCCATGCGCAATTACCCGTCTGAACCTCCGGTCTCCTCAATAGGCGAGTCGGGCACCGATGCCGCTGCGGACACCCGGATTACGCGACTGTTCGAGTCGATGCGGCCGGATCTGCTGCGTTTTGCACTATGGCTGAGCCGTGATCGGGCGCTGGCGGAAGATGTGGTCCAGGAGTCCTTGTTGCGGGCGTGGCGCTCGCGCGAAGCGTTGAAGGATCCGGCCTGCTCGCGCGCGTGGCTGTTGACGATCGTAAGGCGAGAACATGCGCGGCTCTATGAGCGCAAACGCCTGGAGCTTGTGAGCTTGGACGATGCACTTGAGCACGAAGGCAGCGCTCTCTGGAGCGGCGATGACAGCGATATTCATGCGCTGCGCGAGGCCATCCTGCAGCTGTCGATCGAGTATCGCGAGCCGCTAATCATGCAGGTCCTTGGGGGGTTTTCAGTCGACGAGATCGCGCGCGAGCTGAGCTTGTCGGCGTCGGCCGTACTCACGCGCCTATTCCGCGCACGCAACAAGTTGCGCGCGCTCTATGGATTGACTACGGCGCCGGACGGCTCCGGTACGGAGGCGCCGCCATGATCTGCGAGGATGCGCGCCGGCTTATAGGAGCTGAGCCTAGCGCGACGTCGGGCGAGCTTGCGCAGCACCTGAAGGACTGCCACGCCTGCGCCGAGTTTCAGCTTGAAATGGTCGCGCTGGACGTGAATATCCGTCGCGCGCTCGAGGCACCACCGGCGGTTGCCCGCGGGCGTCGCCGGGCGCCCCCCGCGCAGCGCGGATGGGCCCTTGCTGCCAGTATAGTGCTCGCCGCCATGGCAACGCTGGCGGTGTGGGCGCTGCGAACCAACGCCAGTCTTGCGCACGAATTGGTGGCACACGTGGTGGCGGAACCGCAGAGCTGGGCGGGCACGGATGCGGTGCCAGAAGCCGAGCTTGAGGATGTGCTGCGCAAGAGTGGAGTGATCCTCGCTACGACTCCGTACAGCGTTGTGTATGCGCGCAGCTGCTGGTTTCGCGGGCACTATGTGCCGCATTTGGTGGTGCGGACCCCGCACAGTCTCGTGACGGTCTTGCTCTTGCCCAATGAAACGGTCGCGCAGCGCCAGAGCTTCCACGAAGACGGATTGTCCGGCGTGATCGTGCCGAGCACTCATGGCAGTATCGCCGTCCTGGCCGCCAGCAGTGCGCCGCTCGACGCTCTTGCCGAGCGCATGCGACTTGCGGAGCGCATGCAGGATAATCCCCGGTAAAAAAACCCGTACTTTCGGCGGCAACCGCCGCGATCGCAACGCGCTGCGGAGCCCCGGAAAGATCGACCTATGGTCCACGAAGCTGCCGCCCGAAGCTCGCAAATGGTGACGTTGTGAACCGTCGGTTTACTTACGTTGTCTTTGGAGCGCTGCTTCTTGGCATCCTAGTGGGTTCCATACTCCATAGGTTGTTGCCGGATCCTGGCACGGCGGTTGCGATAGCCGCCGATTTCTCCGTTATCACCGACGTCTTTCTGCGTCTGATCAAGATGATCATTGCGCCACTTGTTTTTGCCACACTCGTGAGCGGCATAGGCCACATGAGGGATTCGGCCGCGATCGGCCGCATCGGCCTGAGGACGCTCATCTGGTTTCTCGGCGCATCGATCGTCTCGCTGTGCGTCGGCTTGGTTCTGGTTCAGCTCCTAAACCCAGGCGCCGGCCTCGGGCTGCACGTCACGGGTCAAAGTGCGGCCTTGGTCGATACCTCGACTCTCACGCTCAAGGATTTCATGACGCATCTCGTACCGACGTCAATGGTTGATGCCATGGCGAGAAATGAGATATTGCAGATCGTCGTGTTTTCGGTACTGACTGGCATGGCAATCGTGGCATTGGGTGAACGCACTGCGACTGTGCTTCTGGTTATAGAGCAAATTGCTGCCATTATGCTGAAAATCACCGGTTATGTGATTGCATGCGCTCCTGCCGCCGTGTTCGCCTCGATCGCCGCCACTGTCACGACACAGGGAGCCGGCATACTTCTTGGCTATGCCAAGTTCATCGGCAGTTTCTATGCGTCGCTACTGGTGCTCTGGGTGATATTAATGGGCGCCGCGGCGTGCGCGATCGGCCGGCGTTCGCTCGATCTCGTGCGCGCCGTCAGAGAACCGACACTGCTCGCGTTTTCGACTGCGAGCTCCGAGGCGGCTTACCCGCTTCTTCTGGAGCGCCTGGATGACTTCGGAATACCTCGGCGGATAGTGTCGTTCGTTCTGCCGCTCGGTTACTCCTTCAACCTCGACGGCTCCATGATGTACTGCACGTTCGCGGTGTTATTCATTGCCCAGGCATATGGCATCCACCTGACGCTCGCCCAGCAGCTGACGATGCTTCTGGTGCTGTTGGTGACATCCAAGGGCATCGCAGGCGTGCCGCGCGCGTCTCTGGTCGTCATCGCCTCGGCATTGGCTTACTTCAAATTGCCCGAAGCGGGTCTGCTGCTGATACTGGCAGTCGACCACCTCCTGGACATGGGCCGCAGCGCCACGAATGTGATCGGAAATTCAGTGGCAGCCGTCATTGTCGCAAGATGGGAGGGCCGCGAGTGGGCGCTGGTTGCGGCGCCGCCCACGGGCTCGATTCACGCGGCGCTATGAGGCGTGCCCGACTCTTAGGCACTGCGATAGAGCTTGGTCATCACGAATTCGCGGTGTCCAAGTACTTCGGCAGCCGTGAGACGGCCATTGGCCGTGTGCACGATGGCATCGATTAGCGCATCGCCGCCACGGTCGATGGTCATCTCGCGTCGTATAATTCCGGACACGTCAACGTCGATATGTTCGCTCATCAGTCTCACGGTGCGCGGATTGCCGCTGACCTTGAGGACCGGCATGATCGGATTGCCGATGACGTTGCCCTGTCCCGTCGGAAACACGTGCAGGACATAGCCTGCAGCCGCCTGCAAAGTGCAGCACTCGGCCGCCGCGGAAGAAGTATCCATGAAATAGAGTCCCGGACCGCGAGCCGGCGGTTCTGCCGGAGTCAACACGTCTATGAAGCTGACCTTTTTTCCGATCTTTTCAAGATTGCCGAGGGCTTTCTCCTCGATCGTAGTCAGGCCGCCGGCAATGTTTCCCTTGGTCGGCTGGCTGTCCGAAAGGTCCGAAGTCTTGTGTGCCTCAATCACGTCCCTCTGATAGGCGGACCAGGTGTTCATGAACTTCTGCGCAATTTCTGGGGACACCGCGCGCGCCGCGGCAAGATGCTCTGCACCGGTCAACTCCGAGGTTTCGCCGAAGCAGCCGTAGAGGCCGTGCGGAATGAGCTTGTCATACATGTTACCGACGGCCGGGCAGGAGGCGAGACCCGTCGTCGTGTCACTTTCGCCGCATTTGGCAGCGACCCATAAGGACGTCAATGCGCATTCCTCGCGCACTTTCTCCGACGCCCAATGGACGAATTCCTTCGCCTTGCGTGACGCGGCGGCCACCGTGGCGATGTCGCCGTTGCCCTCGATGGAAAAGCCGCTGACTGGTTTGCCCGTGGCGGCAATTCCGTCGACGACTTTTTGCATCCACAGCGGCTCAATTCCAATGACGACACACGCGGCCACATTGGGGTTCGTGCCGGTACCGATCATGGTCCGAAAATGTAGATCAAGGTCCGCGCCGAACTGCAGTCGGCCGTAGGCGTGCGGCAGGGCGATCGTCCCGTGGATGTGAGCGGCCACGGCTTCACAGGCCGCATTGGAAATATCATCAAGCGGCAAGATGGCCACATGATTGCGCACCCCGACCCGGCCGTTTTCGCGGCGATACGCCCAGATCGTCCGGCCTGCAGAGGTCATGACTTACCAGCGCTTCGTCTTCAGATTATGGACGTGCACGTGTTCTCCCCGGTGCACCCGCGCGACCACTCGACCGATGTCTTGACCGTATTTAACAACGGTAGCGCCGAGATCCAGATCCTGCAGTGCAACTTTGTGTCCGATCGGCACGTCCTGCTTGAGAGTACAGCGGAACTCGCTGTTGTCCTCGGTCACGACGCACACCATGCTGGTGCCGGCAGCTAGGTTTTCAACGACTACGACGCCGACGTTGTCGCGGCGATCATGGACGAGCAGATGCGGTGTGTTTTCCATGGGCTCCTCAGGGCATTTGGCCGCACGATTGACGGTGAGGAAAAACTACTGCCGGCGGCCTCAGCCGCGCGCACACCGCTTAGGAGCGCCGTCGGCGGCTCGACGCCTGCGGCGCGGCAGCGCGCTTTGCACCGGCGCTGCCGGACTCGAGGCTCTTCTTCAGTACGGCCATCAAATCGATAACCTGAGCGCTCTGTCGATCCTCCTTCGGCGCCCTGTCTTTGCGCGTGAGCACGTGCGTTTGGCGTTTGCGGACCTTCTCCTCGATGCGCCGCATAAGATCCTCGCGGTAAGTGTCGTGATAGTCTTCGGGCTTCCATGGCGCGCTCATTTGTTCCAGGAGCTTTTCCGCCATCGCCACTTCTTTGGGGGCAACGTTGCCGGCCTTCGCCGCGGGCGGCGCCACATCCAACTCGCGCAGCGGGCGCAGTTCCGAAGCAAACCGCAGTGTGTTAAATAGCAGCACACGCTTATCCGCGCCAATGATTCCAATGTGCTGCCTGCCGCGCATGACGATGCTTCCCACGGCCACCTTGGCTGTGCGCAGCACAGCCTCGCGCAGCAGCGCGTAACCCTTCTCACCTCCCTTGGTCGGAACGAGGTAGTAGGGTGTTTCGTAGTACTCCGGTGCAATGTCTGTGCCGCGCGTAAAGCTTGTGATCTCGATGATCTGCGACGCCTTCACATTTGCCTGACGGAAATCCTCATCGGAAAGAGCGACATATTCGCCCTTCTTGTATTCGTAGCCTTTGACGATGTCGCCCCACTCGACTGCCTTGCCGGTGCGTTTGTTGATGCGCTGGTAACCGACCGGGGCAAAATCGCGGTTGTCGAGCAGGTTCAGATCGAGCGTGCTGCCGCGCGCGGCGGAATACATTTCCACGGGAATGTACACCAAACCAAAGGAGACAGCGCCTTTCCACAGTGCCCGTGCCATGCGTAAAAGATTAGCACGCACCGTGCCCGCGCGAGCGCCCGCGCGGGAGCTTATTTGCGGCTCGTCAGGCGGCGCACGGCGTCCTCCAATGAGCGCTCCGACTTGTCGTATTCCTGCCAGCCGGTGTTGCGAGTCAGTAGCGCCCGCGCCGTTGAAATATTAAAGCGCTGTGGATCAAGACCAGCGCGCACCTGGGTCCATGGCAGAGGCATGGACACCGGCGCGCCCTCGCGGGCGCGTGATGACAGCGGCGCGACCGCCGTCGCGGTGCGGTCATTTCGCAGATAATCAAGGAAGATGCGACCGGTTCGGGCCGCTTTGGTCATCTTGACGATGTAGCGCGTCGGACTGTCATCATGCATCTGCGCGCACACAGCCTGCGCAAACGCCTTGGCTTCCGACCAACCGAGCTTGCGACGACCAGGCTTCGAAAGTGGTGTCACAACATGCAGGCCCTTACCGCCGGTGGTCTTGCAGAAGGCAATGAGGCCGATGGCCTCGAGACGCTCGCGCAACTCGAGCGCCGCCGCGATGACCATGCCGAACTTCACATCCGGCGCCGGATCCAGATCGAACACCAGTCGCCCGGGCACTTCGGGCTGCCCGGGTCGGCAATTCCAGGGATGCAGCTCCACTGCGGCGATCTGCGCCACGGCAATGAGGCCCTCCGGCTCATCGATCTGCAGATAGGGCTGGCGGTCGCCGGAGACCTTGACCAGCTTGAGCAGCGGCGAGGTTCCACGCATGGCGTGTCGTTGGAAGAATTTTTCGCCGTTGATGCCATCCGGTGCACGCACGATGGAGCATGGTCGGCCTTTGACGTGCCGCATCATCCACGCAGCTACCGCCTCCAGATATCGCGCAAGATCGATCTTGCTCACTGCCGCCGTATGCGCCGTCTTGGGCCACAGGACCTTGTCTGGATGGGAGATCGTGACGCCCATTACGACGTTTCCGACGCTGCCAGCCGGTCGCGCAGGCGCGCGCTTCTCCACGCGCTCGACCGGTTGCGGTGTCTCGGTGTGGACATCCTCAGGCGGCTTGTCCTCGCGCAGCCCCTTAAAAGCCCCTTGACGAACATTTCCATCTTCGGTCCAACCGGCGAATTCGATCTCCGCGACAAGCTCCGGCCGCGCCCAATGGACGTTGCGTTGCCGCGGCGGTGCGCCCGCGCCGCTGAAGGGACTGTCGCGGCTCTCGACTGCACGCAACCTCGGCATCACCTGTTGCACGGTCGCGCGGCCAAATCCTGTCCCGACGCGTCCGACGTAGTGCAGTTCAGCTTCCCGGCGCACGCCGACGAGCAGCGAGCGCAGGTGGCTGCCGTCCTGAACCCAGCCGCCGATCACAACCTCCTGGCCCGCTCGACACTTTGCCTTGGTCCAAGTGTCCGTGCGCCCGGAGACATACGGGGTGTCGAGCCTCTTCGACACGATTCCTTCAAGGTGCATCTGGCAGGCGGATTTGAGCACCGCGTCCCCGGGGCCTTCTAAGTGCTCGACGAACTGGATGGCCGCATTGGCGCCGCCGTGGCCTTTAAGGAGCTTATTCAGTTGTTCCTTGCGCGCGACCAGCGGCTCATTGCGCAGGTCCGACCCGTCGGCAAAAAGAAGGTCGAACACGTAGAAGATCACATGGCTCGTATCGCCCTCTGAGAGCGCGTTCTGCAAAGCGCCGAAACTCATGGCCCCCTGATTGTTGAATGCGACCACTTCGCCATCGATGACGCAATCCGGTAGCTCGGCGCCTGCAGTGATGAGCGCTGGAAACTTGCCGCTCCAATCGAGCCCTTTGCGGGTCAGTAACGTGGCCTTCCCACTGGCAACCCGCAGCTGCATGCGGTAGCCGTCAAACTTGATCTCATGAATCCAAGCGGCGCCTTCAGGCGGCCGATCGACCAGCCGGCACAGCTGCGGTGCCACGAACCGCGGCGGCGCAATCGAGCTGTTGGCGGTATTGCCGCGCGGTTTCGAATGCCACACCGCAGCCGGCGATTGGGTGGTCTTTTTTGCCAGCATGAACGGCTTGGGCGGTCGTCCCTTGCCGGCGGTGATCGCGGCCATTGGGCGTCCGGAGGAGACGGACCGATCCTGCGCGAGAAGCGCGTCGTGGTCACCGGGCCGGGCGTACGCGTCGCGATGCTTGATGAGGAGCCAGTTCGTGCGCTTGCCGCCGAAGCGATCGCCGCGCATGCGCACGAGCACCCAGCTGCCGTGCAGCCGTTCGCCCTCGAGCTCGAACTTAAGATCGCCCGCGGCGAGCGCGCGCTGCGGTGCTGCGCCAATCGGCTGCCAGTAGCCGCGATCCCATAATTGCACGGTGCCGCCACCGTACTGGCCGCGCGGAATGGTCCCTTCGAAGTCGCCATAGTCGAGGGGGTGATCCTCCACTTCCACTGCCAGCCGTTTATCGGCGGGATCGAGAGACGGGCCCTTGGTTACGGCCCACGATTTGAATACGCCTCCCAGTTCGAGACGCAGATCGTAATGCAGCCGCCGCGCCGCATGCTTCTGAATGACGAAGCGCAGACGGTCCGCGCGCGGAGTCGGTGCAGTTCCACTCGGCTCCGCGCTCTGAGAAAAGTCGCGCTTGGCGCGGTACCGGGACAATTTTTGCGATGCTGCCACGCAATTCTGCAGTTTTATTCCAAGGAGCAACCCCGAATACTAACGTAGTGCGTCGGTCCGCGGTTCCCAGGGTGATATAGTGAATGCTGACGGTTGTATTTACCGGGCGGGCACAGCGCGGCAATGGTCCGGCGAAATTTTGCCGCTGCGGAAGCTTCGTGGGGGCCAGGTACTCGGGATGCGTCGATTGTTGAGTGCCGCCCATATTCGTGCCATGCGCTGGCATCTGCGCTGCGGCATATATCAGCAGGCTTGTAGCCGCTGCGGACATAGGATTTCGCTTTACTTGAGCTCCTCAAGTCGCCAGGGGGTCGCCTCTTCCGGCCCCTAAAAAGTTAAGGATCGCGTCAACCACCCGGCAGGATTCGCGTTTGTTCGCCGGATGCTGCAGTAGAAGGGAGGAAGTCGATGAAATTCTCGAATGTCGCCGCAGCCACGGCTTGGGCGGTACTCATGACGGCTTGCAATTCGGGCGACAATGACCAGGCTGCCGCCATGACCTATGATTTTGTTGTTCCAGCAACCAATGCTCAGCGCAGCTACGCGGAAACCATCGTCGATAACTCCGGCAACGTCATCAAGGAGACGTATAGCGATACCGTGACAGCCGTCAACACCGATAACTCGTATGTGGTGCTGCAGGAAGACACGACTGGCGCCTCGGTCCTCGTCGATGGTACGACTTACTCAATTCCCACCGAGTCGATAGATGTCGACGCTCAGGGCCACGACACGTCGTATTCCTACACGAATACGAACGGAACGCTCGAGACATGCACCTATAGCCCGTACGGACCTGGACCGACATATCCGATCACCGTCGGAGGGGCCTGGACGACGTATTACACGGTCACTTGCGGCACGGCGGCTCCGGTCAGCCACACGCAAACCGGAGCCGTAGTGGACGTCGAGACCGTGACGGTTCCCGCGGGCACTTTCACCGCTGTGAAATTGCAGAGCACGGACGTGTGGACTAACGCCGACGGGACTACGTTTACTGAAACCGCCTTCAATTGGCGCGATGTGGATACGACGTTTTCGGTGCAGCGGACGGTCACCTGGGCCTACAGTGGCACTCTGCCAACGAAGGGCTACGAGGTGACCGCGCAGGTGGTTCTAAAGAGTTCGAATTAGGATATCGGCCGACGTTTGCTCGGAGCCAACGGCTTCGTTGTGTCCCGCGGGGTTCCGCGCATGCTCGCGCCAGATGAGTTCTTGATCGCGCCCGGGGCTATCGCTAAAGTCGGTTGATCAAAATTGCCGCAGATCACGCGACGGATGAAGCCCCGGGTATTGCATGTTCTTGCGCTCAACAGCGGTTCCTCCTCGCTCAAATTCGGTCTGTACCGCGTCGGGCCTGCGCAGACCGATAGGCTGGTCTCGGGCGAGGCTGGGGCGATCGGCTCCGAAAACTCGAGCTTCGAGGTAAGTGATGCGCGCGATACGACCTTGCACTCTGAGAAGGCTGCAATTGCCACTCAGGCAGATGCGCTCATTCGCGTAGGACGACTGTTCGCCGAGCGCAACATGCCGGCGCCAAGCGCCGTGGGCCATCGCATCGTGCACGGCGGCCCCAAGCTGCTGCGGCATTGCCTGATCGACACCTCCGTCCTCGGTGAACTCGAATCTGCCGTAGAGTTTGCACCGTTGCATATTCCACCGGCTCTCGCTGTCATTCGCAGCGCAAGCATGCAATATCCCGGGCTTGCGCAGGTCGCCTGCTTTGACACGAGCTTTCATGCGGACCTGCCAGCGGTTGCGCGTGTGCTGCCGATGCCGCGTGCATTGCAGGCCGAAGGCATCCGTCGTTACGGATTTCATGGACTCTCATGCGAATCCATCGTGCGTCAGCTTGCGAGCAATCTCCCGGATCGCCTGGTGATCGCGCATCTGGGCAATGGCGCAAGCGTTACGGCCGTCAAAGCGGGCCACTCGATCGACACGAGCATGGGATTGACGCCGACCGGCGGGGTGATCATGGGTACACGCACGGGCGATCTTGATCCGGGAGTGCTGATCTATCTGCTGCGGCGGAAGAAGCTCGACGCGGCCATGCTTGAGGAGCTCGTCAACCGGCGCTCCGGCCTTCTCGGCATTTCGGGCGTCGACAGCGATATGCGGCGCCTGCATGCCGCGGCTGCGGTAAATGCCGACGCCCGGCTTGCCATTCAGATGTTCTGCATCTGCGCGCGCAAACAGATCGCCGCTATGGCTGCGGTGCTCGAAGGAATCGACATGCTCGTGTTCACTGGCGGAATAGGAGAGAACGACACGGACGTTCGCGCGACGATCTGCAGCGGGTTGTCATGGATGGGAGTGAGCCCCGATGCCTCGCGCAACCCGGATGTGAACGGCTGTGCCCACGAAGCAGGATTGCCATGCGCGGTCCGGGTCCTTCCTGCGCAGGAGGAGGTGGAAATCGCCCGGCATACCTGGGCGCTGGTGCCGCACTGTGCCGATTGAGTGGGTCGGAAGGGCATCGTCATGCAATCCGTAGCCGCCGGAACAGCGGCACCTTGATGAAATCCAGGAGCACCGCAAAGACCATCGCCGCGACCAGCGCGCCCGCCACCATCGCCGCTGGCAGTGCCGTCATGGCGATCCCGGCTATCGCCAATACCGAGGCAATGAGGAGATCACCGACCGACGAAATGATCACCCACATGCTCGGGAAGGAGGACCAGATCCGCCGACGTTCGCGATTGGTGTAGGTGGTCGCCTGATTGCCGAATACGATGAGGACAAAGGCGAGCGTTCTAAGCGCGCCGGTGTCGAATCGCATTCGATCGGCGCCGAACAGCAGCACAGAGGTGCAGAACAGCAGCTCGCCAATCCCCATGGCAAGTCCAGCGATCGTGAGACTGCCGATTCTCCAGGCGTTAGGCTGCGTCGATGCGCGCACGTTGTCCGTCGTCAGGGACATGCCGAGGAAATCCCCGGTGACCATGATGAGCACCATCAGTAGGGGCGTCAGGATGGCGTGGCCGGTGATGACGAGACCGACCGTTAGGAAGAGCACTTGCACAATTTTCTTTGTGATCGAGTTCAGCGTATAGGTGAGGATGCGCTGATAGGTGAGCCTGCCTTCCTTCACGGCGGCAACGATTCCGGCGAGTCCGGGCTCGGTCAGCACCATGCCAGCGGCTGATTTGGCAACATCGGTGGCCGTCGAGACGGCAATCCCGATCTGTGCCTGACGCAGCGCCGGCGCATCGTTGGCGCCGTCACCACACATTCCGACTACGTGGCCAGCCTCCTGAAAGGCCTTCACCAGTTTGTATTTGTCTTCCGGCAGCACGCCGGCAAACACGGCGAATGACTCGGGACGGACGCCCTGCGGGATGCCACCGGGCGGACACACAGGGCCATCGAGCCCGACAGCCCGTGCGACGATGGCGGCCGTCGCCGGTGCATCTCCGGTCGCCATTACGGTACGCACGCCCAAGCCGTGCAGCTCCCTCACAAGCGCCGCCGAGTCGGCGCGCGGCGGATCACTTAGGGCGATGAGCCCCGCAAGCTGCAGCGCCCCCTCGTTTCCAGTTGCGACCGCGAGTACTCGGAATCCCTGTCCCTCGAGTTCTGCCGCCGCGGCCGCCGCCGCGGTCGGTGCCGCCCGGACGAGTCCGGCAACCACCAGATAAGCGCCCTTGATGATGTGTTGCGTCCCGCCAGCCGCCGCCGACACGGTTGCCTGGCAGATCTTGGTCGCCGGATCAAACGGCACGAACTTCAGGAGTTGCGTAGCGATACCGGTCGTTGCGCCCGCGGCCTTGCGCACGGCGGCATCGACCGGGTCCTGGCCGCCGTCGGAGCTGGCAAGCGCCGCGAGCGCGAGCACGTGCGGCACATCAAAGCCGGGCAAGGGACGCACGGTCGTCACTGCGAGCTCGTTCTCAGTGAGCGTGCCGGTTTTGTCGGCGCACAACGTATCCATGCTCGCCGCTTCGTCCACGGCTGACAGTCGCGTTGACAGAACGCCCACCTTCGCCAAAACGCGCGCGCCCAGTGCGGACGCGAGCGTAAAAGTGGCCGGCAGAGCGACCGGTATCGATGCAAGGACTGCCGTCAGAAGTAGTGGAATTATTTCGTCAACGGGCAGCGCCAGGAAGTGGGCATAGCTCACCAGCACCACGATGAGTGCGCCATTGCATATGGCGAGATTGCGCACGACGTGCAGCACCGCCTTCTGCTGAGAGCTGACGACGTGGGCCGTTCGAACGAGCTCCGCCGTGCGGCCAAATTGAGTGCGCGCGCCCGTTGCGGTGACTTGCGCCAGGGCTTCGCCGCGCCGCACCAGCGCACCTGCGAAGGTGTGCACACCGGGACCCGCTTCGATGGGTATCGATTCGCCCGTCAACATCGATTGATCGAGCAGCACCTCGCCATCGATCAGTCGGACGTCGGCGGCGACGACGCCGCCGAGTGAGATCTTCACGAGATCTCCGGGCACGAGCTCGGCAGCTGGGACGCTTTTCCAAATGCCGTCGCGGCGGACCGAAGCGGTCAGGGCGAGTCGCGACCTGAGCGCAGCCAGCGTAGCGTGGGCGCGATTCTCCTGAATGAAGCTGAGCGCGGCATTGAAGACCAAAAGCGCAGCGATGATCGCCGCTTCAGAGAATTTCCCGAGTACGAGTTGCAGCGCGACTGCGGCCTCAAGCATCCACGGCACGGGTGCCCAGAGCTTGCCGAGTGCCCTGCGCATCGGGCGGGCAGTCGTGTCCGGCGTGGCGTTCGGACCCATGCTCTGCAGACGCCGACACGCCTCGTCGCTGGCAAGGCCATCCGGCAGCGGCGCGGTTGCGCTTGCAGCCGCCGCGGCGAGCGGCGGTGACGTGCCGCCGGGCGTGGCCGAATCTGCGCAATGCACAATACGTTTCTCTGCGGCTGTCAGCTAGGGGCTACCGTATCGATCGGATTGGCACTGCCCCATTTCCAGTCGCGGATCTCCGGCATGTCCTGCCCAAACTCGTCGATGTAATTTTTGTGCTCGATGAGCTTGTTCGCCAGCTGCTGCTTCAGGTAGACGCCCTTGGTTCCCGTGCGCGGCAGACGGTCGATGGCGTCCATGACGAGGTGGAAGCGATCGATTTCGTTGAGCACCGTCATGTCGAACGGCGTCGTAATGGTTCCCTCTTCCTTGTAGCCGCGCACATGAAAATTGTCGTGATTCGTGCGGCGGTAGGTGAGGCGATGAATCAACCAGGGATAGGCATGAAAGGCAAAGATGACAGGCGTGTTGATTGTAAAAAGCGAGTCGAAGTCCGCGTCGCTCAGGCCGTGCGGATGCTCCGTCTTCGGCTGCAGCTTCATGAGATCGACGACGTTGATTACGCGGATCTTGAGCTCGGGGAGGTGCTGGCGCAGGATCGAAACGGCGGCGAGTGTTTCAAGCGTCGGGACGTCACCGGCGCAGGCCATCACAACGTCGGGCTCGGCATCCTGATCGTTGCTCGCCCATTGCCAGATCCCGATACCTTCGGTGCAGTGCGCGACCGCGGCGTCCATTGCAAGCCACTGCGGGGCCGGGTGCTTGCCGGCGACGACGACGTTGACGTAATGGCGGCTGCGCAGGCAGTGATCTATCACTGACAGCAGGCAGTTCGCATCCGGCGGCAGGTAGACGCGCACGACTTCAGCTTTCTTGTTGACCACATGATCGATGAATCCAGGGTCCTGATGCGTGAAGCCGTTGTGATCCTGGCGCCACACGTGTGAGGCCAAAAGATAGTTGAGCGATGCAATCTTGCGTCGCCATGGCAAGCCGGATGTGACTTTCAGCCACTTGGCGTGCTGGTTGAACATGGAATCGACGATGTGGATGAAAGCCTCGTAGCAGTTAAATAGCCCGTGCCGGCCGGTCAGCAGATAGCCCTCAAGCCAGCCTTCACATTGATGTTCGCTCAGCATTTCCATGACCCGGCCACTGGGGGCGAGGAATTCATCGTTCGCCACGGTGGGTGCATTCCACTGGCGGTTGGTGGTTTCGAACACGGCCTCGAGGCCGTTCGACAGCGTCTCGTCGGGCCCGAAGATTCGAAAGTTCCGCTGCGGCTCGTTGAGCTTGGTAATGTCGCGCAGAAATCGGCCGAGCACGTGAGTGTCGCCGGGGCCGCCCACTCCGGGAACGGCGACCGGAATGGCGTAATCGCGAAAATCGGGCATCCGCAGGTCGCGCAGCAGAATGCCGCCGTTGGCGTGCGGGTTCGCGCCCATACGCCGCGTACCGCTCGGTGCAAGTTCGCTAATCTCATCCTTGACCCGCCCACGCGCATCGAAGAGCTCCTCAGGGTGATAGCTCTTCAACCATTGCTCGAGTAGCGGCAAATGTTGCGGAGTCTGCGCGGACACCGATAGCGGCACTTGATGGGAACGAAATGTCCCTTCGATCTGCTGGCCGTCGACAACTTTGGGGCCGGTCCAGCCTTTGGGAGAATTGAAGACGATCATCGGCCAGCGCGGCCGTGTGGCGGTGCCGCTGGCACGCGCAGCTTGCTGGATCTGCTTGATCTGTGCCAGTGCCGTATCGAGCGTCGCGGCCATTGCCTGATGCATGGGCGCGGGCTCGTGGCCTTCGACGAAGAAGGGCGTCCAGCCGTAGCCACGCAGCAGAGCCTCCAACTCTTCGCGACTGATGCGCGCGAGGAGGGTGGGGTTTGATATCTTATAGCCGTTTAGATGCAGGATCGGCAGTACGGCGCCGTCGCTGATCGGATTTAAGAACTTGTTTGAATGCCAGGCGGTCGCGAGCGGGCCGGTCTCCGCTTCCCCGTCACCGACTACGCAGGCGACGATCAGCGACGGATTATCGAACACCGCGCCAAACGCGTGGCTGATCGAGTAGCCGAGCTCGCCGCCTTCGTGGATCGAGCCCGGACATTCGGGCGAGGCGTGGCTGGGAATCCCGCCCGGAAAGGAGAATTGCGTAAAGAGCCTCTTGAGTCCGGCCTCATCCTGGCTGATGTTTGGATAGATCTCGCTGTAGGTGCCTTCCAGGTAGGTGTTGGCTACCACCGCCGGGCCGCCATGCCCGGGACCGCTGATGTAGATCATGTCGAGGTCATACTTTTTAATGACCCGATTCAAGTGTACGTAGATGAAATTCTGGCCCGGTGTCGTGCCCCAATGTCCGAGGAGCATGTGCTTCACATGCGCAAGGCTGAGCGGCTCCTTCAGGAGCGGATTGTCGTGCAGATAAATCTGCCCGACGGATAAATAGTTGGCAGCGCGCCAGTATGCGTCCATCTTGCGCAGCATCTCGGGTGCCAGAGTGATTTCAGTCATGAGACTCGTACCTTGAAACTCGTGTCTTGGTGGATAATGCTTTGAAACCGGCAATCACGTCGAATAGCTCTTCGTCGATGGTGCTTTGACGCAGGCGATAGAAGGTTTGCCCGAGCGCGGCGGACAAAGCCTCGATATTCTTCTCAGCCCGCTGCATGGCCGCGAGACGGCTGCTGTTTTCGCTCGCCAAAGACTCGGCGCAAGCCTTGTAGAGCGAGATGAAGAGATATTCCCGCACCAGCGCCGTGAGCGTGGCTGCTTGGCCGCTTAGAACCTCGGGCGGCTGAGGGGTCGGCCAGCGCAATCTCGTGAGGCGCTCGCGCCATTGCGCATCAAGCGGCAGTAGGCGCTGGCTCACCGGCTCGTAGAGCGCCGTAGAATCGAAGCGGTTATAAAACAAGTATAGCTGCGAATACTCCCCCTCGGATCGACGCGTTTCACTCTCGGTCTGTATCTGGCCCACGACGGGAGTGATGGCCGCCACCGAGCCGGGAACGGTGAACTGCCCGGCAAGCGACATACCGGCATCCTTAAGATGCTGAGAGACCCTTTCACCCACCGCCCAGACTATTTTCGGGCCCGGAATGGCATTTAGCGTTTGCTTTGCGAAGTCGGCAATGATCTCGTTGAAACGGCCGACCAGCCCCTGATCCGAGCCGAAGACGATGGCGCCGACCGGGGCAGCATCGCGGCGCAATGGGGCTTCGACGCGGTGCGCGGTTTGGGCGCGCAGGCACACGCTTAAGCCCAGCTCCACGCAGTGCTCGTAATCCCCGAGGGCACGCACTGCAGCCTCATATTGACCGATGGAGGAGGCGGCCATCGCCTTCATGGTGCGTACCACTTCCTCGAGCTTCTGCGCTCCATCCATCTTGCGGCGCAGTCCTGCCAGCGTATCACTCATTTATTTATTTTTTCTTAAACGCAAGGAGCGCGTTGGTTGCGACCTGCAAAATGGCGCTGCGGTCTTCGTCACTGAGCTTTTCGCTCTTGAAACAGCGGTGGCGCACATCGGCCGGCATCTGCCTCGTTGCTGCGCACAACGCGCGCTCAATATCGGCCGCAAGCTCAACCGGCTGGCTATCGAAGAGCCCGACGGTCAATGCCAGGAGGACGACGATCTGCTCGAGTACGGGAACCGACTCGAACTGCGGTTGCTTGAGACAGGCGCGCAGGCGCTCGCCGTGCTCGATGACCTTACGGGTATTGTCGTCGAGGCGCGTGCCGAATCTGGCAAAGGCTTCCAACTCTTCGAACTGTGAATAGGCAAGCTTGAGGTTGCCAGCAATGGCGCGAAAGGCCGCGAGCTGCGCCGCTCCGCCGACTCGGGAGACGGACTTCGCAACATCCACTGCCGGCAGCACACCGAGTTCAAACAGCGTGGGCGATAGGTAGAGCTGCCCGTCGGTGATCGATATCAGGTTGGTGGGAATGTAGGCGGCAATGTCCTCCGCTTCGGTCTCGACGATGGGCAAGGCAGTGAGAGAGCCGCCACCGAGCTCCTGGCGCAGGTGGGTGGAGCGTTCCAAGAGACGCGAGTGAATGTAGAAGATATCGCCCGGAAAGGCTTCGCGACCCGGGGGACGCCGCAGCAGCAGCGAAAGCTCCCGATACGCGCGCGCGTGCTGCGTGAGATCGTCGTACACGATGAGTACGTCGCGTCCGGCCTCGACGAAATGCTCTGCGATGCTGGTGGCGGCATACGGAGCGATGTAGGTGAGTCCCGGCGCATCATTGCCTGCGCTCACGACCACCAGGCTATAGTCCATCGCGCCACGGCTGCTGAGATCGGCAATGACTTTCGCGACGGCGGAGGCGCGCTGCGCGATCGCATTATAGATGCATACGACGTTCTGGCCCCGCTGATTAAGGATGGCATCGATGGCGATGGCGGTCTTACCGGTCTGGCGGTCTCCCAGGATCAACTGTCGTTGCCCGCGGCCAATCGGCGTGAGCGCGTCAATGACCTTGATGCCGGTTTGCAGAGGCACGCTGACCGCGGCGCGATCCATGATGGCCCGCGCATCGCGTTCGATCGGCAGTCGTGGCAGGTTGCCGATCGGGCCTTTGCCATCGAGGGGTCGGCCGAGGGGATCAATGACACGCCCGAGGAGCGCCTCGCCCACCGCGACGTCCATGACGCGGCCCGTGCGTGTCACCTCATCGCCCGTATGCAGATGCGCGTAATCGCCGAGCAGCACGACGCCGATCTCCTCCTCATCGACGTTGAAGGCGATGCCATAAAGGTCACCCGGAAATCGCACCAGCTCCTCGAAGCCAACGCCGCTGAGTCCCGTTACCGTTGCAATCCCGGTCGAGACGGCGGTGATCGTGCCGATCTCGCGCGGCATGAACTGCGGCGCGAATGCCTCGCGCGCCTGCTGCATGCCTGCGAAGGCGCGGCCGACATCCGCGAGGAGACTCTCAGGCGGCATGCTGATCTGCGCTCACTCGGGCAGACGTTGCAGCCGGCTTTGGCTCGAGCAGCGTCGTAACATTCTGGTCAAGCGACTCGAGGTAGTCGGCAATGCTCCAGGCAATTTTCCGACCGTCCGCGGTGAGCTCGATGCCGCCGACGAGCGTCGGCACGGTCTCGAAGCTGAGCTTGGCATCCGCGCCGACGTATGCGCGAATGGCGGCTTCAAGCTCGACGCGCCGGGGCGCCGGCAGGTCAAAGGCGCTGCGCACCAACGCTGCCGTGGCTGTGGTCGCTGTCGCCTTGGCGTCTGCCCCTGCATGCATGTCCTTAAGACGGCGGATGAAGACCTCCACAATGCGCTCCTCCAGAGTCTCTCCAGCGAGGTCCGCCAGGATCTTGCGCGCCACCGCAAAGGCTTCCTGCTGTGTGCGTGTCACGATTTCGCGATTGACCTCCTGGCGCTCGCTCGCTACGGCGTCGTTCAACTTCGCGCGCAGTACATCGGAGTCTTTACGGGCCGCATCGAGCAGTCGCTGCCGCTCGGTATTGGCCTCCTCCGTCGCCTTGCGCAGCAGCTGCGCACTTTGCTGCTGCAACGCCTCGCTCTTGGTGCGCAGGTCGTCGCGCTCCGCCTGAGCCTGCGCCTTCTTGGTCGCAGCATCTTTGAGCTCTGCGGCGATTTTCGTTTCGCGCGCGTCGATGGCCGCGAGGACCGGTTTGTACAGAAATCTCCTCAACAGCCACACCAGGATGAGGAAATTGATCGCCTGCGCAGCGACAGTGAACCAGTCAATGAGCATGACTTACTTGGTGCCGGCGGCGGCGATGACGTGATTCCAAAAAGGATTGGCGAACAGCAGGATCATCGCGACCACGAAGCAGTAAATCGCCATGGACTCGATCATCGCAAGGCCGACAAACAGGGTCCGGGTAATCGTGGGCGCGGCATCGGGCTGCTGGGCGAGAGAGCTCAAGGCCGTGGAGACTGCACGCCCCTGACCCATCGCGGGTCCGAGGACACCCGCACCCATGGTGATACCAGCAGTGATGATGGAGGCGGCCGCAATGATAGTCGTATTGTCCATTCGATTGTCCTTGTGTAGGCAGGCTATTCGCCGCGGCTCCCGGTGGCCGCTGCAATGTAGACCGTCGCCAAAATTGTGAAGATGTAGGCCTGAACCATGCCGGTCAGAAGCCCGAGGGCGCTCATCGCCACTGGGAAGAAGAACGGGGTGACGGTGAGGAGAATTCCAAGAATCATGGTTCCGCTCATCATGTTGCCGAACAGGCGCACCGCCAACGCCAGCGTGCGCGACAATTCGCTGATGATGTTGAAGGGCAGCATGATCGCGCTCGGCTGCAGGTAGGACTGCAGATAGCCTCGCCCGCCGCGCTCTGCGATGCCGAACAGAGGAACCGCGGCGAACACGCACAGTGCAAGCGCTGCGGTCGTCGAGAGGGAGCCCGTCGGTGGTTCGTAGCCCGGCACGATCGTAAAGAGATTGGCCGCCGCGATGAACAGAAAGAGCGTACCCAGGAAGGCAATGTAGCGTCGCGGCGCGGCGATGCCGACCTCCGCAATCTGCTTGACGATGCCCACGACCAGAATTTCCAGGGCGCACTGCCAGCGGGAAATCATGACGTCGGTTGCAAGCTTGCGGCTCACGAGTTTGGCGCCCAGCGCCATCAACAGCATCAGCGCCCAGGTCGTGACGATCGTGGCATTCAGCTTGACGAAGCCATGCTGCCAGAGGACGAGTTGGTCCGGACTAAGGCGCATGCTGCTTGTTGAGTGCGGGCGCCGCGAAGCGTATGACGGCGATACGGCAGAGGAGAAATCCGAGCAGGCATAGCGCGAGCGCCCGGCAGCCCTCGAGAGCGATTAGATAGAACCCCATCAGTACGAAGCTCAAGCGCAACAATAGGCTGCCGGCGAACCACAGGGGCGGATGCGAGGCGGCGAGCGCGCGCCGAACGGTCCACCACAGGCCGGCGAAAAAGCAAGTTCCGAGAACCCCACCGCAAACGAGCGCGCCCATCGCAACTGTCATGGCGGAGGACCGCCGTTGCCCTCGCCGGCGTTGATTTCCCGCTCTTCCTTGGCCATCCAGTGCCACGCATTGATGCAGCCGATGCACAGGCCGCCGATCAGCAGCGCCAAGGTCCAGGAATGACTTCCGGGTCGGCGTTTGTCGATCCAGGTGCCGAGTAGGGCGCCAATCAAGGTAGGCGTTGCCACAGACCAGCCGATCAATCCGAGCATGCCCAAGCCGGACCACGTGCTGTTGGCTCCGACACGGCGCGCGCGCAGCTTGCGCGTCTCCTGCACGCCAATCTCGCGACTGAACGGCGTAGCACGCGCGCGCGCGTCGCTCTGGGGATCTTCAGCCACGTTGAAATTCCACAAAGCGGCGGATAAAGCCGCCTTCCAATTGCGCAAGCGCCGAACGCACTGATCTTTCACGCTCATCGAGCTTCAAGAACTGCGCCTCCACCGCCCTGCGTAGATTGCCGAGGTCGGTCCCGCCAATGGCGCGACGCACGCATATCAGAACCTCCGCGCCCGTCTTGACCATGACTCCCGCATCGATTGCGACGTACTGTTCCGCTGCGCCCGACGTCGTATAGGCCAGAATGCCGGGCGTGAGTGCAGCGACGCAGTCGAGCCTGTGCGGCAGGAGGCCGAAACTGCCTGCGCACGTGGGAGCAACGATGCTTTCCACAGCCTCGTATGCTGCGTATGTCTGGAAGGGCAGAAGGATCTTAAGCTGCACGCGTGGCTGCGCCTGGTTGCGCCGACGGCGGCGGATTCGCCGCAATCACGACTGCAGGGCCGGCGGTTCGCTGCGCCTCGTCTATTGAGCCGATCATATACAGAGCCGCCTCGGGATAGTCCTTGAACTCATCGCGCAGTATGCGCTCGCACCCGTCGAGCGAGTCCTTCAGGCTGACGGTCTTTCCAGCGATGCCACTGAACTTCTCGGTGGCAAAAAATGGCTGGGTGAGGAATCTCTCCAGTCGTCGCGCCCGCGCCACGACCTGGCGATCCTCGGATGAGAGTTGTTCCAATCCCAGCATCGCGATGATGTCCTTGAGCTGAGCGTACTGTGCGAGTGTGCGGCGAATCTCCTGGGACAGGCTGTAGTGTCGCTCGCCGACGATGCCGGGCGTTGCGATCTTGGAGCTGGATTGCAACGGATCGATGGCCGGAAAGAGTCCCTCGCTGGCGCGCTGGCGCGAGAGCACGACCGAGGCGGACAGATGCGAGAAGGTATGCACCGCCGCCGGATCGGTGAAATCGTCGGCGGGAACGTACACTGCTTGAATCGAAGTGATGGCGCCGCTTGCGGTGTTGGCGATGCGCTCTTCGAGCGCGGAGAGTTCGGTGCCCATCGTGGGCTGATAGCCCAGACGAGAGGGCATCTGGCCCATCAATCCCGAGACCTCCGATCCGGCTTGAATGAACCTGAAGATATTATCGATGAGCAGCAACACGTCGCGGTGCTCATCGTCTCTGAAGTATTCCGCCATCGTGAGCGCGCAATGACCGACGCGGAAGCGGCTGCCCGGCGGCTCGTTCATCTGGCCGAAGACCATCACCATGTTGGGGAGCACTCCCGCCACCTTCATGTCGCGATACAGCTCCTCGCCTTCGCGGCAGCGCTCGCCAATGCCGCAAAAGATACTTACGCCGTCGTGATGTCCGACCATGTTGTGAATCATTTCCGTCAGTAGGACGGTCTTGCCGACACCGGCGCCCCCGAAGAGACCGGCTTTTCCGCCGCGCTCGAGCGGCATCAGCACGTCTATAACCTTGATGCCGGTTTCGAACAACTCTGATTTCGTCGAGCGCTGTGCGAGGGGTGGCGGTGAGCGATGCACCGAGCGCCACTCGACATCGATCAATGGCGCTCCGCGATCGATGCTATTGCCGAACACGTCAAACATGCGCGAGCGAATAGCCTCGCCAACCGGGGCCTTGAGCGGACCACCGGTGTTCTCAACCGCCATGCCACGCGCGAGGCCCTGTGTGGCGGTCAATGCGATACCGCGCACCCGCTGTGCGTCGAGCTGCGCCCAAACCTCGATGACGATTCGCGCGTCCTTGCCGGCACGCAGCAGGGAATTGATCGACGGTAAGTGCGACTCGAAGCGTACGTCGACCACGCTGCCACGCACCGACACGATGGTGCCGAGTCGCGCAGTAGCGTTTGGATAGGTCATCGCCGTTACTGATCGGCCGCTTGAGATCGACCTCGTCAATTAGAATAACGAAAGCAGCGCAGGTTTTTCGGTACGGTGTAGTACATAGGAAGAAATGCCAAGTCAATGCTTAAGCTATCCACGCGGCGAATGGTCATTTATTGCAGCGCTCATGCCCAAGGATGGGCTCTCCCCACCCTACACCGTGCGCCAGCGTACCGATTAAGGAGCGGATTTTATCTACCTTGTATGAGCCCATTGGCCTCACCAGTCGTTATTACACGGTGACCTGAGTACTTCCCAAGTTTGGGCCGTCAATTCCCTTCCATATCAGAGAGCTATCATGAAACTGAACGCTTTAGCCGTCGCAACCGGCATCGCCATTCTCGCGCTGGTCGCGAGCACCTCTTCTTTCGCCCACAGCAAGGCGGAGCTCGATGCCAGCGCCGACAGGGCGCTGCACCGATTCTTTGCGCTTAACCCGGCGAACCGGGATCTCGCAAAAAAGGCCGCGGGCATACTGGTCTTTTCGCATGTCGCCAAGGGCGGCGCCGGCGTCGCCGGCGAATACGGCCAGGGCGTACTGCGGGTAAATCACGCAACCTCCGGTTATTACAGTATCGCGGCAGCCTCCGTCGGTCTCACGCTCGGCTTCGCCAGGCACAGTGAGGTCATCATGTTCATGACGCAGGACTCACTTGCTAAGTTTGTGGCGAGCCACGGCTGGTCAATCGGTGGGGATGCGCAGGTCGCCTTGGTATCGCAGGGTGCCGGAGGGCAGTACGACAGCGAGGTGATGGGCAAACCGATCCTCGGCTTCGTATTCGGCGAAAAGGGCCTTCTTGGAGACGTGTCTCTCGAGGGTTCGAAAATTACGCAAATCAAGACCGACGACTGACGCTCCAACTGATGTGACACGCGGGGCGCGCGCTACGGCGCTCCGCGATTCATCGGCTACCCGAAGTGCTTCTCCTTCGCCTCGGGACCTAATGCGGTGACCAGTACCAGCAGCACAGCAACACAGGCGATGAAAATGGACATCGTCTGCGCGTAGTTCTTCTCATTCGCCTCCGACCATCGAGACAGCAGCGTCGGTGTCAGCGACGAGATGAAGTTGCCCGTCTGATAGACCAGACCCGGCAGCATGGCGCGTACCGCATTCGGAGAAAGCTCATTCAAATGCACCGGCACGATGCCCCAGGCTCCCTGCACCATGAACTGCATGAGGAATGCTCCAAGGGCGAGTGTTGCGACGGTGGAGGAGTACGCCCACGGGAAGATCATGAGGAGCGACAACAGCGCCGCAAGCACGATGCCTTTGCGGCGCCCGATGCGTGATGACAGCGCGCCAAAGAACAACCCGCCGGCGACTGCGCCAATGGCCATGATTGTGGTCACCACGCTCGTCTCGTGCGCATTCAGGCCACGTTGCACCTTGAGGAACGTGGGAAAGACATCCTGTGAGCCGTGGCTGAAACAGTTGAATAGTGTCATGAGCAGGATGAGGTACAGGGCGCGTCCCCAATAGCCCCGCATCGCCGCCAGCACCTTGCGTTCTTGCGGCGGCGCCCGCTGTGCGTTTTCCCAAACGGTGGATTCGGGCACGTTGGCGCGGATATAGATCACGAGCAGCGCCGGCAGTGCGCCGACCATGAACAGTCCGCGCCAACCGATGTGATCAAAGAACAAGCCGAAGACGAGACCGGCGAGGAGTCCGCCGACGGCATAGCCCTCCTGCAGCAAACCCGAGACGACTCCTCGAGCCTTGGCCGGAATCGACTCCAACGCGAGCGATGCCCCTATGCCCCATTCGCCGCCCATGGCAAACCCGAACAAGAAGCGCAGGAGAATGAGGGCCCCGAGGTTGGGGGAGAACGCGGTAGCAAATTCGAACGCGCTGAAGAGTGCGACGTCGAGCATCAGAATCGGCCGTCTGCCGAAGCGCTCCGCAAGGCGGCCAAAGAGGAATGCGCCGAGTGGCCTCGCCGCCAGAGTGAACGTCACGGCCAAGAACACCTGTTCCCGCCCGACTTTGAAGTCCGCGGCGATTGCGCTGACGGCAAAAGTCAGAAGAAAGAAGTCGAAGGCGTCCAGCGTCCAGCCGAGAAAGCTCGCCAGAACAGTGTGACGCTGCACCGAGTTGAGCTCACGCAGTACTGACAGCAGACTCATGCGGGTATCCGGTGAGGATGCATTACGCGCACATTACAAATCCGCGATCCAGGCGCGTTGCTGGCCATAATCCGCCCGGTAATTTGCATATTAAATCAAGCGGTTCGTCACGCTTTCGTATCAGCTGCAGCAGTTGAAGACCTGATTCACTTCCAGGCCGGGCAGCATGCATAGGATTCGGGGCGAACCTTTCAAGCGAAGAGTGCGCGTGAACAAGAAGGGCATAATCAGTATTATCACTCTTTACGTTGCGCAATTCACTGGTGGGTCGAAACGTCCTCGAATCACCTGCCATCCGTCAACGGATTAAACTGACTGGGCGTTCATTGCAGTAGGTCTATTTACTCAACCGGAGCTTTGAAAATGCGTGTACGAACGGGATTACTGAGCTTGCTCCTGATAACCGCGGCCGCCGCGGCCACTTTGGTGGCTCCTGCGGCCAGCTATGGCGCGGTCGTCGTCGAAGTCGGAGTTGCGCCGCCGCCATTGCAGGTGGAGGTCGTGCCCGCTGCGCGTGCCGGATACGTGTGGGCGCCCGGATTCTGGCAATGGGACGGTGGGCAGCATGTCTGGGTCGCCGGACATTGGATCCATGAGCGTCCCGGTTACCACTGGGTCCCGGCGGAGTGGGTGCAGGTCGGCCCTCACTGGCACTTCCACCGCGCTCACTGGGCGCGCTGAGTAGCTGAAACCTACGCCGACGCTCGGCCGGTGTTTGCGCGCCGGCCGAGCATCTGAGGTGCGCGTCGGTGCGAATTTGTCGGCGGCTTGATCGCGCCGGGGTGTAAGCGCCGCGGTTAGATATTCCGCAAGCCCGAGGGGCTGACACCGCAGCTTAGATGTGGCGCGCCGCGGTTCAAGTACGCAGGGCGGCAAGCGTGCGCCGTTGCTGCCCGGCGCCATCAAAGTTCTCCGGATCGAGCCACGCTTCGAAGGCGGCGCGAATCCGCGGCCACTCCTCGTCAGTGATCGAGAACCACGCCGTGTCGCGGCTGCGTCCCTTGTAGACGATCGCCTTGCGAAAGATGCCCTCGAAGTGAAATCCGTAGCGTTTCGCCGCTGCGCTTGAGGGTGCATTCAGACTATCGCATTTCCATTCGTAGCGGCGGTACCGCAGCTCATCAAACACGTACCGCATCAGCAGATACATCGCCTCGGTGGCTACACGGGTCTTCTTCAGCGCCGGAGAAAAGGTGATGTATCCGATCTCAATCACGCCGTGCACGGGCTCGATCCGCATGAGTGCCGCGGTGCCCACGGCGAGTTCACTCGCCAGATCAACGATGACGTAGTGCAGGGGATCCTCGCTCGCCGCGAGCGTCGCCAGGTACTCACGCAACGACGCCAGGCTTGCAGGGCGCTCCTGCGACAGATAAGTCCAGTCACGCCCATCCGCCGCCTGCATGTACGCGTCGAAGAGCGCGGACGCATCGCGCGCGACATCGATGGGGGTGACGCGGCAATAGCGACCGGTGAGCGCTACGCGCTGCGGGCGCCGGCGCTCAGTCCAACCGACGACTGGCGGCCCGATCGGCTGCCCGTAAACGTTTAAATGTGTGCTCACGGGTGCGCATGCGCAGCCAGGATGGCCTGCCAATTGAGCAGTGCATTCCACAGCATGCGCTGGTCACCGCGATTCAGATCACGATGCAGCGGATTAAAATTAAACGCGACAATGTGGCCGTTGCCCACGGCGCTGTCGAGAATTGCAGGGCGGCCGATCAGGTTGGACTCCCCCCACACCTGGCCGCTAACCAGAAATGGCGCGCCGCTGCGGTCGCCCCATTCGAGCACCACGCTGCTGGTATCGAAAGGGCCATCAAGGCAGGTGGTGCAATAGGCCATGCGCAGCCAGCGGCGCGGCAAAGAGTACAGCGGGAAGTTCTGGCGGAAAACGTGGGTATGTGCCGCGTACCCATAAGCGATCGGGTGATCGGGTTGCGCAAAGGTGACGCGCAGGTGCGCGCCGGGCGTGCGGGTGATCGATTCCTGCGCCGCAGCGGCGGAGGCCGCCCCGCCGCCCTGCGAGCTGCGCGGCGGACCGCCGGAATCGCGCCGTATGCCGCGGATGAGGCCGCCCTCGATTGGCAGCATTGAGCCGCTGCCCAGCGTCACGAGCAGACCGCCGCGCTCGACGAAGTGCTGAATCTGCGCCAGCCCCTCCCAACCGATCCCGCCGGTGATGTCGTCGGATTCGGCGGGCGTGCCGAGACTGGGGGTTTGTGCGGTCTTCTTGAATGGCATCGGGCCCCAGGCCTTGGGAATGCCCTGGATCTGCTCGGCAAGCTCCAGGTCCACGTGTCCGTACAGAAGGACGTCAATCTTGTCCTGCAGATTGCCCGCGCGAATGTCCTCATCGCGCACATAGGTGTATGGGATTTTGCGTTGATCGAGTGAATAGCGCACCCAGCCGATGGAATCCGTGTCGGCCCAAGGCACCCAGACTCCCAGGCGCGGCGCCTGTGCGGTGTGATGCGGCACTTTGGGAACGGAGGCTGCGGCCGTGAAATCTAGGCCAAGATCGGCCGCGCAATTACGCAGTATGTCGAGGAGGCCCGTTTGCACAGGGATGATCCAGGATCCGGCCGGATATTCCGTGTTCTTCAGGGAGAACGAGCGCTCGGCGATATCAATGCTGAATGGAGCCAGACGATAGCGCGCTTCGAGCAGGCCTTCCTGTCCCGTGTCCTTGAGAACGTAATAGCCGCCGCTGCCGATCACCCGGCCGGTCGCATGGGGCGCTGCAGTCAGATTGACGAGATCGCTCGAGCGCACGGCGGGGTCGGCGCTGGCAAGCGCCTGCAGATGATAGTGAGCCGGCAGTTCCCAGGAGACATCGTCGTACGGCTCGCCGCCATCCTTGGGATATTGCTGGGGTGCGAGCAGATCGACCGCGTAGTTGCGATAAGGCTGGTCGAGTCGCACGACGTAGGTTCCGACCGGGTATGTGCCGTCCTTCAACCTTAGCGGCGCGCGCGCCTGGCTCACTTCAATATGCTGTGACAGGAGCCGTGCGACGAGCTGCGCGACGCGGGTCGGATCTCCCTGGTCCTGGGGAATGATGAACGCAAACGGCGCAGATTCGAGGCCCTTGCGCCATGAGTGGTAGCCCTTCTCGTAGAAGTTGCGCAGCAGAGCGTGAGAATTCGCGGCGGTGTAATCCAGAGCGGTGAGCGCCGCGGTTTCGTTGTAGTTGACATTGTCGCGTGCTGACCAGCGGAAGGTCTCGGCCGGCGGCGGCAGGACCCGATACCATTGAGGGGCAACTTCGTCGGCGCCCAGCGTGCGCGCCATGGTCTCGGCGCTGCCGTTACCGAACGTCTCATAGCCGCGGCCGATCGCGTTGTGATTCATGGCGACCGAATCGAGGTACAGATGGGCAAACGCCTCGCCGAAGTTCCATGTGGAAACGCCGGGCATGCCAAATGCCGTGAGCGTCTCGACCTCATGGAAGCTCAACGCCAGGAACTCGGTGTAGGTGATCGGATCGATGTTGGGGTTGTAGGGACCCGTGCCGTTCCACGTCATGAGCAGTGGCACCGCCTCGTGCAGGTCGTGCACGATCGTCGGATGCCATTCGTGAAACATGCGATGGACTGCTTTGGTGGTCTCGTGAGTCTGCTGATGCGTATCGCGGTTGATATCGACGAAGGCGTATTTGGACCAATACGGGGGTGACTGGCGAGGCAATGTCGCGAAATCGGTCTTGCCCTTGAGAAATCGGTAGAACCACTCGACCTGCTTATCGCGTCCGTCGGGATTGGACACGGGATTGATGAGGACGATGAGGTTTTCGCGAATGTGCCGGATCATCGGCTGCTCGGAAGCCGCCAGGCGATAGGCGAGCTCGAGGACAGACTCGGTGGAACCGGTTTCGTCGGAGTGGATCGCGGCGTTGAAGTAATAGATTACGCGTGAGCCCGCGATGAGGCGATCCGCAGCAGCTGAGTCGGTCTTGCGAGGATCGGCGAGCGCAGCAGTGGCGGCTTTCAGGCTTTCCAGATTGGCAATCCCGTCTTCATCGGCGATTGCGAGCAGGACGATGTCGCGGCCCTCTTCGGAGCGTCCGATGGTGAACAGCCGCACCCGCGGGGAAGCGGCGGCGAGCGCGCGGCAGTATGCGTAGGCCTTGGCCGAATCAACGAGCTCGCCAGGTGCGCCCGGGATGCGACCGAAAAACGCCCGCGGCGAGGGCACGCTGGCCGATGCGGGCAGGTAGGAAACCCAGGGCGATATGAAGCGCGGTTCGGTGGTGGCCTGGGCTATTTCTTCTGCAGACCCCGGCTCTGCGGTATCCGGGGCGATGGGCGATTGTGCCAGGGCGCTTGTCGATAACAGAAATGCAGACAGACCGAGCGAGCGAAGCAGGATAACCATGGGACTCCAAAATACCGTGCGCTCTGGCGCGCAGGTGCGTGGCGCGCGGCGAGGCGAGTGTACTAGTGAGCTCAAGGAGCAGCAAAACCCGGCGCAGGCGAGCGGTCAATCAAGGGCGTGGGGCTCGGGGGCTACGCGCGGTCCGGCCCGAGGCGTGCCCGGATGCAGGAAGCGATGAGGTTCGGCGGGATGCGCTAACCGGGATATTTGGTAAAGATTGCGGTCACAGCCGCCCTGATCTTCTGATCCGCCGCACCTCCCGTCAGGCCCTCGACATTCTGATCCACGAACGCATGCCACAGCGGTTGCCGGCTGCGCGCGTCGTAAAGATCCACGGCGACAATCCCCTCACGGTATGCATAGGGTCCATCCCATCCCCAGGCGCCATAGTACCCGCCATGCCAACCCCATCCCCAACCCCACCCCCAGCCATAGTAGGGATAGCCGCCCGCGAGCACCGTGTGCACGCCGATTCCGTACCCAATGAGGCAATCGGCCTGTCCGCTCGCCGGCTGAACGCCTTTCGCCGCAAGATTTGCGGTAATGGCAGCGCGCAGGCGGCTCTCATTCAGCGGATTGGCGACCGTGCGCGGGTTGCCGTCGGTATGGAAGGAGCCGGCCCAGCCAAAGGTGTGGCACTGTGAGGCGCTCGCTCCGGCTGCGACGTCGGACGTCACCCGCAAGGATACGCAAGCGCTCATGAGGAGAACGGCCGCAAGGGCAATAACGCAGGTGTGAAATCTCTGACGGATCATGAGCTTGACCTCCAGCGAACCCCGCTGCCACAGGCGCAAAGCGCCGCCGCAGTGAGAGGTAACGCACGACCCTTGATGGCGGTTGACGCGCCGTGTCCACCCAATCCCTTCCCCGCGGACGCGGCCGAGAACCTTCGGCATTAGGTGCTGATTATGCCGAGGAAGCGGCAAGGCCGCCGGGGGACGCCGCGCATCATCGGGGAGCGGTCCTCCGGCCGGAATACGGCCGCACCCGCCGTTACGCCGCCGTCAGCTGGCTCTGCGCAAACTCATAGTTTGCAAGCTTGTTCAGAAAGTTCTCGACGAACTTTGGCCGCAGATTGCGATAGTCGACATAGTAGGCGTGCTCCCACACATCAAGCGTCAAGAGCGCCCTGCCTTCACCGGTTGCCAGAGGGTTTGCGGCATTGGACGTTTTTGTCACCTTCAGTCTGCCGTCGCGCGCGAGGATGAGCCACGCCCAACCGGAGCCAAATTCACCGACGGCGGCCTCCTGGAAGGTGTCTTTGAACTGCGCGACGCTGCCAAAGTCGGCAATGATCTTTTTCTCGAGCGTTCCGGGCATTGCACCACCTGAGGGTGACAGGCACGGCCAAAAAAAGCTATGGTTCCAGTGCTGACCGGCATTGTTGAACACCGCCGTCAGAGCTTTGTCCTCATAGGAGAGCTTCACCAGCTCCTCCAGTGATTTGTTTTTCAAGGCGTCGTTCTTCTCGACGAGGCCGTTCAACGCCGTCACGTACGCCTGGTGATGCTTGCCGTGGTGCAGGTCGAGAGTCTCCTTGACCATGCCGCGCGGGGCGAGGGCGTCGGCGGCGTACGGCAAATCGGGAAGAGTAAATTTCATGGCAAGCGTCTCCGTCAGGTCAGGCCGGGGCAGCCCAAGTGTAAGTGCCCTCGCGGGCAGCAAGAACCGTGCGCGCGATCGCGCGGTGCGCAGTTAAACGCGCGCGCGGGCGGGCAGTTCCGCGAGGCTGTGGCTATTCTCTTTTCTGCGATGCGGCCGCGAACCCTCAGCACTCAAATCGCGCTCTTGACGACTCCGCCGTCCACCCGCAGCGCCGCTCCCGTCGTTGCCGCCGCGAGCGGACTTGCCACGTATGCGACGAGCGAGGCGACTTCCTCTGGAGTTACGAACCGCTTGATGAGCGAAGTCGGGCGCGTGTTCTTGAAAAAGTCCTGCTCGACCTGCGCCGCCGACACACCCTGCGCCGTCGCCAGAGCATCGACGAAATCCACAACCCCACGCGAGCGGGTCGGGCCCGGAAGAATGCTGTTCACTGTAATGCCTGTGCCGGCGACGGCTTCGGCGAGGCCGCGAGCCACGGCCAGTTGCGCCATCTTGGTCATGCCGTAGTGGATCATCTCGATCGGGATCTGGATCGCGCTCTCGCTGGAGATGAATATGATCCGGCCCCAGTTGCGACGCTTCATGCCGGGAAGATAGAGACGCGCCAGGCGCACGCCGCTTAGAACATTCACCTCGAAGAGTCGCCGCCAGTCCGCATCGGGAATTTCCTCGAAAACCTTTGCCTCGAAGATTCCGAGGTTATTGACGAGAATTTCAACGTCCGGAAATTGCTGTGCTACAGCCTGCGCCGCCGCCTCGGTGCTCAAATCTCCGGCAAATCCGCGCGCTGTTCCCGCCGCCGCAAGCTTGCCAAGCGCAGCATCAACCGCGCCCGACGTGCGGCCATTTATGATCACTTGTGCGCCTTCGCGCGCAAGCGCCGCGGCGATGGCATAGCCGATGCCCGCCGTACTGCCCGTCACGAGAGCGACTTTGCCAGTGAGTTGCAGGTCCATGGGCGGACTACTATAGGGTATTGAGCCCGTCGGCTGGCGCGTTTCTATCGTCGCCAGCTTGTCCCTTTGCGGTGCACACTCCGCGCTTCGACTGGGCGACAAAATCCAGCAGCGTCAGTGCCGGCGCGCTGCTGATGCTGGCACGCGCCTGCGTCAATGCGTTGCGCAGACCGACGCCGCTGGCAAAGAGCGCATGGTAGAGACGCTTCAGCTCCATGCGTTCCTGCGTGGTGAAACCCGCACGGCGCAGGCCGACGCTGTTGAGTCCGCCGAGCGCATTCTCGCCACGGCGCGCCACCGTGAACGGTGGCAGATCCTTGCTGATGGCGGAGCCGCCTTGCATGAAGGACAACGTGCCGAGGGTGCAAAACTGATGCACAACGCAGTTGCCGGAAATAAAAGCGCGATCCTGCACCACCACATGACCCGCCAGCAGCGCGCCGTTGGCGATTATGGTGTGGTCGCCCAATCGGCAGTTGTGCGCGACGTGACAATGCGCCATTAGAAAGTTGTGCGCTCCGATCAGCGTGTCCTCGGCGGTGCTGTTTGAGCGATGCGCCGTCACGTGTTCGCGGAAAACGTTGTGGTCGCCGATGCGCAGCCGCGTGGGCGCGCCCTGGTACTTGAGATCCTGGGGCGCATCCCCGATGACGCAGCCGGCGTGAAATTCATTGTGCGCGCCGATCGTCGTCAGGCCCGTAAGATAGACATGCGGTCCAACGCGGCATCCGGGGCCTACGATCACGTGCTCGTCAATGACCGCATAGGGGCCAACTTCCGCGCTCGAATCCAACTGCGCACGCGGATGAATAACGGCGGTGGCATGGATCATGGCGCAGCATCCTCGCATGCCGTCGAGGCAATGTCATCGCGCCGGCCAGCATGCGCGCAGGTTTGGGGCGCGTGCCACGCAGCCTGCGCAAGCCTTCAGGCCTTTGCAACTGGAGCAATGCATCAGACGCAAACGGCGGCCGTGTTAGAATTTCTCGTCAGCGGAAAACAGGAAGCGCGCTCAATATGCCGCCGGGACTTGACCACATTTGGGGCTCGGTTGCGACGGCTGCGCTGGTCCTATTCATCATCTATCGGCGCTTTCGCCGCAGTTTCGGGCGGCAGGCGCTGCGACCGCGCAGCATGATCGCGCGCATGACAATCCTCAGCGTCATTGGATTGTTGTTGCTGCCCGCGGCGCTGCGTTCGAGCGCGGGCGCGCTTGCCATCGGCGCGGGACTCGCGCTCGGTGTGGGATTGGGAGTTTGGGGCGCCCAGCACACACGCTTCGAGTGGCACGAAGGCAAGCTGCATTATGTGCCGCACACTTACGCGGGCATGGTGGTGTCCGCCCTGTTTCTCGGGCGCCTGCTGTATCGCTTCCTCGTGCTGCGCAGCGGGTTTGCGCCGGGCTCTGCGCCGTCCCCGGGTGCCTCGCCCGCTGACGCACTGGGTACCCTCTACCAGAACCCGCTAACGCTGAGCGTGTTCTTCGTGCTCATTGGATACTATGTGTACTACTACAGCTATGTGTTGTGGAAGTTCAAACACATCAAGCGCGAATCTGCCGCAGGGTCAGCGACCGTCAGCTAGTGCGGTCGCGCGTAGTGGCAGGAATTCGTTGTGGCGCTGCACCCGCGGAACAAACGCAGCGGCAGCGCGTCCTAGGCTTAAGGGCACAGACCTACATTGCCACGGAGACACTTCCATGCGCGTCCTTAATCGTCGATGGGTTCACAGGTCGCTCGCTTCAGTCGTGGCACTCGCCGGTGTGCTCCTGCCTCCGGCGGTATGGGCGGATAGCACCGATGGCGGCCAGTCCGCCGTCTGGGCGCAGAAGGAATTCAGTTTTACATATCAAGGCTTTACGACCAAATATTCATGTGATGGCTTGCACGACAAGATGCGGAGGGTGTTGCTCCAGCTGGGTGCGCGCAAGGAGGACCTAAAGATCTCCGACTGGGGCTGCTCGGGAAGAAGCGGCGTGCCCGATCCATTTCCCGGCGTTGCGGTAAAGATGAGCGTGCTGGTGCCCGCAGGTACCCCAGCCGCGTCCGGCGGTGGGCCGAGCGTGCCCAGCCATTGGAGGGCGGTCGAGCTGAAACTCGACACGGAGAGCCTGTCGGAGGCGGGCGACTGCGAGCTTGTCGAACAGGTGAAGCAGAACGTACTGCCCCTTTTCACTACGCGCAATGTCGACTTCAAAAGCACTTGCGTACCACATCAGCTTACACCGGGCGGAACACAGCTCGCGGCGGACGTCCTGACGCCCGATCAGATGCCGGTCAGAGCTGCCGACGCGCACTGAGCGCCGGCGCCTGCAGCGACCAGCGCGGCGTGAGCGCCTGAACTGGGTAGCGCCGGCCTCCAAGATTCGAAAAGGCTGCCGGCCACCGCAAATTTGTGACGCGGTCCGCTTCGCAGGTCCTTCTCGTGCTTCGTCAGAGGGGCCTTCATCAGCCGGTCGGCAGAATGGCTTTGTGTTGACTCACGGCACTGCCGTCGTTGCCGTGCAGCTCGCGGAACACGATCGCGGAAAGGATCGTCAACGCGCCGAGTATGAGAAACGCCTCATGGATGCCGTGAATCATCTCCGCGGCGCTCGTCCGAAAGCGGTCGGGAATGAAGATGGCAGTGACCAAGGAGGCCGACGCTACGCCAAAGCTGATCGACATCTGCTGCATCGTGCTCGCGATGGTGCTCGCAGCGGCAGCCTGCGATTCAGTAACGTCGGCATAGACGAGCGTGTTCATGCTCGTATATTGCAGAGAGGTAAAAAATCCGAAGCTGAACACCTGTGCCACGATGAGCCATATTGGAGTGCCCGCGCCGATGGTTGCGAACAGCAGCATGAGAAACCCGAGCGCCACGGTATTGGAAATCAAGACGCCGCGATAACCGAAGCGCGCAAGTATCCCCGGCATGGTCAGCTTCAGGCTCATGGCAGCGATGGCTTGCGGCATCATGAGGAGACCGGATTGAACCGGAGTGAAGCCAAGACCCTCCTGGTAAAGCAGCGGAAAGAGAAAGGGAACGCCGCCGATCCCGAGGCGCGTGATGAAGCTGCCGCTGACCGCCGAGCGAAACGTGCGGATTCGAAACAGCGTCAGGCGCAGCAACGGGTGCGCGGTGTGGGTCGAATGCAGCCCATATCCTGCGAGCAGCGCGGCGCTGATGGCGATGAGTCCCAGGATCTCGCGGCCGCTTAATGTGTGTTCACCGAAAACCTCGAGCACGTACGAAAGGAGTGCGATGCCCGAGCTGAAGAGAATAAGGCCGACGATATCCACGGGCGGCGTCGCCTTGTCGCGGTAGTCGGGCAGATGCCGGTAGACGAGGTACAGACCCGCGAGTCCGATGGGGACGTTGACGAAGAAAATCACGCTCCAATGAAAGTACCCCGTGATCAACCCTCCGGAGATCGGCCCTAGCATCGGACCAATCAGGCCTGGGATGGCGACGAAGCTCATCGCGCGCACCAGTTCGGACTTGGCGAATGTGCGGACCATGGTCAGCCGTCCGACCGGCAGCATCATGGCGCCTCCGGCGCCCTGCAGGATGCGAAATGCAACCAGCCAATGAATGTTGCGCGATATGCCGCAGAGCACCGAGCCGATCGTGAAGATGCCAATCGCCGACGAGAACACGCGGCGCGTGCCGAAGCGATTCGCCATCCAGCCGCTGATTGGAATAAAGACCGCGAGACTCAAAGTGTAGCTCGCCAGCACAGCCTTCATGCTGAGCGGCGCTACATTAAGTGCGTGCGCAATGGTCGGCACGGCGGTGTTCAGAATGGTGGTGTCGAGCGACTCCATGAAAAACGCCACGGCGACGAGCCAAGGCAGCACCTGCTTGTGCGCTTCATTCGGGGAGAGTGGCGCCGGCGCGGGCATTAGGCGATCAACCTTGACGTTCATGAAGAAAATTGAAGCCGGCGCCCGAGCGCCTGTCTCCTATACGCTTTATGTAATGGCCGCGCGCGGGCCAAGCGCATGGCGCAGAGGCTTCCGGCCCGAATCGAGTCGTGCGACAATCGGCATGCACGCCCATGCGCAAGTGCTATCGATGGTACGATAATTTAAGAGTGCGGATCGGTCGGGAGGCCAATGATCATGAATCCGAAAGGCTTCTTAGGCATTGCTCTAATCGCCACGACGCTTGTGATCGATACCGCAGTGGCCCAAACCCCGCCGACCTGCCACAGGCATCTGTCAGTTGAGCTCACCCCCGACGTTCCCAATCCGCGCGACCTCGCGTTCTTAAGTTCGCTTCTGACGCAACCGGGGTTCCAGCTTTCTTGGACGGGTCAGAACGGGTCCGTGGTCGAGCTCGATCTCACCGGCCCCGGACCGGACGATCAGTGCCGGGCAGTGATCGCGGCCATGCGCAAAGACGGGCGCGTTCAATCGATCACCGTCACGAGGAATTGACGCCGTTGCGCAGCAGCGGCGACGCCTACTGTGCCGTCACCGCCTTAATGTAGCGATAGTAGAATTCATTGCCCCGATAGAACGACTCGATGCCGATGCGTTCATCGCGGCCATGCGCGCGCTCGTCGTCCTTTTCAACCGCGACGCCTGTCAGATTGTAGGTCGGCAAGCCAGCCTCGCTCGTATACATGCCATCCGATGCGCCGGTCGACATGGTGGGCACGATCTGCAGGCCCGGCCAGAAGCTTGCAACCTCGGCGCGCAGCGCGTCCATCACGTCGGCGCGCAGCGGCGCGGGCGGGTAGCCGCGCTTGTCCGAGGCGGTAGCGAGAATGGTCTTGCCGTCATCGGCGATGTACTGGACCGTTAAACTCGGGTCCGCCAGTACCTGGATCAGTACTTTGCGCACTTCTTCGGGGGAATGCCCGGGCAGGATGCGGCAGTTCACCGTGGCCTGCGCGCGCTGCGGCAATGCGTTGTTCGCGTGCCCTCCAGCAAGCCGGGTTGCTACGCAAGTCGTATGCATCACTGAATTATCGGTTGCGTCGCGCGACAGGCGCGCGACGGCTGCTGGATCAGCGGGCACCTTCAGGATCGCCTGAATATCGCGCGCCCGCTCGCCGGTTTCGATCTTGGCGAGCTGCTCGTAATAGCCATGCGTCACGCTGTTGAGCTCAAATGGAAACTCGTATTTGGCAAGACGCGCAAGTCCATTCATCAGCTCGTAGATGGCATTGTCGGGCCTTGGCAGTGAGCTGTGGCCGCCGCGGTTGGTGGCGGTGACGAGGTAGTCGCCGTAAACCTTTTCCGTCCCATCGAGTTCGTAGAAAAGCGGCTTGCCGCGGTCCATGACCACTGAGTAGCCGTCGTGGTTCAACACGAACTCCGCATCGATGAGCTCGCGATGATGCTGCAGCAGCCAGTCCACTCCGTTTGCCGTGCCGCTCTCCTCATCGGCGGTGAGCGCAAGAATGAGGTCGCGGCTCGGCCGAAAGCCCTCTTTTTTCAGGCGCAGAAGAGTTGTGACCATGATGGCATCGCCATCCTTCATGTCTTCCGTGCCGCGGCCATAGAAGTAACCGTCTTTCTCGACGAACTCAAAGGGATCAGTGCTCCAGTCCGCGCGGTTCGCCTCCACCACGTCCAGATGTCCAATCATGAGCAACGGCTTGTGTGCTCCGGTCCCCTTAAGCCGCACGACGAGGTTTTGCTTGCGCGCATTCGCACCCAAGAGCTGCATGTCACTGGCGGCGAAGCCGCCGGCCCGTAAACGCCTTGCCATGGCCTGCGCCGCGGTCGTGACATTGCCGACCGAATCGGTAGTGTTGATTTCAATGAGTTCCTTGAATACATCGTGCGCGAGAGCGTTGGCGGCGGCGTCAGTTGTCGGGGGCGCGGCGTAGAGCGGCGCTGACAGCACGGCGGCGAATGCGAGAGCGAGCGAGCGAAGGAGCATGGTATGCCTTTGCGAAACTGGCGCGGAGAGCCGCGGCAGGCTACACACCGCGGGCTGCGCCCACAAGTACGCGCGCCCAAAACGAGCGCCGGCGAAACGTCGGCAGTGTACTTGGCAGAAGGGCCGCGGGCGCAGCGATTTTTGCTGCCGGGCGCGGCTCAGGCCTCAATGAGCGCCTCGCGGATCGCAATCAGCGTGAGTTCAGATTGATTGGTAACGCGCAGTTTCTGCTTGATGTTGTAGAGATGCGTGCCAACCGTTGACGGCGAGAGCTTTAGATCCTCTGCGATCCTCTGCACGCTCGCGCCGCGTGCCAGGCGGATGAACACCTCGAACTCGCGCTCCGAGAGACGCTCGATCACGGATTTGCCCGTGCCGTCGATCTCATCAAGCGCCAGTTTCTGCGCGAGGCTTGTGTCGATATAGCGCTGCCCGGCGGCGACCGCCGTCACGGCATCGATCAGCGCCTCAGGGGCGCTCCTCTTTGAGAGAAATCCGAGCGCGCCCTCGCGCAGTGCGCGGCGCGCGTGCATTGGGTCGTCCTGCGCCGAAAGGGTGAGCACGCGCGCCTGCGGATGGTGCGCGAGGATGCGGCGCAGCGCCTCAAGACCGCCCATGCCTGGCATCGCAAGATCCATCACCACGATATCGGGCTGCAACTCAAGATAGCGCTGGCAGGCGACTTCCCCCGATTCCGCCTCCGCAATCACCGACATATCAGGTTGCGATTGCAGCAACAGGCGAAAGCCAGTGCGCACGACGGCATGATCGTCGACCAGGAGCACGCGAATCATGCGCTCGGCGTTAACGGAATTTGCGCGGTCAGGCACACGCCATGGGGCTCGCATGCGCTGACGGCGAAATCCCCACCCAGATGCGCGACGCGCTGCGACAAACCGCGCAGCCCGAAATGTCCCGGCTGCGAGCCCTGCGGCGGCATACCTACGCCGTCGTCGGCAACCTTCACCACGATGCGCTGCGCATCGCCGCGCACATCGATCGCCACACGCGAAGCCTGCGAGTGCCGCAGCGCATTGATCAAACCCTCCTGCACCACGCGGTAGATGACGAGGGTTACGCTCGGACCGAGCGGCCCAGCCAAATCATGCTTGAGTGACAACGTGATCGCCGGATTGCGGCGCTGCCAATCCCCGACGAGATTCTTCAAAGTGTCGGCAAGTCCCAAAGTGTCGAGCGACAGCGGCATGAGGCGCGGAATGAGCCCGTGCATCGCATCGTAGAGGCGGGCTGCCTCATCGGAGATGAGTCGCGCCGCCTCTCCTGTGGGCGGATCACGCATGCCGCCCTGGGCCGCAATGGCCATCGCCAGGCTGCGAATCGCGGTCACCGATTGGCCAAATTCGTCGTGCAGCTCATGCGCAATGAGGCGTCGCTCCTCCTCCACGCGTTGCTCAACCAGCATCGCCATCTCGCGTCGCTCATCGAGCCGTGTCTCCGCCTCATGTGCTTTTTTCTCGACCTCTACTTTGTCCTGCACAGCCTGCGCCATGCGATTGAAGGCGGTGCCAATCGCGTGGGCTTCGAAGCCCCGCAGCGGCGGCAGGCGATACGCAAGATCGCCTTGCTGCACGCGCTGCAAGCCATCGGTGATGACGGGGAATGGCGCGAGCGCGCGCTCCACCGACCAAAAGGCGAGCGCATTGAAGATGATGAGCATGGCCGCAGCCAGGAAAAGAAGATGCGTCAGATCATCCCAGGCATCGAGCACGGCCCGCGAAGAGTTGGCCTCGACGGTCAGTTCCACTCCCCCCGGAAGCTTGAACGTATACTTGGCAGGAGCAGGGGACATCAGCCGCGTGAACCAGGCCGGCGCTTCCTGGCCCGCCTTGTACGTGGGAGGCGGCGAGCGGTATAGAACCTGTCCATTCATGCTGCGCAGGAGCAGATCATTGGCGCGCACGTGGCCGAGCTGCTGTAAGAAGGGGAGGACCAGCTCCGGGCCGCCCTCGCTCGAGTAGATGAGGGCGAGGCGCCCGAGAAGCTGTGAGGCGACTCGATTTGCCGCCTCTATCTCCTCGCGGATGGAGGAGCGCGTGGCCTGGATCTCAGCCGATATCAGCACGATGACGAATGCGGCCGTAAGACCGGCCACCACAAGATTAAGACGAGTCCGCAGCTTCATCGGTGGTTTCGATGTTAGCAGCGCCCACGGGCTTTGAGTGCAGGACGGCCGGACTCATGAAAATCATGAGGCAAGTTTCATGATGATCCCCTTTGCCTCTGGCGCCCGACAGCAGAGGATGTGGCCGTGGCAGCAGACTTCTGGCTGCCGTTGTTTACCGACGAAGGACATTTGTATGAAATGGGAAACCCCGCAAGCTGTTGATTTCCGGTTCGGCATGGAAATCACGATGTACATTGCTAATCGTTGATCGTTCGAAGGGCGCCAGCCCGCGCAAGCGGGCTGCGCCCGTTTCCTTGTAGATAGTCGACTGCGCGCCTGCGCCTGCGCAGAGCGCGCGCGCCGTAGACATGAACACCATCGCTGCCACCGCCAAGCCCGCCATCGGCCGGGGCTTGCGGTTGCAGTGGGAGCCGGCGCAGAACGCGCACGTGCTGCTCTATCCCGAAGGCATGATCAAACTCAATGGCAGTGCCGGTGAGATCATGAAGCGTTGCGACGGCGTGCGCACGGTAAGCGAGATCACCGCGGATCTGGAGTGCTCGTTCGGCACCACGGGGCTTGGCGATGATGTAGCGGCCTTCATCGCCATGGCGCTGCAAAACAAATGGCTCGAGGTGCGCCCGTGACGGCGGCGCCGCGGCCGGGGCCGCCGCTATGGCTGCTCTGCGAACTCACCTACCGCTGCCCGCTGCACTGCGTGTTCTGCTACAACCCAGTCGACTTCTCGCGCACGGGCACCGAGCTTACAACCGCTGAGTGGCTGCGCGTGCTCGCCGAGGCGCGCGCATCGGGAGCGGTGCAGCTCGGCCTCTCCGGTGGCGAACCGCTGGTGCGCGATGACGTGGAGACCATCGTCGCGGCCGCGCATGACCTCGGTTTCTACATCAATCTCATCACCTCCGGAGTCGGACTCAATGAGACGCGCCTCGAGGCCCTGAAGCGCGCCGGCCTCGACCACATCCAGCTCTCCTTCCAGGACAGCACGCGGCAGATGAACGATTTTCTCAGCAGCACGCGCACCTTTGAACTCAAATCGAAGGTCGCGGCGCTCATCAAGAAGTACGAATACCCGATGGTGCTCAATGTGGTCCTGCATCGGCTCAACATTGACCATGTCGGTGAGATTCTCGCCATGGCGAAGACGATGGAAGCGGACTACGTCGAACTCGCCAACACCCAGTATTACGGCTGGGCGTTCAAGAATCGCGAGCAGCTTCTGCCGAGCCGCGCGCAGCTCGAGCGCGCGGAAGCCGTTACGCAGCGCTTTCGCGCGGAGAACGGCGAGCGCATGCGTATTTTCTTCGTGGTGCCCGACTACTTCGAACGACGCCCGAAGCCGTGTATGAACGGCTTAGGCTCGCTCTTTCTCACGATCGCGCCCGACGGGTGCGCGCTGCCGTGCCAGGCGGCGCGGATGCTGCCGGGGTTGCAATTCCCGAACGTGCGCGACGCGAGCGTCGCGTCGATCTGGTACGACTCGCCGGCCTTCAACCATTTTCGCGGGGATGCGTGGATGAAGGAACCCTGCAGGAGCTGCCCCGAGAAGGCCAAGGATTTCGGCGGCTGCCGGTGTCAGGCGTACCTGCTCACGGGCGACGCGGCCAATGCCGACCCCGTGTGCGACCTCTCCCCGCACCATCATCTCGTGACCGAGGCGGTAGCGCGCGCGGAGCGCCCGTACGTGACCGAGAAGCCGCTCGTATTTCGCGACCACCGGTAGCGCGCCGCATTTTCCTGCGGCAGTCAAATCTCCAGAACAACTTTGCCGACGTGTGCGCCGCGTTCGAAGTACTCGTGCGCTTCTCGCACGCGCGCAAACGCAAATGTCCTGTCGATGATCACCTTGACCCGGCCAGTTTCGAGTAGCGGCCAGACGCGCGCCTTGAGCTCTTGCGCAATCGTCGCCTTTTCTTCGATGCTGCGCGGGCGCAGCGTGGAGCCCGTGACGATGAGGCGCTTTTGCATGATCTTCGCAAGATTCAAGGTGACAATTGCGCCCTGCTGGACGGCGATCTGCACCAGGCGGCCGCGCATTGCAAGAGAGTTCACGTTCTCCTGCGCGTAGTCGCCAGCGACCATATCGAGGATCACATCGACGCCACGTCCGTCGGTGATGCGCTTGATCTCTTCGGCAAAGTTCTGCGTCTTGTAGTTGAAGGCATGATCGGCTCCGAGCGCGGCGCAAGCCGCGCATTTTTCGTCCGTGCCGGCGGTGGTGAACACCTGCGCACCGTTCGCATGCGCCAGCTGAATGGCGGTCGTGCCGATTCCGCCCGCGCCGCCGTGCACTAGGAAGAGATCGCCGCGCTTCAATCCCCCGATCTGGAAAACATTTGCCCACACGGTAAAGAAAGTTTCGGCAAGGCCGCCTGCCTGCGGGATCGAAAGACCGCGCGGAACGGGCAGGCAGTGAGCGGCGGGAACCCGGCAGTACTCGGCATAGCCGCCGCCTGGGACGAGGGCGCACACCGTGTCGCCGACTTTGAGAGCGGCATCTGTGCCCACCGCCGCGACCACGCCCGCGACTTCGAGGCCGAGAATCGGCGATGCGCCGGGGGGCGGCGGATACTTGCCCTGGCGCTGCAATATGTCGGGTCGATTGATGCCGGCGGCAGCAACTTTGATGACGACCTCGTGCGCGGTCGGCACCGGAGTCGGCATCGTACGGATCTCGAGCACCTCCGGCCCGCCCGGGCCTGTCACGCCTACGAAGCGCATGTTTTCCGGCGTCTCACCCGGCATCGCTCATCCTCTTGCCAAGGGGATTTATATACTTCACTCCCTTGCGGGAGTCAGCATATGTTTTCGGGCGCACGCTCATCGCAAACCGATCACGTTAAGCGCCCCCGCGCCAACATCCCGGCGCGGAGAATGTTCAAGCTCGCATTGTAATCTCGGTTTATAACCCAGCCGCACGACGGGCACTTATGCGTGCGCACGGCGAGCGACTTCGGTACGAGTTCATGGCAGCCTGAGCATTCCTGACTGGTATACCTCGGATCGACTCGAAGGAGATCGCCACCAGTCTTTGCAACTTTGTAGCTGAGCATCGAGACGAACCGCGACCAGGACGCATCCGCAATCGAACGCGCCAGGGTCGGGTGACGAATCATATTCGCAACTTTCAAATCCTCTACGATGATGAGATCGGCGCGCTTGACGAGCTTCGCCGATTCCTTATGAAGCCAGCTATTGCGGGTATTGGTGATCTTACGGTGAACTTTTGCCACTTGCGCCCGCACTTTATGGCGGCGATGACTGCCGCGCTGGCAGCGGGATAGCGCACGTTGCCGGCGGCGCAGTTCTGCCTCGGCTCGTTTTGCAATGCGTGGATTCGGGATCTCCACGTTGTCACTGCAATGGGCGAACACTTCAAGTCCCAGGTCCACGCCAATCACAGTCGCTACGGGGCGCTTCTCGGGAGTGGGGACGGCGATTTGCAGGCAGACGACCCATCCCGATCCGTCCTGACGAAACACGCAGGAGCAAATGTCGGCATCATGAGGCAGCGGCCGATGTAAATGTACCTTGAGGCCTCCGGGCATCCCCCGGAAACGCAGCCTCCTGCCATCGAACCGAATACCGCTAAACTCAGCGAAGCCGAAAGACTCCCATCGTCCCTGGCCACGGAATCGGGGGAAGCCAGCGTTCCCACGACGCGCCTTTAGGCGACGAAAGAATCCTTGAAACGCCTCGTCCAGCCGCTTCAATGTCCAGCGCTGCAGGTTTGCCGGCAGCTCGCCCCACTCCGGAAACTCGCATCGCCATTCGGTCAACCCTTTGCACTGATGATCAATGTAGGTGCGTGTCTTGCCCGTCTTGCGATAACAGTCGATACGTTCTTCAAGCGCTGCGTTGTATAATTCGCGTTGCGCGTGCAACAGCCGCTCCACTGCGCGGTGCTGGCTCTTGTGCGGCAGCAAACGATAGCGGTGCGTTAGGATCACTGCCTATTCTCGATCCAGGGAGTCGAATCCCATTAATAGCATACTGCGTGTACCCCTGGGGTCTAAGCTGCCGGAGCGGTTGTCATGATGAAGAAGTGGTCATTAATTTTTGCGGCCGCCTTGTTGTCGGCGGCGGCGCTTGCCGCGCAGCTGCCCTACGACGAGCACGCGGATGCCCGCGCTACTTTGCAGCAGGGCCTCGACGCTGCGCGCGCCTCTGGCAAGGATGTGCTGGTCGTCTTTGGCGCGAACTGGTGCGAGGACTGCCGTCAGCTTGACAAGGCCCTGCACGGACGCTCGGCGAGTTTGATAGATGCGCGCTTCGTGGTCGTCAAGATCGACGTCGGCAACTTCGATAAGAATCTGGATGTCGTAAAGCGCTATGGCTATCCGACCGGCAAGGGCATTCCGGCCGCAGTCGTTCTGAACGCCGATGACCAGGTGCTGTACGCCACGCGCGCCGGCGAGCTTGCCGACGCGCGCCATATGGGCGAGGACGGAATCTACGATTTCTTCGCCAAGGTCGTGCCCGCGCGCCGGTAAACGCACCGTCCGACCGCCGCTACGGGCGAGCGGTGCTTTGGAATATTGAGGAGTGTTGCATGTCGTACGAGTACCGTCAGTTCTACATCGATGGGCGCTGGGTTGATCCCGTTGCCGCGCGCGAATTTAACGTGATCAATCCGGCGACGGAGGAGGTGGCCGGCGTCATCTCCATGGGTAGCGCGGCGGACGTCGACCGCGCCGTCGCGGCTGCCCGGCGCGCATTCGAGAGTTTCTCGCGCACCTCTGCGCACGAGCGCCGCCAGCTGCTCGAGAAGATTCTCGCCGGCTACAAAGCGCACTACGAGGAGATTGCAACTGCCATCAGCGATGAAATGGGCGCGCCGATGAAGCTTGCGCGCGATTCGCAGGCGGCAGTGGGCGTGGGGCATCTCACCGCCATGATCGATGTGCTGCGGCACTTCAAGTTCGAGGAACAGCATGGCGTGGCGCGACTGCTCCTCGAGCCGGTGGGCGTGTGCGCACTGATCACCCCGTGGAACTGGCCGATCAATCAGATCGCCGCGAAAGTGGTTCCGGCGCTTGCCGCCGGCTGCACGATGGTCTTGAAGCCTTCCGAGTTCGCGCCCTTCAGTGCCGTCATTTGGGCCCAGGTGCTGCATGAGGCCGGCGTGCCGGCCGGAGTCTTCAACCTCATCAACGGCGACGGTCCGACGGTGGGTGCCGCGCTCGCCACGCATCCGGATGTGGACATGGTCTCCTTCACCGGCTCGACCCGCGCCGGGACCGAGGTAGCGCGCGGCGCCGCCGCGACGGTGAAGCGCGTGCATCAGGAGCTCGGCGGCAAGTCCCCGAATGTGCTGCTGGACGATGTCGACTTTGAGCGCGCCGTAAAGGCGAGCGTGCTGCACGTATTTCAGAACTCCGGCCAGTCATGCAACGCGCCGACGCGCATGCTCGTGCCCGCAGCGAAACTTGCGGCCGTAGAGGCGATTGCGAAAACAGTTGCCGAAGCCGTGATCGTCGGCGACCCAAAGGCTGAAGGCACCACCGTGGGTCCAGTGGTGTCAAAGATCCAATTCGATCGCGTTGAGGGCTTTATCGCTCAGGGCATTTCCGAGGGCGCAAAGCTCGTGGTTGGCGGATCCGGAAGGCCCGCGAGTCTTGCGAAGGGTTATTTCGTCAAGCCGACGATTTTCTCGAACGTCAGGAACGACATGGTCATCGCGCGCGAGGAGATCTTCGGACCGGTGCTGTGCATCCTGCCTTACTCGAGCGAGGAAGAGGCGATTCGGATCGCCAACGACACGCCCTATGGGCTCGCCGCATACGTATGGTCCAAGGATCCTGCGCGCGCGCGCCAGGTTGGCGCGCGCATTCGCGCCGGGCAAGTCATCCTGAACGGAGCGCGGGGCGATATGAATACCCCCTTCGGCGGTTTCAAGCGCTCCGGCAACGGGCGCGAGTGGGGCGAACACGGACTGCGCGACTTCCTCGAGATCAAAGCAATGCTGGGAGCCGACGCCGCCTGAGCGCGGCCGCTTTAGCGGTCGACCATCGGGCGATAGGTGTTGCGCGCACCGCGCTGCAGCAGGTAATCGATCGAGACGGGCCCCGCTCCGGCAATGGCAAGCCACAAGAAGAGCGCCAGATACTCGAACTCATCGAAGCCGAGGAGAGTTTCGAGCGAATCCACGTCGCCCCATTTCGCCGCGCGAATGGCGACGATCATCGTAACTCCGAGCGCGCCGGCGGATATGCGGGTGAGAAAGCCTGCCAGTAGAAAGAGGCCGCCGAAGAATTCAATTCCGGCAGTGACCGGAGTCAAGACATGGGGAAAGGGAATGCCCCAGCCGATAAATTTCTCTGTGATATCGGGCAAAGCGTTGAGCTTGCCCCAGCCGCTCCAGAGGAACACCCAGCCGACGGTGATCCGGGCGAAGAGCGGCGCAAGCCACGCAAAGTGTCGGGCGGTGCGTTGTGGCCAGCCGATGAGCCAATCGAGCAGGAGGCGCATGATTTACCCGCTGTGCAAAGTTTGACGCGGCTAACGGCTACATGAAGCGGACGCAGCCGCCCGCCCAAGGCGCGCAGTTCGCGCCAAAGCCTACTCCTAATGGAAGCGCGGCTGCAGGGAAATCCTCTAACCCTGCGGAGCCGCGCTGAGTAATGCGCCCCCTTAGCGGACGCTGTAGCCGCGTCCTTCCATGCACGCCGTCATCGCGCGCTGGTAGTCGCCCTGGCCCGCTGTCGCGGAGCCATTGCGAGTCGGATCGTAACCGCTCTGGCTTACGGCCCACTGGTGGCACTGATAGCGATCGCTCGCCTGCTGCTCATCCGTCTGACCGTTCTTCGGATAGTTGTAGGTCTGTCCGCCGGGGGGCGGCGGAGGCGCACCATCGGCAGGCTCAGGAGCGACGCCTGAATCAGGGGTGGCGCCCGCGGGCGGGCTGGTCGCTACATAGCCGCTGTAATCAGGGCTCCAGGTGTAATACGTGTCGTTCGCGTAGTAGTACGGAATACCGCCGAACCAGTAGGTTGCGTAGAAGGCAGGCAGAACCGGCAGGAACCACCCAAACCCGGGCCCGTAGAAGCGGCCGCCGTACCAACCACCTCGACCACCGTAGTAACCGCCATAGTAGCCGCCGCGACCGTAATAGCCGCCGTGGGCATAGTAGGCACCGCCGCGATAACCGGATGCATAGTGCGCAGCGGGAGCGCGACCACCCGCCGCGGAGTGCGCGTGCGCACCACCACCGCCGCCACCGTGGCCGCCGCCGCCATGCCCCTGCGCGAATGCAGGAGAAAAGGCACCGGCCATACATGCCAATGCTCCGATGGCGATGATCCGAGTGAGCTTACGAGAGGCGTTCATCTGTGATTCTCCAAGGCCTGCCGCATTCCAAAGTGTTGCACATCTTTTGGACCTTTGTCGCTGCATCCTGTTCCAGTTTATGTAGGCTTTAAAGCGCTTAAATAACAACCACTTGGGTGTAGGCTTTTTTACAGAACACGCCGCAGCCAGGTGGCGATCTGCGACAGCTCCTCGGGAGACACGGAATGCGCGATCGGGTAGCGGTGCCAAGTGACCGAATAACCTTCCTCCTCGAGCATCCGTCGCGTCTCCTCACCCAAACGCACGTCCACAACCGAATCGCGCGTACCGTGTGCAACGAAAATGGGTGTCGTTTGGTTGACCGCGCTACGTTCAATAGCAAGCGTCGAGCCCAAAAGCATGTAGCAGGACAGGCCGATGATCCCGGCGAGCTTCTGCGTCGCCCGCGTGCCGGTGAAGATCGCCATCGCACCACCCTGAGAGAATCCGGCGAGCACGATGCGCTCGGTGGCGACGCCGCGTTCATTCTCGCGCTCGATAAGCGCATGGATGGCGGCGGCCGCGGCGCGTATGCCGCTCTCGTCCTGCGCCGCGTGGCGGTCAAAGCCGACGATGTCATACCAGGCGCGCATGCTCATGCCGCCGTTGATGGTCACGGGCCGTACCGCGGCATGCGGCAGGATGAAGCGCAGGGCGCGCTCGCCAGGACGCACGAGCTCGGGCACCACGGCTTCGAAGTCGTGACCGTCCGCGCCCAAACCGTGCAGCCAGATCACCGAGCTCCTCGGGTGCGGGCCGGTTTCAACTTCAACCGAATCGAGCAGCTTCAAACCGAATTCTCCTTGCGGCACACAAGCAGCACCTCATCCACTGCGGCCGGCCCGAGCATGCCTTGGGTGAGGATGAGCTTGCTTTGAAAGCGCACGCCCAGCGGCATGAATACGTGGTTGTACCACCACATTGCTCTGTCGCGATGATGAGTCAGCCACCACATGCCCAGATCGAGTAGGCGTGAGGAACGCGGCTGCATTCCAAAGACCGCGCTGCTCTCGACTTTGAGCGCGTGTTCGGCAAGCCTGCGGCGCAATTCCTCCGGCTCGTAGCGGCGCTTGTGGCCCACGAAGTCATCAAATGCAGTCCAGCGCGACGGATGCAGCGGGACCGAAATGAGCAGCACGGCACCGGGCTTGGCCACACGAGCCACCTCCGACCAGGCGGCGCGATCGTCCTCGACATGTTCGATGATATCCAGGGCGCACACGAGATCAAATGTGTGGTCGGGGTAGGGCAAAGCCGTGACGGTGCCACAGACGACGTGGCCGCCGCGCCGCTTCAGGAGCGCCAGAGCCGGCGTGCTGATATCGATGAACTGCGTGCCCTCGGTCGGCAGCCGCGGCCGCAGCCCGGGGGCAATTTCAAGCCGCCGCGGCGCCTGCGGCAGAAGCGATGCGACGAGCGGCCAGGTGTTGAACCGGGGCGCCTCAACCAGGCGTGCTCCCGACCACAGCGAGTCGTAGTAACGCCGATTGAAATCGAGCAGCTCGCGCGCGCTGCGCTCCTGCGGCGGTGCAACAATCACCGGGCCACCGCGCGGATCGCATGGGATGGGTAATCCAAATTGGACACTTCTGATTGTAACGCCGTTAGCGTGGTCGGGCCGCAATTGCCATGGTAAGGTTAACTTGCGGGCTAAAAATAATCAGCGGGGCGGCAAATATCCGCATTGCCACGCAATCCAAAACGCCTCGCGATCAAGAGGATGCGCCATGTCACAGTTATCAGCTCTGTCTCTCAGCATTGGAATTTTGGGTGCCATTTGGGCCTATCTCGCGCTCGGCCCCCTAAGCGGTGATGTGCTGGTGTGGGCAGGATTTATTGCCTGGGGATGCTACTTCCATACCGGTGCCAACAGTAATGCCCTGACCAAGACTATCGTCGGCACCGCCTACGGGGCGTTCATTGGTTGGATCGCCTTGTTGATCATCGTCAACGTCGCGATGCCCGCGCTGGGCACGGCCTGGCCGGCGATTGTCGTCGGCGTAACGGTGTTTTTCCTTGTCATCGTGGCGTCGATCAATCTGCTGTCCGTGGTTCCCGCGAACGTCTATGGCTACGCCGCGATCGTCGCCTACGCACTGCAAACGACCCCGCCGCCGCCGGCCACCGGGCCGCTGCAGAATCTGACGTCGGGATCATTTGCCAATCCGCTCATTCTGGTCATCGTTTCGATGGTGATCGGGGCGCTCTTCGGCCTGGTGTCGAACAAGCTTTCGGCGGCACTGGCCAAGAAGGTCTAAAAGACCGGCAATCCTGCCGGCACGCGCGCGTGCTCTTCGCGCGCGCGTGCGGTCGAAGGTAGGGCGCCCAGCCGCGGCCGGCAGAGGGGTGAAAGCGGTCGTAGCTTGGAGTATATTGCGCGTCGCTAACCTGTCTATACAGGATGACGCGGATTCATGACCTCCACCAGGGCCGTCCCCCTGTACATGCAGCTGAAGGAGCATGTGCTGCAGAACATCCGCTCGGGCGAGTGGCGCTCAGGGGAACGCGTGCCCTCCGAGCACGAGCTCGTGCGCAAATTCAATGTATCGCGCATGACTGCAAACCGCGCGTTGCGCGAGCTGATGCGCTCGGGAGTGTTGGCGCGCATCGCCGGTGTCGGCACTTTCGTCGGCGACCTGAAGGCTGCGTCCCATCCGCTGCAGATCCGCAATATCGCTCAGGAAATTCGCGACCGCGGTCACCGTCATCGCGCGCTGCCGGTGACACTGGAGCGGATGTGCCCCGATGCGAGTGTGCGCGCCCGTCTGGGGATCCCGGCGCACGCGCCGCACGTCTTTCACTCGCTCATTGTGCATTTTGAAAATGATGTCGCCCTGCAGGTCGAGGATCGTTTCGTCAATCCGCTCATCGCCCCCGATTATCTTGCGGCCGACTTTACCTCGCTCACTCCCCATGAGTACTTGATGGAGGTCGCTCCACTACAGCGCGTCGAACACGTGGTGCGGGCGGTCGAGCCTGATGGGCGCATCCGCTCGCTGCTTAAGCTGCGGCCGCGCGAGCCGGCGCTCCTCATCGAGCGTGTCACGTGGAGCCGTGCAATACCGGCTTCGTTTGCGCGTTTGTACCACCCGGGCAGCCGCTTCGAGCTGCGCGGCGGTTTCGAAGTCTAGCGGGCGGCGCGAGCAATCCACCTGCCGTCAATCCGAGGCGCCTATGGATAGTCATACCCGGCATGATCCGACCCGCAAAATCCGAGCAGCGCACGGCACCGTTCTCGAGGCGCGCAGCTGGTTGACGGAGGCGCCGCTGCGCATGCTGCGCAACAATCTTGATCCGCAGGTCGCCGAGCGTCCGGAGGAGCTGGTGGTCTACGGCGGGATCGGGCGTGCAGCGCGCGATTGGGAATGTTTTGATCAGATCGTCGCTGCTCTGAAGAGGCTGGGCGATGATGAAACCCTGCTGATCCAGTCCGGCAAGCCCGTCGGCGTATTTCGCACGCACGCGGACGCGCCGCGCGTTCTCATCGCCAACTCGAATCTCGTGCCGTACTGGGCCAACTGGGAGCACTTCGCGGAGCTCGACCGTAAAGGGCTCATGATGTACGGGCAGATGACTGCTGGATCGTGGATCTACATCGGCAGCCAGGGAATCGTGCAGGGAACCTACGAGACCTTCGTCGAAGTGGGTCGCCGCCATTATGGCGGCGACTTGAAGGGACGCTGGATCCTGACCGCGGGCCTGGGCGGTATGGGAGGGGCGCAGCCATTAGCCGCGACCATGGCCGGAGCGTCACTGCTGGCGATCGAGTGCCAGCCGAGCCGGATCAAGAAACGCCTCGCCACCGGCTATCTCGACGCCGAAGCGGAAAGTCTGGATGCAGCGCTCGCGCTCATCGATGCTGCCGTGCGCGACGGGCGCGCGCTCTCGGTCGGTCTGTGCGGCAATGTCGCGGAGCTGCTGCCGCAGCTTCTGGAGCGCAACATCCGCCCCGATGCGCTCACCGATCAAACTTCCGCGCATGATCCCGTGAACGGCTATCTGCCCATCGGCTGGACCCTCGCTCAGTGGGAGTCACAGCGCGCTGCCGATCCAGCCGCAGTCGCGCGCGCCGCGAAGCACTCGATGGCGCGGCATGTCGAGGCGATGCTCGAGTTCCAGCGGCGCGGCGTGCCCACTTTTGACTACGGCAACAACATCCGGCAGGTCGCGCTCGATGAAGGCGTGCGCGACGCGTTTGCGTTCCCCGGCTTCGTACCCGCCTATATTCGGCCGCTCTTCTGCCGCGGGATCGGACCGTTTCGCTGGGTTGCGCTGTCGGGAGATCCTGAGGACATCTACCGCACGGACCAGAAGGTGAAGGAATTGATTCCCGATGACCGGCACCTGCATCGCTGGCTCGACATGGCACGCGAGCGCATCAAATTTCAGGGCCTGCCGGCGCGCATCTGCTGGGTGGGGCTCGGCGAGCGGCATCGCCTCGGCCTGGCATTCAATGCAATGGTCGCGAGCGGCGAGTTGCGTGCGCCCATCGTCATCGGCCGCGATCACCTGGATTCCGGATCGGTGGCCAGTCCCAATCGCGAGACCGAGGCCATGCTTGACGGCTCGGATGCGGTGTCCGACTGGCCGCTGTTGAATGCGCTTCTGAATACCGCAAGCGGCGCGACCTGGGTGTCGTTCCATCACGGCGGCGGTGTCGGCATGGGCTATTCGCAGCACGCGGGAGTGGTCATCGTGTGTGACGGCACCGCTGCAGCTGCGCGGCGCATTGAGCGGGTCCTGTGGAACGATCCGGCCACGGGTGTCATGCGGCATGCGGATGCGGGCTATCCCGAGGCCATCCGGTGCGCACACGAGCAGGGTTTGAATCTGCCCATGGTGACCCGGTGATCGCAGCCGCCGGGGCGCACAGATCCGAGGAGCCCGTGCGCGTGTCGCTAGCGGCGCTTGATCTGCCGATCCTGCGGCATGCGCTGCAGGAGCGGGTGCACGTGCACTTCAGCCGCGCTGATCTGCAACGGGTGCGCGCCGGCGCCGCGGCGGTGGGGCGCCTGGTGGCGCGCGGCGCGACCGTCTACGGCTTGAACACCGGATTCGGTCTGCTCGCGCGCACGCGCATCCCGCGCAATCAAATAAGTACCCTGCAAAGGAATCTCGTTCTGTCGCACGCTGCCGGAACCGGTGCGCTGCTCGCCGATGGGGTCGTGCGTGTTGCACTGGTGCTCAAGATCGCAAGCCTGGTGAAGGGCTACTCAGGCGTGCGGCTCGAGACGGTGCAGGCGCTCGCGGCATTGCTCGAACATGAGGTTTACCCCTGCATTCCCGGCAAGGGTTCAGTGGGAGCCTCTGGGGATCTTGCGCCGCTTGCGCACATGGCGGCCGTGCTCCTCGGTGTGGGTCATGTGCGAGTGCAGGGGCGCATTCTGTCCGCGGCGCTCGGCCTCAAACGCGCGGGCCTGAAGCCCCTCGCGCTTGGGCCGAAGGAGGGGCTCGCGTTGCTGAACGGCACCCAAGTGTCGACCGCTTTAGCGCTCTCGGGGCTGGTGCAGATCGAGAACGTGTTTGCCGCGGCACTCGCAAGCGGCGCCCTGTCGGTTGATGCTTTGAAGGGCAGCGATGCGCCGTTCGATGCGCGCATTCATGTGCTGCGCCGTCAGATTGGACAGATCCATGTGGCCGCGGCGCTGCGCCGCCTGCTCGCCGGCAGCCGAATCCGCGCCTCGCATCTGAAGTGCGACCGGGTTCAGGATCCGTACTCGCTGCGTTGCCAGCCGCAGGTGATGGGCGCCTGCCTCGACCTCATGCGCGCGGTCGCCGCGACGCTGGTGCGCGAGGCGAATGCCGTGACTGACAACCCGCTCGTGTTTCCGGATGGCAGCGTCTGTTCCGGCGGCAATTTTCACGCCGAGCCCGTTGCCTTTGCGGCCGACCAGCTGGCGCTTGCAATCGCGGAGATTGGCGCGCTTGCCGAACGCCGCATCGCGCTCCTCGTGGACCCTCACATGAGCGGCCTGCCCGCGTTTCTCGTGAAGGACAGCGGGCTCAACTCCGGATTCATGGTGGCGCAGGTGACCGCTGCAGCGCTCGTTGCGGAGAACAAGCTGCTCGCCCATCCGGCGAGCGTCGACAGCATTCCAACGTCGGCCAATCAGGAGGATCATGTGTCCATGGCGACGCATGCGGCCCGACGCCTGGGCGACATGGCGGATAATGCGGCCGCGGTCATTGGCATCGAACTCCTGGCGGCCGTGCAGGGAGTGGAATTTCACCGTCCACTGAGGAGCTCCGCCGTCCTCGAGCGCATCATCGCGCGGCTGCGCAGTAAGGTGCCGCATTACACTGTCGACCGCTTTTTTGCGCCGGACATCGAGGCGGCGAAGACCCTCGTCACCTCGGGCATGTTCCGCGGGCTCCTGGGCGAAGCCGCCGTCGCCCGCTAGGGAAGCTCTGCGCAGGTGAACACGTGAGCTGATGTTGAGATGAAAGAACAGACAAAAGTCACTGAATTTCCGGCGATTGAGCATAGAGCCAG
>Ga0302324_100000942_pt1 | contig 72928 bp, 65 predicted proteins | sample Palsa_T0_1_FD_201949 | JGI IMG/M metagenome (GOLD analysis project Ga0302324, IMG submission 201949) | Peat permafrost microbial communities from Stordalen Mire near Abisko, Sweden - Palsa_T0_1 | ecosystem: Environmental > Terrestrial > Soil > Palsa > Peat permafrost | place: Sweden: Abisko...
CGCCTCCGTGCGCGGATGCACCTGGGCCTTCGACTCCACACGACTCGGCCTCTGCGCTCGACTGCTAGCCGGCGAGCTGCTCGCCAAAAGCCGCGGCTACGACTCCAATGGACAGCAATCCACCCCCTGGGGCGCCCTGGCCCTCGAGGCCTTCGTCGACGGACCCCTGCTACTCCACCTGCGCTACCGCGCCACCGCCGCCGCTCTCGCTCCGCTCCGCGACCAATCCTTCTCCATCCAAAACCTCGGACCCCTCTACCAACCCCCGCCCCTCGCAGCCCTCTTCACTCTCGCTCTCGAGCTCCAAACACCGTGACTTCACAACGGCTGCGTAACCTCGCCCGGCTCACTCTACTCGGGCCTCTCGCGTGTCGAGTCGACACCTCAGTCGGCGCCGAGATCGGTGCCGTCCCCTTGTACATCGAGGCCGAAGACGGTTCGCTGTCCGGCGGCTTCTCCATCGAGAGCGACCCGCTCGCCAGCGGCGAGAAGTTCATCGCGCCCCCCCAGGTTCAGTCCAGCAACGCCCCCGGAAACGCCGCTGCTGTTTACAGCTTTCGTACCACATCACCCCACGACACCTATGTCATCTGGGGACGCATTCATGGCCCCGGCCCCTTCCCCTACAACTCTTTCTGGGTCTCGGTCGACGGAGCCGCTTTCACCCAATGGCGCTTGAGCACCGGCGTCATCTGGTTCTGGGGGCCCGTCACACGCGACACCAACTATGGAACCCCCATCATCTATCCCCTCGACGCCGGTATCCACCAGCTGGTCATTCGCAACTCCGGTCCCGATGTCGGACTCGACCGCCTCTATATCGACTTCGCCCCCGGACACCCCCCACCTGGAAACAACACCCCCTGCGATCCCCCTAACTCCATCCAGATAGACGACGGCGGATGCCAGCCCTCCTGCGGCTCGCTCCTGGGAACCGCCTGCGGAGCTCAAGTCTGCGAAGGCTTCGTCCCCCTGCCTGCCTACGATTGCTCCGTTTGTTGCAGGCTTCCCGACGCTGGCCCAAACGACGAATCCGGCGCCGCAGACGCGGTCGACCCGTGAATTGCAGTCCGCCGCGCTACCGCGCTTTCGCGGTTTCGCGGTTTCGCGATTTCCTTAGTCGCCCGTTCAGCGCTCCATACATATCGCAACAGCGAAGCATCGAAGCCTTTGCGCAGGCTAGGCTTTGGCCAGCGGAGTGGTAGCGTTGTCTTCTTGGCGACGTGGCGCCGAAAGCGTCCCTTGCCGAAAGCGCCCCTTAAGGTTTGCCCATGAGAGAGCCCGTTACGTTGCCACCTTCGTCGAACCGTCTCTCGGACGCACCGAGCGCGCGAGGGGCTCTACTCGAAAGCGAAGCGCGATTCTTGGGCGGAGTTGTGGAGCCCAGCGATCTCTCGGTCGTCTTCCAACCCATCGTGCGTCTCGATAACGGAAAGCTGTTCGCGTACGAGGCTCTCGTTCGATGCCGCGTTCCAGGCTTCTCGCCCACCGTTCTCTTCGAGCACGCCCTGGCCGAACGCTCGACGGGCCGCCTCGGACGCAGCATCCGCGAGATCGCGGTGCCCATGTGCAGCGGCGTCCCCCTCTTCGTGAACCTTCATCCGAGCGAGCTCGAGGAGGGGTGGCTTGTCCGACCCGACGACCCGATTGTCTCGCATGATCACGACATCTACTTGGAGATCACCGAAACCGCGCCGCTCACGCACTTCGACCTGTGTTTGAGCGTCCTCCGTGAGGTGTGCAGTCGAGTGGGCGCGCACTTAGTGGTGGACGACTTTGGCGCTGGCTATTCGAACCTGAAGCACATCTCGGACTTGGAACCCCGCGTCGTAAAGCTCGACCGAAATCTCGTCGAAGGGCTCGATCGCAAACGCCGCCAGCAGAAGCTCGTCGCGGCGACGGTTCGCTTGTGCGTCGAGCTTGGCGCTCTAGTCGTGGCGGAAGGCATCGAAACACCGGATGAGTACTCCGCCGTTCGCGACTGCGGAGCCCAATGCGGGCAGGGCTACCTCTTTGCCCGGCCGAGCTTCCCTCTACCCCACGTGCAGTGGCCACCGCGTGCCGAAAGCGAGACGCGGCTGACTACGCGACCGTCACCGCACAGGCTACCTCGAGCGCGATAACGTCACTTCGGCGACGACGAGGACGTGGTTGATCCTCGGCGGGGGTGTATGCCACACCAATGAGATTCGCGATGGCTCGCCTGGTGACCCTGCGAAAGATCCTCTTGTTGGGCACTATCGTTATCTGGGGCGCAGCTTGTGCGACAAGCACTCCGCGCGACGCGGCCTCAACGAACGCCTCTATCACCGCGGTCGGCACTGCGCCCGCCAGCGCCCCGCGGCCTGAGGTGACCATGACGCCACCGGCGCCTCAAACCTCGGTGACCGATATTCTCACCAGCGGACGTGCGCCATTCGACGAATGCTACTCCCGAGGGCGGGCGGTCGATCGACAGCTCGGACGAACGTCGATCGCCTTCACGTTCGACATCGACGCGGCGGGAAAGCCGACGACGGTGGACCTGCAATACCGCAATCGCCTGGACGACTCGGCAAAGGAGTGCATGCGCGACGCCGCCCTGAGGGTCGTGTTCCCACCCTCGATGCAAGGCCGACGAACGGGAACTCTCGCCTTCAGGCCGGCTCCGTGACGGGCCGGCAGGTTAGCGTCGCTAGTTCGCGTAGACGCCCACCAAGGCAACCCCGACCTAAAACGTATCTCCGAAGAAACGCGCACGAAACCGTTTGCCCGCTACCGCTACTTGGTGCGCTCGGCCATCTCGCCGACGCGCTGACAAGGCTCATCCGCGCGCGAGGACCGAATGAGAAGGATCGAAGCCATCATCAAGCCCTCCAAGCTGGACGAAGTGAAGGACGCTCTTGGAGTGGCCGGCGTGCAGGGAATGACCGTGACCGAGGTGCGGGGCTTCGGGCGCACCGGCGGCAAGAAAGAAGTCTATCGAGGTTCGGCCTACGTCGTGGACTTCGTGCCCAAAGTAAAAATCGAGATGGTTGTTCCCGACCAAATCGTCAGTGAAGTGCTGGCCGCCATAGAAAAGAGCGCAAAAACGGGTCGTATTGGCGACGGAAAGATCTTCGTCGTTGGCATCGACGAGGCAGTGCGAATCCGCACAGGCGAACGGGGCAAAGAAGCCATCTGACAAGCCCGCCCGCAAGTGGCGCCGGCGCGCCGCGCCATCAGCCCCAGCGTCTCAGGAGCCCACGCCATCGTGTTGCGGGCCCAACGCTCGAGACTCCCTTCACGTGCACGATCGCGACAGTGACGTTGTCGGGCGCCCCACGAGCATTCGCTGCTCGAATGAGATCCTGACACGCGCTCGACGACTCCGAACGAAGGGCCCCCTCTAGCAACTCTTCGTCACTCAAGACGTTGTACAAACCGTCGCTGCACAGAAGCAGAATATCGCCCTCCAAGACCGCAAAGGTGATGCGGTCGATCGCGGCGATGAGCTCGCGCCCGAGCGACCGGGTCAGCGTCGAGCGCTCCGGATGATTCCTGGCCCGCTCCGCGCTCACGACCCCAATCCGCCTGCGGCGCGCCGCCACGGTGTGGTCCTTGGTCTTCTGCAGACACCGACCATCGCGAATGAGATACAGGCGACTGTCGCCGACGTGGACTGCGTGTGCCGTGGCCCCGTCCACGGCGACGGCCGTTAGCGTCGTGGACATGCCGCGCAGCTCCGTCACGACCAAGGCTCTGTCGTGGATCTCGATGTTGGCGTCTTGGGCGGCTCGGAAGAGTCGCTTGGCCGGTCCCCACGAAACCGGGCTTTCCCGATAAGCGCGAAGCGTCACATCGATCGCGGTCCGGCTTGCGATTTCGCCCCCCTCTTCACCACTAACTCCGTCGGCCACCGCGACCACCAAGTGCGTAGCGCTCTCGACGTGCGAGCCGCAGGCGTCTTCGTTGTCGGCTCTCTTGGTTCCGGCGTCTGTGAGCAAGGCGAACGGGAGGGCTTGATCCGAAATCAGCTTCTCGGCGGACATCGTCGCCCCCAACTATTCCATAAATTTTCCGTTAAATGGCCCATTGGTGGGCCTTCCTCCCCAATGAAACATGAACGAAACAATCACGGTTCCAACGCACTTCTCAAAATCGGTGCGCCCTAGTGGGTACGAAGTGATCGCGCAATTCTCCGGAAACAATCGCCGGCTTAGTTTCCCGCGAAGGTCGTTACCAACCCAACCAGGGGACGAGAACCATGTCGCAAAGCACTCAACCAGCAGAGCCGGTCAGTCGTGGAACACTCGGGCTGACCGGTCTCACGATCAACGCAATGGCCCTGATCGCGCCCGGCGCGTTCCTGTGGCTTACGTTCCAGATTCAAGCGCTCTATGGCGCCCCCATGGCGGGAGGCGGCATGTGGTTCGGCATTCTCGCCGCGCTTCTGCTTTGCCTTGCGACTGCCGTCAGCTACGCGGAGCTATCGAAGCTCTACCCAGGCGCAGGCTCGTCGTACTTCTTCGCCGAGCAGGCATTCTTGTCGAAAACCCATGCATACAAGTTCGCTCGAATGGCGAAGTTCATCACCGGCTGGGCGAGCCACCTTTATTACTGGGTGTATCCCGGCTGCATGGTCGGCGTGACTGCGCTTCTCAGTGGGTACCTCCTCAACCAATTTTGGCCAGACACGTTCAGCAGTTCGTTCAATAGCCCGCTCTTCATGTATCTCTTCTGCATCGTCTTCTCGCTCGGCGTCGCCTACATCGCGTTCCGAGGTGTCAACGGCACGACCGCCGTCAACATGGCAATCAACATCATCCAGATCAGCGCCCTTCTGGTCTTCACCGTAATGGCAATCGCGTTCCGCGTGCAGCACCCCGAAGGGTCGACTGGCTACCAGCTGAAAGGCGGCGTACCCATCGATTTCAACGTCGCCCAGGAGCAGGCCACGGAAGACGGCAAGCCCAAGGTCGACAGCTCCGGGCAGCCGGTCATGCAGGACAAAATGGACGACCAGGGCAACCCGGTCCCCGAAATGAAGGGCGGAAAGCCGGTCCCGTTCACCCTGACCTATGCAGCCGACCAAGCCATCACCATGGACCCGTCCGATGCGGACCATCCGAAAGACCTCGTCCCACACTTCCAGTTTCACACCGGCGCTGCCTCGGTCGTTGCGCCCCACAGCTTTTCTTTCGTGTTCATCCAAGCGTGCGTAGCAATCCTCATTCTCGTCGGATTCGAATCCGTGACGTCGATGGGTGAGGAAGCCAAGAATGCAAAAAAGGATATCCCGCGAGCGGTTCTCCTCTCCCTGATGATTCAGGGCGCCTTCTGCTACTCGCTCGAGTATTTCGGCGCCAACTACTTCTTGAACCAGGGATACACGTTGACCAACGCTGCAGCCTCCGGAGCACCCATCGGTGACATGATGGTCATCGTGGGCACGTGGCTATTCGGATCGTACTCTGCCGGGCGCGCATTCATGCTCGTGCAGGCATTCACGGTCTTCTTGGCGCTCATCGGCACCACGCTCTCGTGCATGAACACGGGCGCGCGGGTCACCTACGCGATGGGCAAGGACGAAGAGGTCCCCGCCCACTTCGGGCTCGTTCACGGCAAGACCAATACGCCGCACCGCGCGATCTGGACGTTGGCCATCCTGTCGGTCTTCATCGGTATGGTCACCGTCACCGTTTACCTCGGTGGCACGACGCCATCGCCCCTCGACGCGAAGTACCACAACATCTGGTATAGCTTCGGGATCTTCAATCCGGACGTGATTTCCAAGCTGCCGAATACCCTCGTCATCATCACGCTCGTCAGCAACTTCGGAACCTTCATGCTCTACATGCTCACGTGCTTCATCTGCATCGTGGCCTTTCGCGAGCACCACATGTTCCACGGTTTCAAGCACATGTTCGTACCGATCTTCGGCCTTATCGCAAACCTCGCGTGCATGATCTTCTATCTGGTCGGGCCGTTCTCAGTGAGTGGTATGAGCGTGAAGGAGCCCTACATTGCGTTAGGAGTCTGCGCCCTCTGGGGCCTCTACGGAGGCCTCTACTTCCGGAGCGCGAGCAAGAAGATGTCGAAACCCGTCATCTTGACTCAAAAACCCGCGGTCTAACGACCGAGCCTTCGGAGTCGTCCCTCGGCGCGGCCTCGCGCATATACGTGGTCACACGAGGCGCGGGCTGCGCTAACGCGCCCGCGCCTTTTCTTTTTCGATTGGCGCCCCTCGGGGTGCTACATCGGTGCGCGTCATGCGAGAGCTGATCGAAGGGGACCTCTTGGATCAGTACCAGCTCGGCGAGCTACTGGCTCGGAGCGGGATGGCCTGCATTTTCAAGGCCGTGGACCGCAAGTCGGGCTCCACGGTCGCAATAAAGGTCCCTCATCTCCAATATGAGAGCGACGTCGCGTTCTTCGAACGCTTTCGTCGCGAAGAGCAGATCGGGCAAAAGCTCGACCATCCCAACATCGTCCGCGTCCTCTCGCCCGACGAGAAGACCCGGATCTACATGGTGATGGAGTTTGCCGAAGGTCGCTCGCTGCGAGCAGTCATGAGAGAGCGCGGACGCTTGCCTGCCGAGGAGGCCCTCGGCCTTATCCGCCAGATATGCACTGCCCTCGTGTACTTGCACGAGAAGGGCATCGTCCATCGCGATCTGAAGCCGGACAACGTCCTCCTGGGCAACGATGGTCAGATCAAGCTCCTCGATTTCGGCATCGCGATGGACGAAGCGGCCAGGCGCCTCACCTGGTTTGGGCTCTCCGCCCCCGTCGGAACGCCAGACTACATGGCACCGGAGCAAGTGCGCGGACGCCGAGGCGACGTCAGAACCGATATCTATGCCCTGGGCACGCTCCTCTACGAAATGATGACGGGCACGCTGCCCTACTCCGGAGCGAACGTTCACGCGATCATGCGGACGAAGTTGAACGAAGACCCGCGGCCACCTCGCGACGCCAACTCCAGCATCGACCCACAAATCGAGGAAATCATTCTGCGCGCGATCGCGCGGTCTCCTCGCGAGCGATATGCGTCGGCCAAGGAAATGCTTGCCGATCTCGAGAACCCGTCGAGCGTCGTACCGAGAGACCGGTCCATGCGGGCCGATCGGCCTCTGATTCAGCGAATCCGCCTGCCGCGACACGTCGTCTTCCCGGCAACCGTGTGCCTGGTGATCGTCACGCTGCTGATCATGAACTGGGTCATGGGGCATTCCGCGCAGAAGCACGCCCGACCCGTTTCCAGCGAGAAGCGCTGACATGGATATTCACTCACTCAACTTGGCGTGGGTGCTGATCTGCGCGTTTCTCGTGATGTTCATGCAGCTCGGCTTCGCCATGGTGGAAACGGGCTTCACCCGCTCGAAGAACGCCGTGCACACGATGGCGATGAACTTCGTGATCTATCCAGTCGGGGTGGTCGGCTTCTGGCTCGTCGGATATGCAATCGCGTTCGGCGGCGTTGCGGGTTGGAGCTCGCTCGCGTCCGAGGGCGGAGCCCATTCAGAGCTCGGGGTGCACCTGGGTTCGCACTTCGTCGGTCTGCTCGGCGGGTCAAAGTTCGCGCTCGTAAGCGTGGCGCATGACCCGGCGAACCTGGCGATGTTCCTTTTTTCCGTGGTCTTCATGGACACCGCTGCCACTATCCCGACCGGGGCTCTAGCGGAGCGATGGAAGTTCTCGGCGTTCGTCGTCTACGGTTTTTTCATGTCCGCGATTCTTTATCCGCTCTTCGCCAATTGGGTTTGGGGGGGCGGATGGCTGTCGACGCTGGGGACGCAGTACGGCCTCGGACACGGACAGGTCGATTTCGCGGGGTCATCGGTCGTTCACATGACAGGGGGGATGGCGGCGCTGGCTGGAGCGCTCGTCATCGGTCCAAGGATCGGGAAGTTTCGCAAGGACGGAACGATCGTCATGATTCAGGGCCATAACTTGCCCATGGCCGTAATGGGCACCTTTGTCCTTGCATTCGGATGGTTCGGATTCAACGCAGGCTCCACGCTCGCCGCGTCCGAGCCACGCGTCGCCGAGATCGCCGTGAACACGGCCATCGGTTCGGCTACCGGAGCGCTGACCGCCCTTTTTTACGTGTGGCAACATCACGGACGCCCGGACGTCGGGATGGCGTGCAACGGACTGCTCGGGGGCCTCGTTGCGATCACGGGACCCTGCGCCTTCGTGACGCCAGCCGCCGCCGCTCTCATTGGTGTCGTCGCGGGGCTCATCGTCAGCTGGTGCGTCGGCCTTCTCGAGAGCGGATTGCGCGTCGACGACCCGGTTGGCGCCATCGCCGTGCATGGCATAAATGGCATTTGGGGCACGCTTGCGGTGGGTCTCTTCGCCGACGGCAGCTTCGGTGAAGGCTGGAATGGGGTTCCAGGACCTGTGCGCGGTCTACTGTTCGGCGATGCGAAGCAGTTCGTGGCACAGGTGATCGGCGCCGTCACGAACGCCGTGGTCGTTTTCGGGGCGTCTTATCTATTCTTTCGCGGGCTCGACCGGCTCGTCGGAAACCGCGTGGAGGCGGAAGTCGAATCCGAGGGACTGGACGAGCTCGAAATGGGGTCAGAAGCGTACACGCGCGATTAGGCGCCTCAACGTTTCTCCTCAACGCGCGCGTCGCAGCCTGCGGCTGAAGTGACCGTCGACCTCGGAGCACCCGAGGGACCCAAAGCCAAAATTGGCTTCAGGGGCGGTCGAAGGTCGTTACCAACCGGCCGCTCCTCAGTCGCCGGACACTTGAGCCGCAGAGTACCACTCGCTTTTTGGCACTATGCCTCCACATAGGACGTCGCGCGATTAATTCGGAGTTAATTGCCGGCGCTTGTTACCCGTATAAACCGGGCGACCCCCAAATTGTTCGCCATGCCTCTCGTCTTGATCCGAGGCCCGCTCGACCAGATGTACGCCCACTTTGGAGCCCGCTCGGTAGCGATCGCGACCGCTGCCCTTTTCTTCGGCAGCTACTTCGTGTGGCTGCTCGCTTTCGAGCGCTGGTTCGAGCCCATGCTCCGACGCTGGGCTGGTTCGATCGCGCGACGGGCCATCGTGTGGGTACCCGACGGGCGAGGGTTTCGAACCTGGGGACTGCGTGACCGGGCAGCCGCCGCAGCGGACGCGGCCATTGCTCTTGTGGGCGCCGGACTCGTTCTTGGTTCAGCCCTACTACCAGTCGTCCTGCTCGGTCGCGTCGCCAGCGCGCACACCGCTGATCCACGCATCGCGGCGAGCAGCTACCTGATTTGCGTTCCGCTGATGGCCCTCTTTGTATTTCGGGTGCTCTCGGCCAAGCACGAGGGGCGCGATGTTCACGCGCGGACACCTCCTTGACATCGTACAGAAATCCACCGGAGTTAAAAAGGTGTAAACGTTCGATTCACAGAGGGTCTCGTCGGCTTGCCCCACGTCTCCAATCTCGTGTCCTTTCTTTCTCGCATCCGAGCGCGAGTTGCGTCGGCCATCGGCGGAGCACACCCGGCGCGCGGCTACCTGGCGTCAGTGGCGGTCATCGCGCTCTTCACTCAGCTTTCGGTGGCCAGCGCCCCATTTCTTCACGCGACCGCTTTCGTCTTGGTCTTTCCGCTCGGGGTGCTCGTGATAACGGCGGCCTTCGGCGTCGGGCCCGCCATAGTGACGGTGGCTGGAGGCGGGCTCGTTTTTGACTTTCTCTTCATACCGCCAGTGCGCCGCTTCGCGATTGCGAACGTGACCGATGCGTGGACGCTCGCGGCCATGCTGGTCGTGGCCGCGGTAGCCGGGCTCGTCGCAGAGCAGCTCCGCCGTCAGGCCCAGCGCTCGCGACGTCTGGCCGAGCTCGAACGCCAACGCAACGCGATCCTCAGTGCTCTGTCACACGATCTGAGAACGCCGCTCGCCGCACTGGTGGGGGCCAGCGCCGCACTTTGTGAGGATCGCATCGCGCCAAACGATCGACGCGCCTTTTCGCATATGGTCGCCGAAGAAGCGCGCCGACTCAGTCGGCTGGTCGGCAGGCTTCTCGACCTTGCACGACTGGAAGCTGGGGGCGCCCCGCTCACGCAGCTTCCGCAGCCCATCGAAGAAGTGGTGGGAGCGGCTTTGAGCCGCCTGGGGCCACAGCTCGAGGGTCGGGACGTGGTCATAGACGTGCCCGAAGAAATCCCTTCGGTTGTCTTCGATCCTTTGCTCATCGAGCAAGTCCTCATCAACCTCGTCGAGAACGTCGTCCGCCACGCTGGCTCTCAGTCGCCTATCGAGATCGGCGCGCGCGTTCGTGACGGAGCCGTCCTCGTAGAGGTGGGCGATCGGGGTCCCGGCGTCGTCGCGGGCGAAGAAGAAAGGGTCTTCGACAAGCTGCAACGAGGGCACAACGCGAAACGTGGAGACGGCGGCGTCGGCCTCGGCCTGACCATTTGTCGAGCCATGGTCGCGGCGCACGACGGGCACATCTGGCTCGCCAACCGCAGTGGCGGAGGCGCGGTCGTGAGCTTCACGCTTCCGCTGCGATCGAACCACGCGCAACCCGCAGCCTCTAGCCTGGCACGATGACTCATCGCGCCGCCATTCTCGTCATCGACGATGAGCCGAACACGCGAGCTCTGTTGCAATGGACATTGGCTCAGCGCGGCTACGACTGCCTTCACGCGGCGACCGGCGCCGAAGGGGTCGCCGCCACCGTCAACTGCGCGCCGAGCGTCATTCTCTTGGACTTGGGCCTGCCCGACCTCGATGGGGTCGAAGTCACTCTGCGAATCCGCGAACGATGCGGCGCTCCGATTATCGTAGTCTCGGCAAGCGGCCGCGAGAGCGACAAGATCGCCGCACTCGACGCCGGAGCCAACGACTACGTCACGAAGCCGTTCGTCGCTGGCGAGCTTCTGGCCAGGATTCGAGTTGCATTGCGAGGCCTTTCGCCGCCCGACAGTGGACCACCCACGGGGTCAATGACGATCGGCGACCTTCATGTCGACTTCGACCTCCGAAGCGTGCTCGTGGCTGGGCGCGAGGTGCGGCTCAGCCCTATTGAGTATCAATTGCTCGCCGTCCTAGTACGTTCCCCAGGGCGCGTCTTGACCCATCAGCAGATCCTTCGCCAGGTCTGGGGCCCGCGTTACGCGGCCCACATGAACTACCTACGTGTCTATATGAAGAAGCTCCGTCACAAGATCGAGCTCGAGCCTGCCCGACCCAAGTATCTCGTCAATGAGCTGGGCGTCGGTTACAAGCTGCAAATGCCTAGCTAAGAGCGGTGTCTCGCGTTGAGCCTCCCCTCGCCATCGGCGAGATCCCGGCCTGACTCCATGCTCGCTTGTCGCATCCCGACGACGCCCGAAGAGCGGGCTCCAAGCGCGCGATCCGTGCGGGTAGTGGGTTAACGAGGAATTAACTCGGATCGAAACGGGATGGATACATTCGGGGGATTACGGTGCGAGGATCACGATTGTTAGCCAACGAGATCCGCATTGTACGCGTTTGGCGGAATAGCGAAATGCGTTGCGCAGCGGTGTTCGCTCCAAGACGCGATCACGAAATGATGTCGAAACAAATTCGCCTCATCGAACCATTAGTGAAGGCGGCACTCATCAGAATTCGCAGTTAAGGTCGCACGCGCCGCGCGGCCGCGGCAGAACCCCGAGGAGACACGATGTTGAACAAGCTCAAGGAACGCCTGAGGCAAAAGGAATACCGCCGACTCTTCGCAGTCATCATCGCGAGCAAGGTGATCGGTGTGGTGGTTCTCCTCTTGGCCATGAAGGCTGCAAGTGCGTATCTGTTCACGCCGGCCTTTGCCGACGATGCTCCGGCACCACCCCCCGCCTACGTCAATCCCATCAACACGATGTGGACCGTCATCGCAGCGTTCCTGGTTTTCTTCATGCAAGCCGGTTTCATGGGGCTCGAGGCGGGGTTCGCGCGCACGCGGGAGACAGTCAACGTGCTGCTCGAAGGCATCGTCGATACGTGCCTCTGCGGGATCCTCTTCTGGGCGTGGGGCTTTGCCTTCATGTTCGGCGCGGGAAACGGCTTCATCGGGCACCAGTACTTCTTTCTTCAAGGAGTGCCTGAAACTTACGGGTCGACCGGAGTCGCTTTCCTCGCCTACTGGCTCTTTCAGTTTGCATTCGCCGACACCTGCAGCACGATAACGTCCGGCGCCATGGTCGGTCGCACCGGCTTCGTCGGCGACCTCCTCTACAGCTTCGGTGTCAGCGGCTTCATCTATCCGATCATCGGGCACTGGGCATGGGGACCCGACGGGTGGTTGACGGCGATTCAACCCGTGGCATTTCACGACTTCGCCGGATCGACCGTCGTCCACACCATCGGCGGCTTCATCGCGCTGTCGGGATGCATCGTTCTCGGACCACGCCTCGGGCGCAAGTTCAAGCGTGACGGTGGTGGCGCGATGCCGGGACACGACATGACCATCGCTGCGATCGGAGGCGTCATTCTCTGGTTCGGCTGGTACGGCTTCAACCCGGGCAGCACCCTATCGGCCATGGACGCGGCCGGGTGCGGTCGCGTGGCCGCCAACACGACGTTGGCTGCGTGCGCGGGCGGCCTGAGCGCCCTCTTTTTCATGTACCCACGAAACAAGATATGGGACTGCGGAATGACGGTGAATGGCTTCTTGGCGGGACTAGTGGCCATCACGTGCCCCTGTTACTGGGTGTCACCGACAGGCGCCATCATCCTCGGAGCGGTAGCGGGTGTCGTGTGCGCGCTGGCCGTCGACCTCATGGAGTGGCTGCGTCTCGACGATCCCGTCGGCGCTGTGGCGGTCCACGGCGCTTGCGGAATCTGGGGTACGTTGAGCCTTGGCCTACTCGGCTGCGGTCTCTACGGTGCGCCGGGGCCGACGGGCGCCGACAACAGTGACGCTTCCGTCGTCACGGGTCTCTTCTACGGGGGCGGGACGAAGGTTCTTGTTTCGCAGGCCATCGGAAGCGCCAGCATCACCGTGGCAACCTTCGCGGTGTCGATGCTCATGATGTACGCGGTCAAGCTCACTGGAACCCTTCGCGTTTCGAAGGAAGGCGAGATCGAGGGGCTCGATGTCCACGAGCACGGGGGCACGGCATATCCGGAGCTCATCGGGGCCGGGTCTTCGATGCACTCACCCATGGGGTCGGGGGGAGTCGCCTCCACCGCGGCGGCGGAGTAGGAGGAGTGGCACGCTAAGCTGCGACGAAGCCTCGCCGACCCTCGCGGGTCCGGCAAGGCTTCGAGCGGCTCAGGGCTTGAGCGAGGGCCGACCCGTGATGAAAGTCGAGGCCATCATTCGTGAGGACTGCCTCGACGCCGTCGTGGGACGGCTGCTACTCATCCACGTACAGGGCCTGACAGTGTTTCCGGTGAAGGGGGCAGCTCGAGGTGATGCCCACCGCGCCGTGTTTCGAGGCAGCTCGTACCCAGTGCCGTTCGTCTCCAAACTGCTCATCGAATGGTACGGGACGGATGACGAAGCGGAGGCCGTGGTCCGGGCCATCCAACGGGCGGCAGCCACGGGAACGGGCGGAGACGGCAAGATCTTCGTCGAACGGGTGGAGGAAGCGGTTCGCATTCGCACGGGAGAGCGCGGGCTCGACGCCATCTAGCCCGTCACAACAGGCCCGTCGACGCTCGGAAATCACGAAACGATGTTCAGCTCGGAAAGGGGCACACCATGAAGATGATCGTCGCGATGATACGGCCGCACACAGTCGATGCCGTGAAGCAGGCGCTTTCGGAGGTCGGAGTCCAGGGAATGTCTCTGGCGGAGATTCGTGGGTTCGGGCGAACGGGTGGACGGACCGAGGTCTTTCGGGGATCCGCCTATCAGGTCGACTTCGTTCCCAAGATCCGGATTGAAGTCGTGGTGCCGACGGGTCAGGTCGAAGCCGTCATCGACGCCATCCAGCGAAGCGCCAAGACGGGCAAGATTGGCGACGGTAAGGTTTTCGTGCTCGGCGTGGACGAAGCCATTCGCATTCGCACGGGCGAACGTGGCGAGGCGGCGATCTAACGCAACCTCTTTTGTCGGTCGTCACAAGGTGTAGCGAGGCGTTCGACGTCGCGCGTCCACGTGCGGGGCCCTCATCTGCCTTTCGTGCTCAAGGGCCGGTTCGCTTCTAGGACGCTGAGAGTAATCGAGCACCAAGTTAGTCAGTGTGCTAGCGGAGGCCCTCGTGACGAGGCGCACCACGGACTCATCGCCGGAAGCCACAATCGCGACGCAACCCGTTGCTGCAGCGCGCCTTTCGTCTCTGCCACCGCACTCCGTCAGCGGTGGGCTGGCGAAGCTGGCCATCGGAGCCGCGGGCGTCGTCTTCGGTGACATCGGGACGAGCCCTCTCTACGCGCTCAAAGAGTGCGTCGATGTCGACCACGGCGTCGCAGCGACATCGGCCAACCTCTTCGGCCTAGTGTCGCTCATTTTTTGGTCTCTCACGATGGTCGTGACCGTCAAGTACCTGACGTTCATCATGAAGGCGGACAACCGAGGGGAGGGCGGAATCCTGGCCCTTTTGGCGCTACTTCCCCGACAAGACAAGAAGGACCCCACCCGAATCGGTTGGGTGGCCGCGATGGTCCTCTTCGGAGCCGCTCTGCTTTACGGAGACGGCGTGATCACTCCGGCCATCTCCGTGCTCAGCGCGGTCGAGGGTCTCGGGGTCGCGACAACGCGCCTCACGCCGGCCGTGGTCCCGTTGACCGTGGCCATTCTGGCCGGCCTTTTCTGGGTGCAGAAACGCGGCACGGAAAGCATCGGCGGGATGTTCGGCCCGATGATGGTCGTCTGGTTTCTGGTCATCGCGGCGCTGGGGCTAGTCCACATCGTCCAGTACCCGCCCATTCTCGGGGCCGTTCACCCCATCTACGCCGTGCGATTCTTCGCGGCTCACGGGTGGCACGCCTTCTTGGTCCTCGGCAGCGTCGTCCTTTGCATCACGGGGGGCGAGGCGCTTTACGCCGACATGGGCCATTTCGGTCGCGCTCCCATCCGCTTCGCCTGGTTCGCCCTGGTGATGCCCGCGCTCCTGCTCAACTACTTTGGGCAGGCCGCCTGCATCATCCAGCATTCAGCGGCGGCCTCGAACCCCTTTTTCGCGATGGGGCCTCCGTCCCTGCTGTACTTCATGGTGGCGCTCTCGACGGTCGCGACCATCATCGCATCTCAAGCCCTCATCTCGGGCGCATACTCACTCACGCGGCAGGCCGTTCAGCTCGGATTCTGCCCACGGGTGACCATCGTGCACACGTCCGGCGAAGCGGAAGGACAGATCTTCATCCCCGAGGTGAATGTCGCGCTCGCGATCGCCTGCATCTGGCTCGTACTTACGTTCAAGGAGTCGAGCGCGCTGGCCGCCGCCTACGGGATTGCCGTGACCGGAACGATGGCGATAACGTCCATCGTCTACTTCATGGTTCTGACGCGGGCTTGGCACTGGCCTGTCTGGAAGGCAGGCCTCCTGACTCTTCTCTTTCTCAGTTTCGACATCCCGTTTTTCGCGGCCAACGCCCTGAAGTTCTTTCATGGCGGATGGTTTCCGGTCGCCGTGGCCCTCGGCGTTTTTCTGGTAATGACGACGTGGAAAAAAGGACGGACGCTCCTGGGCCAAAGCTTGGTAAATCGGATGCTGCCCACCGAGCTTTTTTTGGAGGACGTCGATCGGCACTGCCCGCATCGCGTGCCTGGAACCGCAGTCTTCATGTCGTCGAACCCGACGGGCATACCCATCGTGCTCCTTCATCACTGGAAGCACAACCAGGTGCTTCACGAGACGATCGTCCTCTTGTCGATCTCGTCGGAGCCGATACCGGAGGTGCCGAGCGCGGCACGCGTGACGGTAGCCAATCTCGGACGTGGTTTCTTTCAGGTCACAGCCCACTATGGCTTCATGGAAACTCCGAATGTCCCGCAAGTGATGCGCCGGGCCGCCGAGCTCGGCGTCCCATGCCTGCCTGAGCGAACGAGCTATTTCCTCGGACGCGAAACATTGCTCGCCACGGGCCAAACACCAATGTTTGCTTGGCGAAAGAGTCTCTTCTCGTTCATCTCTCGCAACTCGCGTTCGGCCACGCATTACTTCGGAATTCCGCCAGATCGTGTCGTCGAGCTGGGCATGCAGATAAGCTTCTGAGTCGCACGGGCAGACCCCGCGCGTAGGCGCGCCTCGGAATGCTAGGGTGCGTGACCGGCCCATGAAGCTCGCTCGTTTGACCGCACTCCTGCTGTTCTCTGCTTGCGCGACCTCGGCGAAGGCTCCTACCGCCGCGACGGCAAGCCCCACGCCCGCACCGCCCGAATTGACCGCCGCGGCCGCGGATGCCGCGTCGATGGTCGACCGCGACGCCGCTCGCGATGAGCTCCTGGACAAGCCGGCGCCGGACTTCACCGCGATCGCTCAAGACGGGATCCCCGTTCACCTCGCGGCACTGCGCGGGAAACCGGTCGTCGTCTACTTCTACCCAAAGGACGAGACTCCGGGGTGCACCAAAGAAGCATGCTCATTTCGTGACGCATGGCAGCCGATCGCCAAAACCGGCGCGGTCCTGATCGGTATCTCCGCCGATAGTCGCGAATCGCACCGCGAGTTCGTTCAGCATTACAACCTGCCATTTCTGCTTTTGTCCGACGCCGATGGCTCGATCGGTGGGTTGTATGGCGTGCCTTTCGCGGGTCGTCACAAGCGACAGACCATCGTCATCGGGGCGAACGGCAACGTGCGAAAGGTCTACCGCACGGTCGACGTCTCCGAGCACGCCGCGCAAATCTTGGACGACCTGCGCGAGGCCGAGCACACTCGCTGAAGGGCAACGTCGTTCGAATGACGACTCGCTAGCCCGCACCGGCGCCCTTCGGTATACCCCTCGGGGTGGACCGCTACCGCACGCTTCTAGCTAGCTTGGTCATCGGAGCGGCGATCGTCGCCTCCTCTTCGATCATGGCTCGGGCCGCAGTGCGCATTTTTCGCATTCGCCATCAGAACCAGATGCTCGTTATAACCGGGTCGGCGAAGCGGCGGATCAAATCCGACCTCATCGTGTGGAAGGCGACGGTGCAATCTCGCTCGCCGGAGCTCGCTTCCGCCTACAGGACCCTCTCCATCGACGTCCCCAAAGTGGCCAATTTCGTGCGTGAACAGGGCATCGATCCAAAGCAGGTCACCGTATCGGCCGTACGCACGACCGAGCTTCACCCACACGACAAGGACGGGCGCGAGCTCACCGAAACGACGGCTGCGTATTCCATGGCGCAAACCATCGACGTGACTTCCGACGACATCGAAAAGGTGACCCGTGCATCGAACGAGGCGACCAAGCTCATCGAGCAAGGCATCTATATCGACTCGGAACCGCCCCGATATCTCTATACGAAGCTGGCGGAGCTCAAGATTCAAATGCTCGCCGAAGCCTCACGCGATGCGCGCGTGCGCGCCGAGCAGATCGCAGTGAACACCGGGAGCAAGATCTCGTCCCTGCAGTCGGCCAAGATGGGGGTCATGCAAATCAACGCTGCCAACGAGAGCGACGTTTCCGCGGAAGGCACAAACGACACATCTTCGATCGAAAAGGACGTCATGGCCATCGTCACGGCCACCTTTGGCGTCGACGGTCTCTGAGCCGCGCTCGCCTCATCGTCTCCCGCGAGGGCAAACGCCTTCACCGGACCACGGCCATCGCCGCGGCAAAGGAGGCCGGCGCGACAAACTCGGTGAAGCGAGCGGCTTCCTTCCCGCTGCTGTCGAAGAGCAGAACGACGGGGAGGCCCTCGGACGCGTGGTATTTCTGGCGCACGGCCGCGACCGCCTTGTCATCGTCATCGGTGGCGTCTACGTGAAGCGCCACGAACCGCTTGCCCTCCGCGCGCACGTGCGGGTCAGGAAACGTCTTTTCCTCGAGCTCCTTGCACGCTCCGCACCAGCTCGCCCCGAAGTCGACCAAGAGGGGCTTTTTCTCGGACGCCGCCCGCGCCAACGCTGCGACCTCGCTCGACTCCCATTGCAGCGCCGCACCGGACGCTGCATCGGCCTTGGGTATCTGACACCACGTCATCACCATGAGCAGGCCGGCAATCGCCGGCAAGATCGAAGCGAGCTTGGTGGCTTTGGACAGGTGCGCGATCTTGGAGCGACGTCGCTCGGCCGCAACGTGAACACCGGCGAGCAATAGCCCGATGGCAAGTATCACGGCGCCGGTGACGAGATAAGACACATCCGGGCTGACCCAATAGCGGAGCGCCTCCTTGGGGAACGCATCGCGCACGTAGGCAAGCGCCATGTAGGCCAGGCACACGCCGCCGACCCATTTAACGCCCACCATCCAGGCTCCCGCCTTCGGGAGGTTGACCGCGAAGGTGCCTACCGCGAAGAAAAGCGTGCCGAGGCCCAAAGAATAAAGGGCCATCGCCGTCGAGCCGAGAGCGACGTTGCGCGTGGTCGCGATCCACCCAAGGAGCCCGAAAAGAAACGGCCCGACGCACGGCGCCGCGACCAGCCCGCACACGAGCCCCAGCAAGAGCGCACCCCGGTACCCCGTTCCTCCGACGGCAGAAAGACGATTGTTCAAGCCCGGCGGCAGCGCAAGCTCGAAAGCACCAAAGAGGGAGGCCGCGAGCGAAAGAAAGACCAGCGCGATAAGCGTGACCACCCAAGGGTTGCCGAGCGCGGACCCGAATCCTTTGCCCGTCAGCGCGGAGACGACGCCGAGCGGCGTGAACAGGCAAACGATGCCGAGAACGAACGTCAGAGAGAGAAGCATCCCTTGAAAGCGGCTTTTGGCCTCCTTGGCTCCGAACACCGACACCGTGATGGCAATCATCGGGTAAACGCACGGGGTCATGCTCGTGGCCAGCCCGAAAACGTAGCTCGCCCCAAGCGCAACCAGCGCCCCGTGATTGAGCGCGCGCGCGAACGCGCCGGTGTCCGACCCTCCGGCATCCGCTAGCGCGGCCAGTGGACAAGACGCTAGCGCTGCGGCGACAGCGGCAAGCACGCTCCGCGGAAGCTTCACCGGGCGCGTGCCGGCGCGATTGGACATAGGTCGAAGGTAGCTCACGGGCGCGGGCGAGCCATGGGGGGCTCGGGCAAGGCGTTCGGGCCCGCACTCAACTTTTCTGACCCTCGAGCCGTTTCTCTGTTCTGGGCCAAGTCCATGGAAACGTACATTGGAACCGGCGCGAAGACGGGCCCCTCGGCCGATGTCGCGGTGACCGAAGCCACCAAGTCGGCCCTCGCTTTTCTGGGTCGCGCAAAGCCGAGCTACGGGTTTCTCTTTGCATCACCCGACCTGGACTTACGCGTAGCGCTCGCCACGGCCAAGGAACTCTCGGGGGCCGAGATCATCGGATGCACGACCGCCGGCGAGATCACCGACGCCGGACCGACACGGGGCGGCGTCGCCGTCATGCTGGTCGCTTCGGACGCGACCACGACGGTACAAATGGCGAGCGGGCTCAAGGCCAACCCAGAACGCGCCGCGCGCGAGCTCGCCTCATCCTTGTCCCAGACCAAGAAAGCGGCAGCGGGGTACGAGCAGCGGAATCTCACGACCGTCCTGCTCACAGACGGCTTAGCAGGCACCGGCGAACGGGTCGTGAGCGAGCTCTATGGATCGCGAATTCAGAGCGGAACGCAAATCGTCGGCGGCGCCGCCGGTGACGACGGAAGGTTCACCGCCACATTGGTGGGTGCCACGGGCAAAGCAAGCGTTGACGCCGCAGTGGCGTTGCACGTTTTCAGCGCTCGAAGGTGGGGCATCGGCGTAAAGCATGGACTGCGGCCCACCACGAAACAGATGCGAGTGACCAAGGCGGATGGCAACGTGGTGTTCGAGATCGAGAATCAGCCCGCATTCGCGGCGTACGAAAGGCACGCGGCCGCCCGAGGGATCGCGCTCACGGCCGACAATGCGAGCGCGTACATGATCGCCAACGAGCTCGGTGTTCACTTTTTCGAGCGAATCGGGCGCGCCCGAGCCCCGCTTTCGGTCGGACCGGGCGGATCCCTCGTGTGTGCCGCGGAGGTGCCGCGAGGATCGATGGTCAGCATCCTCGACGGAGACCCGGAGAGTATGGTGAGCGCCGCCAGGGCGGCCGCCGAAGAGGCGCGCGACAGTCTTGACGGAGGCCCCGCTGCGGGCATCTTGCTCTTCGACTGCGTCTGCCGCGGAATGATCCTCAAGACCGACTTTCGTCGTGAGGTCGACGCGGTTCGGTCGGTCTTCCCGGACGTGCCGATCGCTGGCTTTCTCACGTACGGAGAGATCGCTCGCAGCCACGACAAGCTCGACGGCTGGCACAATGCCACAGCCGTCGTGGTCGCGATCCCGAGGTGAGACGGCTGCCTAGCTCATATCCAGCGGAGTCGGAGCAGCCCCATCTTCACCCCCTGCGTCAGCGCCGCATAGCAGACGAGCGTGAGGACCAGAAACGGCCAGTAGAGCCGCGGTAGGGGCGTGAAGCCCAAGTAGAGCCCCAACGGAGACGCCGGAATGACGACGCCAATCGCCATGATGACAAGGCTCATCAGGAGCATCGCGCGCGACGGTCGGCTCTGCAAAAATGGGATTTTGTCGGTTCGGATGATGTGGATGATGAGCGTTTGTGTCAGCAGGCTCTCGACGAACCACCCGGTCTGAAAAAGGCTCTCGCTGTGCGCCGCGACCGCCGGTGTCGACATGTCCCGGCAACGAAACACGTAGAGCATGACGAAGTACGTCGAGTAGTCGAATAGAGACGAGCACGGACCGATAAAGACGATGAACCGAGTTAGCTCCTTGATGTCCCAAGAGCGCGGCATCTGCACGCGCTCCGGGTCGACCGCGTCGGTCGGGACGGCTGTCTGTCCAATGTCGTAGAGAAGATTGTTGGTCAGGATCTGGATCGGCAGCATCGGCAGGTAAGGAACGAATACGCTCGCTCCGAGCACGCTGAACATTCCGCCGAAGTTGCTCGACGCTCCCATCCGCACGTACTTGATGATGTTCGAGAAGACCTTTCGACCTTCGACCACCCCCTCGTCCAAGACGAGGAGCGACTTCTCCAGTAGGATGATGTCAGCAGACTCTTTGGCGAGGTCGACGGCACTGTCTACGCTGATACCCACATCTGCGGCGTGAAGGGCGGGAGCATCATTGATGCCATCTCCCAGAAAGCCCACGGTATGCCCGTGCGCTTGAAGGGCGCGGATGACCCGCTGCTTGTGGGCCGGCGAAACACGTGCAAAAAGCGTAGCCTTCTCGACCTCGCGAGTAAGCTCCTCGTCGGTCATTTTCTCCACGTCGTCCCCGAGCAAGACGACGTCGACGGGGAGGCCGACTTCCTTGCACACCCGGCGAGCCACCAAGTCGTTGTCTCCCGTGAGCACCTTGACCGAGATCCCGTGTCCCCTCAGGGCGCTGATTGCCGCGGCGCACGTCTCTTTCGGCGGGTCCAGAAACGCCACGTAACCGCGGAGCACGAGGTCACATTCGTCGGCTTTGCAGTAGGTTGTTTCGGCTGGAGAGCCCGTCGAGGCCCGTGGCTCGACGTCTTTGACGGCGATGGCAAGCACTCGGAACCCCTCGGCGCTCAGATTCTCGTATTCTTTCTTCAGATCCTCGACGTGCGGATGGTCCATGGGCAGCTGCTGGCCGTCGAGCGTGAAGGTTGCGCACTTGGGGAAGATGGCTTCGGGAGCGCCCTTCGCGATGATGCGATCTTTTCCGTCGGGCGCGCGGACAACGACCGACATGATGCGTCGCTGGAAGTCGAAAGGAATCTCGTCAACTTTGGAGAACTCGGCCACGTGAGCGTGAGAGTGAGTCTCCTCGTGCGCAAGGACCGCGCGGTCGAGAACGTTTTTTAGACCGGTTTGAAAGTGGCTGTTGATGTACGCGAGCGTGAGCACGTCGTCGTCGGCGCGGAGCGCCACGTCGCAGTACCGCTCGAGCATCACCCGGTCGAGCGTCAGTGTCCCCGTCTTGTCGGTGCAGAGCACGTCCATGGCGCCGAGATTTTGAATGGCGTTGAGACGCTTGACGATTACCTTCTTGTGGCCCATCGCGACGGCCCCTTTGGAGAGACACACCGTGACGATCATGGGTAGCATCTCGGGAGTCAGGCCGACGGCCACGGCAAGAGCGAAGAAAAACGCCTCCCCCCAATTGTGTTTGGTCACGCCGTTGATGATGAAGACCAGAGGCACCATCACAGCCATGAAACGCATCATCAGCCACGTGAAGCGGGTGATACCGCGATCGAAGGCCGTTTGGACGGGCTCCTCGCCAATGGCCCGCGCCATGCCCCCGAGGTACGTGCTCTTTCCAGTGGCCACCACGACTGCGGTGGCCGACCCGCTTTCGACGCTCGTTCCGAGAAAGGCGACACTGGTGAGCTCGATGGGCGCCGTCGATGCGGGGCTCTTCTCGACTTCGAATTTCTCGACCGGAAAGCTCTCGCCCGTCAGCGAGCCCTGCGTCACGAAGAGGTCTTTGGCTTGGACGATGCGCACATCGCCGGGGACCATGTCGCCCGCGGCCAGCTGAACGATGTCGCCCGGAACGATGTCCGAGACCGCGATCTCCTCTGGCGCACCCGCGCGACGAACCGTGGCCGTCACCGAGATCATCGCCTTGAGCCGCGCGGCAGCCGTGTCGGCCCTCGCCTCCTGCACCAACTTCAGACTTACGCTGAGCCCAATCATCAAGAGCATCACGATCGCGGCCCGCGCGTCCCCGGTCGCGAACGAAATCGCGGCAAGGACGGCGAGGAGCAAGACGAGCGGGTTGAGCACGGCTCGCCAGAGCAGCTTGCCGAACCCGGCTTGTTGGTCCTTGGCCAGCACGTTGGGTCCGTACTCCGCCAAACGAGCACCGGCTTCATCGGGGGTCAGGCCCTCCGCGCGCGTCTTCATGAGCGCGTAGACGTCCGCAGCGTTTTTCCCCGCGGACTCGACGACGACGGCCGACACCCGGATCGCCGATCGGACCGCTTGTCCGCGAGCTAGGAGCTTTCTCGGAAGGACGGCGGCAGGGGCAGCGGCCATGGGCACGTGGCTACGTGGATACTCGAGGGGAACGGCGCGTGCATGTATTTCGCTCGGTCCCCGACCGAACGGAGAACTGGTTATTCTATGGTTCCCCGGACCGCTACCACCCGAGAACCTTTGTCTTCGCAAAACGAGAAACGCGGCCGCAGCCGATTCGAGAAGGGCCGGAGAGAAGAATGACGCCCCTTTACGTGAAGCCCCACGAGCGCGTGACGCTGCGGCATCACGACCCGCGAGACACTGGCGACTACAAGAGCGCGGAGGACACCGTGGATCGCGCCGAGCACCTGCGGAAGAAGCTCGACGCGCTGCAAGAGCGACTTTACGCAGAAGGGGCCCGCTCGCTCCTCGTGGTCCTTCAGGGAATCGATACGAGCGGAAAAGACGGCACCATCCGGCACGTGATGGGCGGCATCAATCCCGAGGGGTGCATCGTCACGTCCTTCAAGACGCCCACGCCAGCCGAGAAGGCGCACGATTTCTTATGGCGTGTTCACGCGGCCTGCCCACCGCGCGGGTACATTGGCATTTTCAACCGCTCACACTACGAGGACGTGCTCATCACGCGGGTCCACCGCTGGATCACCGACGAGGAGGCGGAGCATCGGCTGGGACAGATCCGCGATTTCGAGAAGCTGCTCGCGAGAAACGGAACCCGCGTCCTGAAGTTTCTGCTTCATATCTCCAAAGCGGAGCAAAAAAAGCGTTTGCTGGCGCGCATAGACGCGGCAGACAAGCATTGGAAGTTCAGCGCTCAAGACCTAAAGGAGCGAGGATACTGGAAGGCTTATCAGAAGGCCTTCGAGGAGGCGCTCTCCGCCACGAGCACGAAAGAGGCGCCTTGGATCATCGTGCCCGCCAACCACCGCTGGTACCGCAACTTGGTCGTGGCCGAGCACGTCGTGCATGCCCTGCAAGACATGGACCCAAGGCCACCCAAGATCCGTGGCGTCGACTGGCAGAAGGTTCGCCGCGAGGTATCCGAAAGCTAGCGCCTCAACTTAGAACACGATGTCGCAGTGCGCCCCCAGCGCAACCCACTGCGGCGCATAGCTCTCCTCGGCGATGGTCGCATATTCGATATGTGCGCCGAAGCTGAAATGCGGGATAACTCGGAAATCTAGCGCCCCTCCGAAGTCGAACGCGGCGCCCCCTTCATCGCTGACCTCAGGGTCACCCGTGACGCGCCAGCCGTAGCCCACATGCCCATAAATGACGGGCACCACGAACCTCCCGAACGACAGCCGCACGCCGCCAAAGACGCGGTGCATGTCCCAGGAGTCATCGACATCATTGGTCGCAAAGAGGCGGTCGTAGCCATACCCGAGCTCGGGCGTGATACGGAGCCCGCCGCGCAGGCGAATCTGCTCGCCGATGCGGAGCTTGAAGCCACCCCCGCTCGTCAGGTCGTGGCCGTCGAAGAACCGCGGGACACTGAGCGGAATGACCCCCTCGATGTCGCCCCCGATGACGAGCGCATAGGGCGGCTCGTAATAGTAGTAAGCGTAGCCATATCCGGGAGGAGGCGGCGCTGGCCCAGGACCATAAACGATGTACCGGTCGGCATGCGCGGCGCTCGGGACAGCCAGGATCGCCATGCACGCGACCACCGCGGCAAGGATGACCGGAATGCCAGCTTGGGAACGGTTCGAAGAGCGAGAAATGGGCATGATTAAGGGCACCTCCTGAATGTCTAGCAGCCGCTGCAAGCAGCATTCCAGCAAGAAGGCGATGGCCCATGTGGCGGGGCGCACCGCTGTGGCGATCTTGTGAGTCACTCGCTGCACTTCGTCGTGCATCATGTGGGTTGGTTCATGTGATCGTGTGATTTCATGGGATATCGAGCGCGCCTTGGCCATTGGATGCGGGCCGCCTTCGTCCCGCGCGAATTGCCTGGAGCCAATAGGCAGTCCGCGAATCGTTTGCGTGACTGCCACTCGATTCCGAGCAACGCGCGTGCCCGCAGACGCTGTCGACCTTCAGAGGTTGCCCGGCACGCCCAGTGCAGGGCTTCCCACCGAACGTTTGCGTCTCCGCGGACGCGGGGAGTCAAGGAGTCCCATGGCGCAGAGCTCGCGAAAAGCCACCAACGTCGGGGCCCACGATTCGCATGCCGGCGGGGCGCTGACCGCTCGCCTGGGCCCCCAGCTCGCTCACGCTTCGCTCCGGCAGCAAGTAGCGGTTGTCCGGACTTTGCTCGACGACCTGGACGACGGTCTCCCGTCGTCGGGAAACCTCCCGCAGGCGCCCGACGCTCACGTTATCGACGAGCTCATACGCCTGGGATGCCGGGTGCTCGACTCGGCCGCACTCTTGGCGAAGCGCTACGAGGCTGAACGCGAAGAGAATCAACGTTACGCGCTTTACTCGTTGGCGCACGCACCACGAAGGCCCGGAGGAAAGAGCCATGAAGAAGAGCAAGAAGCCCGTGGATTCGTCGCCCAAGAAGATCAGCCACCGCATAGAGCGTGAAGCCGAAGGCGGAGCCTCGGGGGCGATCGCCGGAGCCCTCGTGGGAGCGGCCGCCGGGCCGCCTGGGGCCATTGCGGGCGCGATTATCGGCGGAGTCGCGGGAGCCCTCGCTGGCGCCGTACTGGATCGAGATTCTTCCGCGAGCGACCAGCGAACGCGCGAGCTTGACGCTGCGATAGGCGTCAACGGCGGGACGATCGGAGCTCCCAACCTCAAACATCCCCCGCCGGTGAGCGCCGCCTACTCGGCCGCGTCCTCGGGAGCCGGTGCGGACGAGGAGCAAGCCCCAGCCGAGGGGCCGATGCAGGCGCCGCGGTCGTGAGAACCAAAGAGCGGTCAGCCGGGCGGCTAAGCTCTTCTCATTGCGCTTCGCGGCCGGCATGGGGCGCTATGCCCATCGCGCGATCGAGCGCGGCACCGGCGATCATGTAGTCGTAGAGCGATGTCTGCATCTGTCCGCGCGCCTGCGTGAGCAGCGCCTCGGCGTCGATGAGGTCGAACGCGGTAGCGGACGCCGCCTCGTAGCGCTTGGTGATCAGGCGATAGTTCTCCTCGGCCGCGGCGACCGCGGTCTTCGCCACGTCCATTCCGTCGGCCGTCGTTTCCACGTCGACATAGGCCTGCCGGACGTCCAGGCGCACCGTCTGATCGACCTTCGTGCGAGCGGCCAGCACCTGCGCCGTGCGGGCCTTCGCCTCTCCGATTCCGTTGAGCGTCGTACCCCAGTCCCACACGTCCCACGAGGCGGTGGCTCCGACATAGGCCGCATCGGGTTGCACGAACTCCGAGCCCCCATTGTGTGAATAGTTGCCGACGATGTTGATGTCCGGAAGCAGGCGCGCCTGAGCTCCGTGCACTTCCTTGTCGGCCTGCTCGAGTTGCTTGTCGATCGCGCGCAACTCGACACGCCCGGCGATGGCGCGCTGCTCGGCCTCGTCAATGGTCATGACCGCAGGCGGGGGCGGGTCGCCCGAGAGGGGCTGAGGCTCGATGGCGGTACCGGCGGGCATCCCCATCGCGGCCGCCAGATTCGCGCGCGCAATGGTTTGCTGACCGCGAAGCTGGATCACCCGCTGGCGCGCATTCGCCACGGCCACTTGGGCGCGCAAGACGTCCGTCTGCGAGACCACCCCGTTCGCGTAGAGAGACTGCGACTCTTTGAGCTGCGCGTTGAGCTGATCGACCGAGGCCGCGGCGACTTCGGAGAGCCGCGCGGTCTCGACAGTCCGCAAGTAAGCCTCGGTGACTTGGAACGCTACGTCGCGTCTCGTCGCCTGGCGGTGCACGGTGGCTACGTCGATGCCCAGATCTCGCAACTTGTAGTTCTCGTAGATCGGCCAAAGGCCGCTGAGCGGCTGAATCAGTGACACGGACGCGAGATAGGTGAACGCGCTACGCACGGGGAAATTGGCCGGGGCCCCCGTACCCAAGCTGACGGCGATGTCGAATGGGCCATTCCACTGTTGGAAGCTCGCGTCGACGTGAAGCCTCGGTCCAAACCGGCCTGCTGCGCCACCCTTGACCGCTTCAGCCTGAGCAACCTCGGCGTCTTTCGTGCGGACGTCCGGGTTTTGCTGGAGCGCCAGCGCAACACACTCGTCCAAGCTCATCGAGCGCTGGGCAGGACCGGCCGCCGAGGCCGGGGATCCCCAGAGAGCGACCGCCGCTATAGCGGCGGGCAAACCACGTCGTGCAATCCTCATGAGACTCATCCGGCTTTCTGCCTACTTTCGCGTGTCGACGGTGACGTCGGCGCTCATACCGGGCCGCAGCACGCGATCGGTGGGCAGGTCCTTCACGCGGACTCTCACCGGAACTCGCTGCACGACCTTCGTGAAGTTGCCTGTCGCGTTCTCGGGCGGAAGCAGGCTGAAACGCGCGCCCGTCGCGCCCGACAGGCTCTCGACCTCGCCATGAAGCTTCAGCCCCGGATAGGCATCTATCTCCACGTCTGCCGGCTGCCCGATGTGCATCTTGTCGAGCTGCGTCTCCTTGTAGTTCGCAGTGACCCACACATCGCTCGCGGGAACGATGGTGGCGACCGATTGCCCCACCGACAAGAGTTGCCCGACCACGACGGCCTTCTTCGACGCGATGCCGTCGCGCGGCGCGTAGACTTTGGTCCGCGAGAGGTCGATGGCCGCAAGATCCCTCTGCGCCTCCGCCGCTTGTACACGCGCGTGAGATTCGGCGGCCTTGGCTTGCGCTTGGGAGATCTGCTGCACGACCGCGCTCGTCTGGCCCACTCGCGCTCGCGCCTCCTCCACCGTGGCCCTCGCTTGCGCCGTCCTCGCGTGCACGATGGCCTGATGGGCGACCGCCTGCGCGCGCCTCGCGGTCGCGGCGTCAAACGCGGTCTGCGTTCGATCGAACTCTTGTTTCGGCGTGGCGTTGTCGGCGAAGAGCTTCTTTTGGCGTTCGAGATCGCTGCGCGCTTGCTCGAGGGAGGCCACGGTCGCCGCGACCTCGGCGTCGGCCTGCGCAATCTCGTCGGTGGTCGACGTCGCCGAGACGGCCGCGCCCTGAAGAGATGCCTCCGCGGCTGATTTCTGCCCGCGGACGGTGGCTTGCACGACGCCCACCTCCGCGTCGGCGGCATCTGCCGCCGCCTTCGCGGTCGCAAGCTCGGCCTGAGCCTGAGCAAGCCTCGCGGTCGCCTGCGCGGCATCGAGCTCGACGAGGACGGCGCCTGCCTTGACCGTCTGGTTCTCGGCGAAGAGAACCCGCGTCACGACGTTGGCGCTGAGCGACGGCACGCTCACGACGTCCGCATCGACCTGCGCGTCGTCCGTGGACTCGAGCCCGGCATGCACCACGTACCAGGCCAAGACGCCCGCTACCCCTACCGCGAGGACTCCGAGCGCGATGACGCGCGCACGATTTTTTTTCGGAGCGGCCTTCTCCTCTGTCGCGACCAAGTCGCCTTCTAGTGTCGTCGCCTGCGATGCCATCGTCATACCTCCACGACTGCGTGCTCACCTGGTCCCGCCGATGCGGCGTGCCGTCCATCCTCGAGCAGAAAAACGAGCGGTATCGAAACTATGAACATGAGGCCGCCGAGAAAGAACGCCTTGTCGAACCCGAGCATGGCGGCCTGCCCTCCCACCATGCCGTCGAGCGCTCGAAGCGCACGCGCAGCCGCGGTCTGCGCATCGACGCCGCCGCCGAGCCCGCGCGCCATCATTCGCAGGCGGAGAGCGACGTTCGGATCGGCCGCGGTCACGTGGGCAATGAGCGAGCTTCGCGCCTGATTGGTGTACCGCCCCAGAAGCGACGCGAAGATCGCGACGCCAAAGCTCCCACCGAGCTGGCGCACGAGGTTGTTCAGCCCGGTCGCTTCCGACATGCGTTTGCGCTGAATCGTCGACAGGGCCACCGTCGAAAGTGGGATGAAGATGCACGCGAGAGCGACGCCTTGCAGCATCTGTGGGATCAGGATTTCTTCCTTGCTCGTCAGGAGGCTGAAGCGGCTCATCTCGAGGCACGTAAAGCCGCCGAGGCCCAGCCCGAACGCGATCACGATGCGCGGAGATACCTTGTTGTAGATCGCTCCAACGATCGGAATCGTCACGAGCATCACGAGAGACCGCGGCATGAGCGCGAGGCCCGTCTGCATCGCGTCATATCCCAGAAAGTCTTGCATGTAGACCGGGAGCAAGAAGAGCGTCGCGAAGAGGACCGCGCCGAGAACCGCGCCGATCGCGGTCCCGGTCGAGAAAGAACGGTCTCTCAGAACTCCGAGCGCCACGATGGGGCGGTCGACCACGAGCTCCTGCACGATGAACATCACGAGGGCGACGGTGGCGACCACCGCGTAGCTCACGTTCAGCTTCGACTGAAACCAATCGTCTTGCTCGCCTTTTTCGAGCAGGGTCTGGAGCGCCGCGAGCCCGAGCACGAGCAGCCCCAGGCCGAGGTAGTCCACGTCACCTTTGGTGCGCACGAGATACGGCGGATCGCGCACCACACGCCAGACCATGAAGAGCCCGACGATGCCGACTGGAATGTTGATGTAGAAGATCCAGGGCCAGCTGTAATTGTCGACGATGTAGCCGCCGAGCGTCGGCCCGAGAGCGGGGCCAATCATGATCGCGAACCCGTAGAGCCCCATGGCCATGCCCTGCTCGTTCGGGGGGAAGGTCTCGCGCAAGATGGCCTGCTCGGTGGGCTGAAGCGCTCCCGCACCGAATCCCTGCAAGACACGGAAGAAAACGAGCAGCGGCAGCGTGCGCGCGGCACCGCAGAAGAACGAACCGATCAGGAAAACGACGAGGCCCGCGATGTAGACGCGTTTGCGACCGAAGCGAGCTCCCAGCCAAGCCGTCAGCGGCATGGTGATGACCGAGGCCACGACGTAACCGGTCGAAACCCACGTAATCTCTTCGACCGTGGCCGAGAGGGTGCCACGGAGGTGAGGAAGGGCGACGTTGACGATCGACGTGTCGATCGCCGCCATCAGCGTGCCGAACGTCACGGCGATGGCGATGACCCACTTGTTTTTCGGATAGGTTTGAGGCGGGGCTGTGTTCATCGCTTTCGACGCTCCGGCCGATGGCCGGCTCCGTGAAGGAACAGCGATACGATGATCGCAGCATCGTCTTCGATGCGCGAAACCCCCGCCTGCAGGCCCCCTAGAATGAATCCGCGGACCGTTCCGCCCAGAAAACGAGCCAGCCGGGCGGGATCCTCGTCGACGAGCGCTCCGGCATCGACGCCCTCTTCGATGAGCGCCGCCAACGCGGTTTTCACTCCCGAAAAGTGCCGGACGGGCTTGCCGTGGAGTGTCGCCTCCGCTCCGGCGCTCGCCGCTCCGAAGAGCCCGTGCTCGAACGCCACGAGAAAGAACGAACGGTGGCGGTCGACGTACCCGAGGAGGCGCGAGAGTCTGACGGTGAGCCTCTTGTCGAAGGAATCGGGGTCGCCCGGCGCCGGCGCGAGCTCTCTCCGAAGCGCCTCCCCGCGCTCCTCGAGAAGCGCTCGCAAGACGTCCTCTTTGGTCCGGAAATGATTGTACACGGTGCCGACCGCGATTCGCGCGCGCTCGGCGATGTCTTGGATGCGAGCGGCGTGAAAACCACGGTCCGCAATGACTTCTTCGGCCGCGTCGAGAATCGCGTTGCGAAAGAGCGCGCGCGCTTCGTCGCGTGGCGATGGGGTAGCGGTTCGTTTCATGGAACCGGCGTTCATTGGATGTAGTCAGTAGTTCATCACGAGGGCTCGCGCAAGCCGCGCGATGGTTTCCCTGCGCGCGCATCTGGAAAGCGCGGGCGCGGGCTGCGGGCGCGGGCGCGGGCGCGGGCTGCGGGCGCGGGCGCGGGCTGCGGGCGCGGGCGCCGGCGCGGGCGCGGGCGCGGGCGTGGGCGCGGGCGCGGGCGCGGGCGCGGGCGCGGGCGGAAGACGATCGAGTCGCCTTCCGCCTCGCGTCAACGACTTACTTCACATTCTTTACGAGCACGGCACGTACATGATCGAGTCGATCGAGGAGCGCATCATCCACGCGTCTCACATACCCGAGTGCCAGAGCCACATCGAGACAAGCACCCGTCTCCCGCGCCGACCCAAGAGCATTGCGATACCGCTCGATCCGGGTGCCCCCGTGTGAGCCACCACCCTCGGACAAATTGAGCGCCACACTCGCGGACGCACGTCTCAGTTGCCGAGCGAGATCTCGGTCACTCTTTTCAATCTCCTCAATCACGGGCCGCAACATCCGCACGAAGTCGATCACCGTTGTGTAGATTCGCAACATCGGAGTTCTTCCTTTCGCCCTCTCTGCGAAGGCCCGCCCCTCGCGCCGGCGAGCGCAGGGCGGGTCAACCCTGCAAGCGGCCGAAGGCCGCGCAGCACCGCCGAAGGCGGCGCGCAGCGCAGCGGAGCGGGGTTGCACGCGCCCGAGCATCGCCGGCACACTCGAGAGGCCGAGCAGAGAGGGGAAATTGGTGTCTGAGGCACTCGCGGTTACCCCAGGGTGAACTCCGCGCGGGTGGTGGCCGGATTGGAATCGCCCTGACGCACGGCGTCACAGGCAGGAGGCACGGAACGTGGCAGAATGCGGCCCATGAAAAAAAAAGGGGTTGTGACCGCTTTCGCGCTTCTTGCTCTTGGCTACGCGTCCTTCGTTGTCGGCGCGCGAACTCTACGGCATCTGCCACAACATCGCGTGCCTCGTCTACGCAACGCACGGGCACGGGATCGCACCTCACTTTTGGACGCTGGCGCAACGTTTGATGGCCGACGAGCCCGCCCATCGCTATCCCCGAGTGGCCCGTCCTAATCCACGACCCTGCGGAGGTGTCGCAATGAACCGTTCAGCCTCGGCAGAACCCATAGCCACGCGTGACTTTACGGCCAAGGAAGTGGCCCACGTTCGCGCGGCCCTCCGGTTCCTCCGGGCCCGCTGCGGCCGATGGGAGATCCTGGCGAAGGCCCTACGCTTGGGGGAAAGCAGTCTCGCGAACGTCGCGGGCGGGCACAAAGCCGTCACGCCGACCGTGGTGTTCAGGATCGCGAAGTTCGCCAAGGTCGGTGTAGATGACGTGCTCACAGGCAAGTTCCCGGCGCCCCGAACCTGCCCGCATTGTGGCCACCGCCCAGCATCGGAGGCGGCCCCATGAAGCGCAGTGATGTATCTGACCTTGAATCGACGCTGGCACCCCCCGAGCGTTACGCTCGGCACGAGCCGCGTAGGTACTCTTTAGCTTGGCCCCACGAACCCCCCGTGCCTGAGTAGGAAATCATGAGATTCATCATGAGATTCATCACACTCGCGGCGTGCGTTCTTACGGGCTGCGGCGAAACCAGGGCCGCCACAGCGCCTGCTCCCGATTCCGCAACACCGCAGACGGCGAGCACCCCATCCAGCACAAGTACACCCAACTGCGGCCCTGGCGAATGTGAACCACCATTCGCCTCCGTCTCTGAGCTACCACCTCATGAACTCCGAAGATGGAGGCTCATGATCTTGCTGGGTCTCCCACGGCAAGATTTTCACCCTGGCTCGCGGAAGCCTTCAACCGCGTTCGCGTTTTATGTTGCCGAAACACGCGCAGGTGACATTCCTCTTCCTCCTGGTTGTCCTTGGAAGTGTCGATTTGGTAGCGCTTTCGTTCACCGACATATTCTTACGGGCGAACCGCCCGCAAAGTGGCCCGTAACCTACATCGAGCGCAAGCTAAGTTGTTCCAACGACGGTTGGAGAACCTCGGTAACTACATCGGGCATGTATGGGATGGTTGAGGGTGCCCGGGTTGACGACGGCGCTGAGCTAAACCTTGGCTACCGAGATCCACCGCCGCCAGGTGAACGAACGGTTGAGCAGCAAGTAGAAGACTCCCAGAGGGGTAAGATCGAGCTAATTTTTGATGAATTAGATGGGACTCAATGGAGTGCGTCTAAATACTCGGAGTTACCGTAAACACGTCGGACGGTGAGGACGGTGAAGTGAGCGGTGTAAGGGGGGCGCAGGATAGGGAGCGAAAAAAATGGCAAAAGCGCCCAACTCGCATGCGATCACCCGAAGGCTCACAAAGCCTTGGGAGTTCGGAAATAGAAGGCTTTACGTTTACGACTTCACGCAGGACAAGTTCTTCGATGAATCGTCGAAGACGCTGCTTACTGCCGACGAATCCTTCGGCTACGAAGTGGAGCGGTCGCTCAATGAATTGATTGAACAACCGCTTGCGCAGTATCTCGATTCCTTGCGCGAGGGGGCGCTCGCCGCTTCTATCCCGTGGAAGCACGAACGGGCGCTGATCTTGTCATTGATCTTCCAGGGTCAACGGGTTGCCGCTGGTGACGGGGATCTTGAGGCCATGGCCGACTTGCAAACCTCGTTGCCGAAGGGGGACGCATACTTAGACCCGCTTGCACGGGCGGCTAAGACACGCTTTCGATTCATAGGCGGGAAGCTGGCTCAAGGGGGGCCTGAACGATTGTTCTTTTTCCCTTGCGGGGGCGTTGCAGCCTTACCACTCGCGGGTGCCCCCGCGTCTACCCCCGCCATGCTCTTTCAGCCGACCAGCCTCAACACGTTCTTCGCGGCTGTACCAACGGAACTCCCGGAGCACGTCGCTGAGGATCAGCTTCGTGATGCCATGTCAAACGGCCTGATCACCGCGTACTCGATGGGTTTGATCTCCGAGCGGATCATCATTCCCCCTCCGATCCGAGAGGCGACAGACGATATAACGTTGAAAAAGGCCGTCCTAATGCAACGGTCAGCCGCCAAGAGGATCGCGGAATTAGTGTACGAGGCTACAAGAATCGTTGGTCTGTGACGGCGGACTTGGATAGAAGTTCCGCAAGACCCCCTTCGGCCTTACAGGCGAAGCAGAAGTAGCGCTCGCTGCCGAGGTGGACCACCATCGACTCGCACTTCTCACCCGACGGTACCGCCGTCGCGGACAGCGACGAAAAGCGCGTCGAGGTACAGAATCGGATACACGGGCTCGAGCGGCCGTTGCTGCCAGGCCTTCGCCTCATCGATTACCGACTCGGTCACGCGTGAGATGAGATCGGGCGCAACATCGGTGCCGTAGAGCTCGCGCAGGTGCTCCTGGATGTCGCGGGTGCTCAGGCCGCGCGCGTAGAGCGCTAGAACCTTGTCGTCGAAACCCTCGAGCCGCCGGCGGTGCTTGGGCACCAGCTTGGGCTCGAAGGTCCCCTTGCGGTCGCGAGGCGCCCGGATCGGCACGGGCCCCGTCTCGGTTTGCACGGTCTTGCCCGTGTGGCCGTTGCGGCTGTTGCCGCTGCCGCGGCCCTCGGCGTCGTTGGCCTCGAAACCTAGATGCTCGCTCATCTTGGCCTCCAGGATCCGCTCCATCAGTGCGCCTTTCAGCCGATGCAGCAGGCCCTCGGGACCGAAGATATCCTCCGGCTTCCTGGTACTCTTGAGCAGCTCTTCGAGCAGCTCGGGTCGAATCGTTGGCGTGAATGAGTCCATCGGGGGTGTCCTTTCTGAAGGTCACCCGCCTTTGGTCCAGTTACACAAATTTTCGGACAGTCCCCGTCGCTCCGGAGGGTCGACCTGACAGACCAATGACCGCACTCGTCGCTCCGGAAGGTCGACCTGTCCGACCGACGACTGCACCCGTCGCGCCGACAGATCGACTTGTCCGATGCGACAACCGCACCCGTCGCTCCGGAAGGTCGACTTGTCCGACCGACAACTGCACCCGTCGCGCCGACAGATCGACTTGTCCGACCGACAACTGCACCCGTCGCGCCGACAGATCGACTTGTCCGACCCGACAACCGCACCCGTCGCTCCGACAGATCGACTTGTCCGACCCGACAACCGCACCCGTCGCTCCGACAGATCGACTTGTCCGACGCGACAACCGCACCCGTCGCTCCGACAGATCGACTTGTCCGACCCGACAAGTGCACCCGTCGCGCCGACAGATCGACTTGTCCGACCCGACAACCGCACCCGTCGCGCCGACAGGTCGACTTGTCCGACCCGACAACTGCACTCGTCGCGCCGACAGATCGACTTGTCCGACGCGACAACCGCACCCGTCGCTCCGACAGATCGACTTGTCCGACCGACAAGTGCACCCGTCGCGCCGACAGATCGACTTGTCCGACGCGACAACCGCACCCGTCGCGCCGACAGATCGACTTGTCCGACCCGACAACCGCACTTGTCGTTCCGGAAGGTCGACTTGTCCGACCGACAACTGCACCCGTCGCTCCGGAAGGTCGGCCCTAGGGACACGCCGTTCCGCTATAGAGAACCGACACGTCGGTCGCATCGAGGGCCCGGCTGTAGACGCGAACCTCGTCGAGCATGCCGTGAAAAAAGAAGTCGCTCTTCCCTCCGAAATAAACCGGCGCAGCTACCGCGCTCGTGACATCGCACGCGGAGAACCCTGCGTCGGCAATGCACGCTGCGTTTCGGTTCTGGCCGTCGATATAGAGCGCGCTCCCCGTCGTCGAACCGTTCGCGAAGATGGCCACGACGTGGACCCAGCGGCTAAGGAGGTTATCGTCTTCGACTCCGACGCATTCGTTGTGTCCGGTGTTGATGCAAAGGTAGTTACCCGTCGCTCCCGTCAACCAGAGGTCGTATCTCGGTGAATCCGGCAGGAGCGCAAGCACATCGTCGACGCCGCTCGCACCGCGGTAAAACCACAGCGAAACGGTGTTCATCGCCCCTGCGCTTTCATCGAGAGCGAGCGCGGGCATCTCGACGTAAGCCATCGCCGTGGCCGGATAGACGAGAGCGTCTCCGAAGCGCCCCGGGGCAGTTTCGGGGGGCAAGAACCCGACCAGCGTCCCGTCGCTATGGTTTCCGGAGCTGTCGGCCAAGCGCGTGCCGCTTATCGACGCGACGTCCATCGTAAAGTGCGCGACGAGGCCATCGACGACTGGCGTGCAGGGCGGAGCGTCGGGTGCGTCGCCCCCCTCGGCCGAGTCTTCGGTGCCGGAGTCAAGCGGCAGGGTCGAGTCCGGGGAAGCGTCCGCGGCGTAGGGACCTTCGGGCGCAACGGACACGGAGGAAAATGTCCCGTCAAATGAGGACGAGCAGGCGCAAAGGGCCGTCAGCCCGCTACCCAGCGCGCAACGCAGGACTTTGCCGAGCACGTTCTTCATGCGACCACAACGCTCCCAGCCGCAGCAAGGCGCGCTCTCGCCCCGTCTCGGGACGCGATCTCGCCCCGTCTCGGGACGCGATCTCGCCCGTCTCGGGTTGAGCTAGGGGGTACCTGGAGCGGGCTCAGCTTGCGCCAATTGCAGACTAGCTCGAGTTTTTCGCCCCATATGGCAAAAGGTGGCAAAAGCGACGCCTCTGTGGGGGTTCGCGTGACTCGCGGCCCCTCCGGGGCAATGATGCCTTCGCAGATGGAAGCCACCCAGAGCGCACTTCGAGCGGGCGACCGGCTCGACCGCTACGAGCTCTTGTGCCCGATTGCGTCGGGCGGCATGGCTACCGTTTGGCTCGCCCGGCTCCGTGGCAAGCGTGGCTTCGAGAAGCTCTTTGCGATCAAGACGATTCGCACCGAGCTCGTGGACGATCCTCTCTTTCAAGAGATGCTGCTCGATGAAGCCCGAATCGCATCGAACATCCAGCATCCCAACGTCGCTCAGATCCTCGATCTCGGCGAGGCCCACGACGTCCTCTTCATCGTGATGGAGCGAGTCGACGGGGATTCGCTCTCGAAGATTCGCAAGCTCCTCGTCCGGCTCGGGGCCTCGGTCCCGCTGGGGATGGCGCTGCGTGTTCTTGCGGATGCGTGCGCCGGCTTGCACGCGGCCCACGAGCTGCGCGACGAGAGCGGTCAACCCCTCGGCATCGTTCATCGCGACGTGTCGCCGCAGAACATTCTGGTGAGCGTGTCAGGCGCCGTCAAAGTCATCGATTTTGGAATCGCGAAAGCTCAGAACCGCCAGCAGGACGAAACGCGCACGGGCGTCTTCAAGGGCAAGGTCCAGTACATGGCGCCCGAGCAGGTGAAAAAAGGCCACACTGTGGATCGGCGTGCCGACATCTGGGCGCTCGGCGTTTGCTTGCACGAGCTCGTGGCCGGAAAGGTGCCCAATGACGGGGACGATCACGTCGAAGTCATCCGCAAGGTCCTGTCGGACGAGCCCCCTCAAATTGCCGAGGGCCTCCCTGCCCCGGTCGTGCGCATCCTCGACAAGTCGCTGAAGCTCGACCCCGACGCGCGCTTTCCGACGGCGGCAGCCATGCACCGCGCATTCGAGGAAGCGATGGACGAGCTCGATGCCGCTACCACCGGCAGCGACATCGCCGCGTTCCTGAGAACCGAGCTGCCCGAGCTCGAAGAACGGCGTCGCATTCTCGTTTCCCAGTCGGTCGATGAAGCGCGAGGCCGAGACCGAACCCCTATCTCCGACTTGAGCGACGACGCGTTTGCTCCAACGGTCATGCGCGAACGCATGGCGGTGGCTCGGTCGGCCAAGCCCTTGCCCGCGGCCGCGATGGGGGTCGACGACGACGAGCCGATTCGCATCCCCAAGCAGAGCCGAGCGTGGCTCTGGGCGACGGTGCTCGTCATGGCTGCAGTGGCTGGATTGCGCCTGTCACGGCCGGCTTGGATGAGCCATGCGCTGGGCAAGATCGTGCCCCCGGCGGCCTTGCAATGGCTGACCAAGCCAGAGGTTTCGCCGCACGAGAGCGGCGCTGGGGCCGCCGAGCCCGGGGCGACTTCTTCGGCGTCTCGCGCTGCGCCAAGCAGACAGCCGGATGAAGCAGCGTCCGCGAGCGCGCACAGCCTCGCGTCACCCAGGCCCACCGCGCCTCACCCGAGCGCGCACGGGTCCACGCCGGCGACAACTGCCGATATCGGCAGGCCACCTACCTTGAGCCCGGGGGCGGCTCTCGCGCTTCCCCAAGCGAGCGCCGTGGCGCAGGGTACGACGCCTGTCGCGCCGCCTGCATCCGCGACATCTTCGGCGGCGACGGCTCCGGAACCGAGCACCCTACCCGCGGCCGCGCCGATCCCGACAGCTTCCGCGAAGTCGGTGCAGCCTGACCCGTCGGCGCTCCCGCCACGAGCCGCTGCGGCCGACGACGCAGGCGAAAGCTCGCCCTACGGCAATTGACGCGCGTTTTGCCATTTGCCACTCGCAAAAGCGCACACTCGTGTAAGGGCATGAAGGCTTGTTATTCGAATACCGCTATGTGGCTATCGTGGTAAAAAGTAGTGATGGTGAGGTATTGCGCGCTCTTCCCGATCTCAGTGGCACTGTGGCTCGTCTTTGCCGTCGGGCTCAGTGGTTGCGGGAGCACTGACTCGGAGTTTGGCAAGGGGCAGAGAGATGCCTCGATCCCGAGCGACGGGCCTGTCTTGACGGTGTTCGCCGATGGGCCGGGCTTGGTGTTCGGGGACGCGCCCCTGACCGGGGACGACGCGGCGGGCTCCGGGGATGGTGGCGCCGCCACGAGCGTCACTATCCAACCTCAGAACCCCGAGATCGATGTGTCGATTGTCAACGGGCAGATCGTGACAGTCACACTGGCCGGAGACGCGGGCTCAGCCTCGCCGCTCACCTTCGCCGCGATCGCCGATGGGGGAGCAGCCGTGACGGCCACGTGGGCATTCGACCGCGGCGAGCTTGGAACGATGACCGCCGCCGGCGCCTTCACCGCGAGCGGGACCTACGCCGGGCAGGGCACGGTCACAGCGGTCTACGGGCGCGTCGTGGCCACGACGATGCTCACAGTGAAGATCCGATCGACGCAGAACGGAGCCCCCGCCAGCACTGCGCTCGACGCAGGCGCTGAGGGTGGCTCGGGTGACGCCGGCGCGAATGAGGCGCTTGGCGGCAACAACGGTGTCGGAGGTAACGCCCTCGGGGGCGCCGTCGACGTCGGCACGCTCGCGCGCCTCCAAGGGGCGCCCACGGCGCCAACTGGAGCGTCGCAGCTCGGCTGGCTTTACCCCTACGACCAAACGGTCTGGCCCCGAGGGATCCTCGCGCCATTGCTCCAATGGCAGACGACGCTCACCGTCACATCCATCAGCATCCACCTCTCCGAAAGCAACTTCGACTTCGTGGGCACTTATGCCGGTTCTGCGCTCGTGAACGACCCGATCGAGCAAGGTGCGTGGGCGCAAGCTACGAGCTCGAACGGGGGCGATCCCCTCGTCGTCGAGCTCCGAGTCGACGACGGCACTACGACTTATGGGCCCATCACCGAATCTTGGACGATCGCGGCGGGCGTCCTTCAGGGCACCGTCTACTACAACTCGTACAACTCGGCGATCATCAACGGGGGCCTGCTCAACGGTCAACAAGTAGGCGCGGTGCTCTCGATCGCGCCTGGCGCCACCAACCCGGAGCTCGCGGTCGCGTCGACCAATACGGGCTGCTACGTGTGCCATACGGTCTCGGCCAACGGCTCGACGATCATCATGCAAGGGCCGGGGATCCGCAACCAGGACCCCCCGACGCTCGACCAGACCAGCGTGTACTCGCTCGTCGACGGCGGCGCGCTCGTCGTGCACTACAACGACTACGGGAACGCGAACGAAGACAAGCCCGACTGGGGCGCCTTGTACCCGGATGGCACGATGTTCGTGGCGAACTCGCGCGACGGCTTTCATGCCTACCAGGGCGATTCGGATCTGTTCCCGACAAGCACGGCCGGCGTCGGCCCATTGGCGTCCACCGGCTTCACCGACGTGGTGACGCAGGCCGTGACGCCCGCCTTCTCGCCGGACGGTCGTCTGCTGGCCTTCAGCTTCTTTGCCGGGCCGGGCACCATCGGCGTGCAGCCGAGCGCTGGCCAGACGCTGGCGCTCATGCACTTCGATTGCGGCGCCGCGACTGGAAGCGTCACGTGCGCCGGGAGTAGCTACGCGTTCTCGGGGCTGACTCTTCTCGATTCCGAAACGAAGGGCTATCTCGGCTGGCCCTCGATCCTGCCTGCGGACGAGGGAGTCGTCTACCAAACGACGCTCGTGGCACCGAATGGCGGAGGCGGGTCGAACCTCTATACGTGGAATGGTGCGCAAGCGCAGATCACCTGGGCGAGCGTTCCGGCGAGCGGCGCCACTTCACAGCACTCGATGCTGGGCGAGCTCAACGGATTCAACGCGAGCGGCACGAGCTACCTCCCGACCGTCGCGGCGCTGCACGGCATCGATTCAGCCACCGGGCAGCCCCTCGACTCGGAGCTCAACTACGAGCCGACGGTGAACCCGATCCCCACCGGCGGCTACTACTGGATCGTCTTCACGTCGCGGCGCGCCTACGGGAACGTCCTGGCGGGCGACCCGTTCGCCGACGAATCCCAAACGGGTCCCCAACCCTTTACCAAGAAGCTCTGGATCGCGGCCTTCGATGCCAACCCGACGCCCGGCAAAGACCCCAGCCATCCAGCATTTTATTTGCCTGGCCAAGAGCTTTTGGCGGGCAACATGCGCGGGTACTGGGCGGTTAGCCCGTGCAAACCCGATGGCTCGTCGTGCTCGACGGGCGCCGACTGCTGCGGCGGCTACTGCGAGCAGGCGACGTCGGGAACGCTGGTGTGCGGCCATTCGACCCCCATGGGGTGCTCGCAAGAATACGAGGCGTGTACAACGGGCGCCGATTGCTGCACGACGAGCGATCAGTGCGTGAACGGCAGGTGCTCTCTGCCGGCCCCTCCCCGGTGAGGGCGCTATGGCGCGGTAAGCGCCAAAATCTCGGGATAGTCGGCGTCTTCGACCGCGCCTTCGACAAAGCAGCGCACGTGGCGCGTCGGGTCGATGAGCACCTGCTCGGGCAGCTCGGGCCCGGGCTTCATGTGTAGGCTCTTGAGCCAGCTCGCGCGGGCGGCACCCTCGGGAAGCCACAGCGTGCTGCGAACCCCGACCGCGGGCTGAGACTCGAGAAATAGATCGAGCTGGCGCTCGTCGTCGTCGAGCGAGACGAACACGAGGTGAATCGGCACGCGAGCCTTGGCGAGTCGATCGCGCCAGCCGATGAGGCGGGGGATTTCCTCTTTGCATGGGCCGCACCACGCGGCCCAGAAGTTGACCCACATCCATTCGCCGTCCGCCTTAGGCAGCTCGCCGTCGAGTGGGGGCTCGCCCATCGCCTCTGCGTGCGACGCGGGTGTGCGCGGGACCGTGCGCCCCTTGGCGTCACCGTCGCCGTCACAAAGCTTGTGAGCACGACGCGCGGCGGCAGGGGCAGCGTGCACGGGGCCGCTCGACGCCGTCGGCACCTGGGCCGCAGCCGCCGTGGCAATGACCTGGTCGCTGCGAGTCGTCGTCGTAGAGCTCGAGCGCGCGTCGCACGCGGCCGCGGCGAGCCATACCATCGTGACTACAGGCGGCAGTCGACCCATGAGACGAACGCGCTCCGGTTGATGGCCTCGGGCGTGCAGGCCTTGTCGTGGCGCGAGTTGGGCCACTCGCAGAACGATTTGGGCAGCTGCGCGAACTCGCTTCCAAGCCAGAGCATCCCGACTTGCTTGTCGAGGTCGGGATCGGCGGTCGCTTCCTTGAGGTAGAAGGCCACCGAGTTTGCTCGCTTGTGAGAGAGCGCGCGGTTGCCCTCCGTCGTGCCGTCGCGGGACGCGCGCGCGACGATGAAGAAGTAACGCGCGCCTCGGCGGTCTAGCCAGCGCTGCTCGAGGAGCTCTTTTCCGCTCGGATCGAGCGCGTCGGCGTTCTCGTCGAACATCACGACGGCCCCACGGTCCTTGAGCGGCGTGAAGAGCGAGTTGAAGTCGTCGTCGTTGATCGATGCGAACGTCTTCACGTCGGCAGGTTGACAGCCGCGCCGCTGCTCGGTCCCTGCGAGGCCGCACGCGTTGATGACGCGCTGCAAAACCTGCTTGAAAGCGGGCGTGCAGTACGCGACCTCGGCGTCGTCCGCCACGGCCACGGCTTGCGCCGCGGCGGGCTCTTCGAGCCGCACCTTCGCGTTGTGGACCATCGCGGCCACGGACGCGGACGCGACCAGGGCGAGGCCGATGCCCACCCCGACCCCGACCATCGCCGGCCGCCTGTCGGGATCGTTCACGGCAAGACCTCCGGGGCGAGCTGCGCCAGCGTGTATTTGAGCCCGAGATCGGTATCTTCGTCGCAAATACGCTTGGTCCCGAGAAACATTTGCGGCGTCGACACCGGAATATGGTTGTTCGCAGCGAAGTGCAGCTGCTGGTTCAGCCTCACGGTCGTCTGCGGCTTTGCGAGGCACGATGTGATCTCGGCCCCCCAGCGCTCGCCGATCTTCGACGTGAGCGCGCTCGCGCTCTGCTTGCCGAGCTCGCGCAAGCTTTCCTGGTTGTCGAAGGCCCATTCGAGGATGGATCGCGCCTGGTCGTTGCCGCCGCAGAGCACCGCCTTCGAAAGGATGCACGCGCCCGGGTGCAGCGGCCGATCGAGCATCCAGTTGCACTCGGTGTCGAGCGGGAAGAGGGCCATCGTCACGTCGAGCTTGTCGAAAACGCCCTCATCGACCAGCCTCTCGTGAAACGCCTTGCACGTCGGACAGAGCGGGTCCTCGAAGAGGAGCACGGGACGCACCGGGTGAGCGGTAGGGATCTTCAAGAGCCCGTTGTGGCTCTCGCTTGCGACGGCCAGCGTGCCGCACTTGTCGATGAGCGGGCGAACGTTCGGCAAAGCGGCCACATAGGCCACCGCCGGCAGGACGACCGCGGCACCGAGCGCTGCGAGCCAGACGACGACTTTGCCCCACCCCTCGGCGGGAGCCTGCGCGCCTCGCGCGTCGCTCGGAGCCGTCGTCGCCAGGGCAAAGGCGTCGTTACGGTTTGCATGCCACGCGGCCACGGCGGCGGCGGCCAGCGCGAGGGACGCGACGTAGATCGCCACACACAGCTTGCAAAAGACGTGCAGGTGCACGGCCGAGATAAAGAACATGACGAGCGACGCCCCGAGAGGCACCAGCGCGGCGAGGGCGTAAAACGGGTGCGCTCGACGCGAACGTGCGCCGAGCGCCAGATACACCCCGAAGGCGATGAAGAAAGCGAAAGCGCCCACCGCGAAAAGCGACACAGGAATGCCTCCCCACCAGGTGGCTCGAAAGAGCGCCGAGTAGGGGCTAAAGAGCGCGGTCTTGCACGGATTGTCGGCGTCCGTCGACACGGGCGCACCCGGGATGAAACTGCAGTGGACGGCGTGCACTTGCCGATCGAGCTGCGCGGCGTAGTCGTACGTCGAATAGCCGGCGAAGACGAAGCCGAGGCTCGCCATCACCACCGCGGCAACCGCGGCTTTTCGGGAGGAAGACATGCGCATGGCGGTCGATGTGGATCGCCCGTCCGAGGGGCGGGGCGGCCCCAACCTAGCGCACCGGGGTCGTGGAGCGCACGCGGAACGGAGGGCTAGGCCGGTTCCGCCGTGGCGTTGGCACCTTCTTGCTACCTTCGGCAGAGCATGCCGGTCGCTGGCTCGAGGCGTTTTTCGCACACTCTGCGCTTTCTTGCCGCATGCGTCGTCGCCTGCGCACTGCTCTCGCCTCGTGGCGCGCGCGCCTGGTACTTCCCCGAGCATGTCGTTATCGCGCACGACGGCCTGATGGAGCTTCCGGTCGAAATTCGCGACGTCGTGAAGGACGCCGTCTCTCAGGCGCGCGGCCATGGCCTCGACCTTTGCGCGCGGGTGGACGTGCCGCTCGAAGACATCGCGCAGAACAAGCCCCTGCAGACCCGCATGCTCCGCAGCGAGGTTCGCGTCGACTGCGTCCCTTACTCGGCGCTGCCTGCGCTCGCGGGAGATCACGCGAGTAGCGCCGCCGAGCTCCGGACGGTGCTCACCACGCCAAAGGGCGTCGAGATCACCTCGGCGGTGGCCTACGAGTGGCGCCGCTTCATGGAAGCTCTCGAACGCTTGCCCGCGCCGTCGCTCGAACGCATGTCGTTCGTCCACGAGCTCGACGTCGCTTTCTATTTCATCGACCCGGGCTACGACGTGCGTGCCCAGGCCACGCGAGCGCATTTCGTCGATGCCGGGCGGCCGCTTGGCGACGTCATGATGGCTGCCGCCGCCGGGGACGTCGGCAATGCCCTCGCTCAATTCCTGGCGCACCATCTGCGCTCCCTCGAGCTCGCTTCACGAGGGGACACGACCGAGGCCATCCTCGAGCACGCGTTCGCGGTGCACTTTCTGGAGGACGCGTTCGCGGCCGGCCACCTCGTGATGAACGCGACGACTTGGATGCGCGGCAATGCCCACGTCAGGCAGCGTCACGATTTCTACAATGCGCGGGGCCTGCTCGTGGGCCGCGCCCTCGGCGAGGAGCCATGCGCCGCGCTCGAAGGATCCCCTCTGGAGCTATCGGGGCTCACGCCCTGCTGGATAACGAGCGGCGATGGCTATCTCGGCCTCTCGCCGGATGCGTCGGACCGACTCCATGCCGCGCGCGCTGTAGCCAAGGCGGAGCTCGAGCTCGCGCTGGCCATCGATTCGAGCCGAGTGCTGGCGGCCTTCGGAGGGCTTGGCGAGCCCGAGCAGATCGCTCTCGCAAAGCTCGTTGACCCCTCGCCGTGGTGGACGGTCGCCCGTGGCGCGCGCCGCGACCTGCGCGAGAGCCCGACTCGGGCGCTGCGACTTCTCCGAGCCGCCGCCGCGGCCACCGAGGGGTTTCGGTCGAGAGAGCCCATGCCCGCGATTCGCGTCGGGGCGTCGGCGGTCTCGGGTCTCTTCGACCCGAAGGTGCTCGCGAGCGCCCTCGCTCCTTGCTTGCCCAAGGCTCAGATCGAGCCGGCCTTCGCCGACCCGGGGGACCTCACGCTCTGCGAGGACGGTCGCGCGCTCGGTCTCGCGACGCCGGGCGTGAGCCTTCTCCGACCGATGCTCGTAGACTGGCCCGCGTCGCAGATCGACCCGAGCACGTTGCAGGGAGAATCCAATCGGGACCTTGGATGGGCCGCCCAGCTGCTCGCGTCGGGGACCGCCGACGTGCTGTTCCCGCCGCATTCGCCCGTCGACTTCTTCGCTCCGGCGATCAGCGTTTCGGGGGGCTTCTCGTATCGATGGGGAACCTACTTGCCCGGCCGGGTGAATCGCGCGATTGCCGAGCTGAATGTTGGCATATCCGAAGCGCTGCAGGTCGACAGCGCCGGCCGCGCCGGCGGTCATCCGCACGTGACGCTGCTCGATGAAGAGCTAAGATGGCCGATCCTTTGGGAGCTTCTCACGTCGTACGTACTGCCGCTCGACCTTCGTAAAGGCCATGAGGCCGGAGGGGTGCTCCTCTTCAACGGTGTCCGCGTGCACGAGCTCATCACGAACCCCACGCCCGTGCTCTGGGGGATCGACATCGAAGCGCTCGCGATCGCCCTCTCGCGCGGCCGCGGCGCCTACCCGCTTTACGTCGCCTCGCCCGAGCTCCGCTTGCACCTGGGGTTGGCCAACCCGCAGGCCGCGCAGCCTTCATTTCGAGCCGATTGGGGTCCCACGATCGGCATCGAGTTTACCGGAGGCTACGCGACGTTTCTGTGAACGAAAGAGTCGTCTCTCGACCGAGGCGTCCAACGCGAGCGCCTAGAGACAGTTGGCCTTGTAGTGCTTGTGCCCCCTGTCGTCGATGACGAAAGGCGGCGTGCAATCCGCCCTGCGGGGCTTGCCCCCGGCAGGGGGAGGCGAGCCCAGAGGACGCGCCGCCCCGGCAGCCCCAGATGGCCCTGGCCTGCCGCTGGGAGACGCTGTCGCGGCCGGGAGAGCCTCGACGTCGACGCTCGGAGTGGTGGCTTGCCGCGGGCTTTCGCCGGCTCCGGCGTCCGAAGCTTGGGCTGTCGTAGGCGCGGTCGTGACGACCTTCTCCGCGCGATTGTGCATCGCAAGCGCGGTGGCGCCCGCCAACGCCAGCGCCGCTCCTGACGCAAGGACCGCGATGTGCCGTTTGGATTGCACGACCCGGCGAATGATCGCGCTGGCGGTCACGTGGAAGGGATCCGAACGACCGGCCGGGTGCCCGTCCACCACCTCGAGCGCCACGTCGATCGACACATCCCCAGCCGGCCCGTCGGCGGTCGCCATGCTCTCGGAGGTAAGCGGGCTCCCTTCGATCGCGGCAATGAGCGCGGCACGCTTGGAGAGCGCAGCGCCGGCCCACCGCTCGACCCAGGTGCCCACTTCGGACGGTGAGACGATCCCCGCGCAGCGTTCTAGGTCCAACGCCATCTCCCGAGCCGTCGCGTAACGAAGGGCCGGGTCGCGTTCGAGACCCCGCATGACGACTCGATCAAATGCGTCGGCGACGTGAGGGGACACTTCGCTCGGAGGGGGAATCGGCTCGCCAAGGATGGCCGTCACCAGCGCGCCCGTGTCCTTGCCCGAGAAAAGGCGCCGCCCGGTCAGGGTCTCCCAGGTCACGGCGGCCACCGCGTAGATGTCGGCCTGCCGCGTGACGTGACCGCCCTGAAGCTGCTCGGGAGGCATGTACGCGAGCTTGCCCTTGATCTGGCCCTCGCGTGTCGATTGAACGCGTCCCATGGCTTTCGCGACGCCGAAGTCGATGACTCGCGCGATGCCCTCCATCCCGACCAGGATGTTCTGGGGAGAAACGTCCCGGTGGACGATGTTGAGCGGCTGCCCGAGCTCGCTCGTGGCCTCGTGCGCGGCGTGCAACCCGTGCAGCACGCCGCTTATGATCGCCGCCACGATGCGAGGGTCGGCCACTCTCGCGGCCTCGAGCATCGCGGCACGAAGGCGCGCGAGCGACTCGCCATGCACGTACTCCATGACGACGAAGACTTCGCCTTCGGTCGCGACGACGTCGATGGTCGGAACGACGTTGGGGTGACGAATGCGCGCGACCAGCCGCGCCTCGTCCAGAAACATGGCCACGAACTCCGGGTCCTTCGCCAGGTTTGGGTGGAGCCGTTTGATGGCCACCGTGCGCGCAAATCCCCCCGCGCCGCTCTGACGACCAAAATGTACCGTCGCCATGCCGCCAGAGGCGATCTCGTCGAACAGCAGGTAGCGCCCTATCGAGCGGCTCGGCCGAACGGCGAACGTGGGTACCCCCAAAGCCACTTAATATTAGCCGAGCGCTACCATAGCGGCCAACCGTTGAGCGCCTTGCCGCACTGCGTCGCTAAGACCGCGAAGACGACCTAAAGTCCCCCTCTGCGGAGGCGAACATGGCGATGGCATCCTTTGGCGCGCACGCGACTGGCTTGCGTCTCGAACGCATGAAGTCGTCCGCGCGCTTCGCGGACGGCACCTTCCACAACGTCGCGCCCGTTTCGCCGGGGCTCAAGAAGGGCAGCGCGGCTCCGACGATCGCCGAATTTCTCTGCGGGGGACAGCGACGTACGCCCCCCGGCCCCTTGCCATCGACCAGTCCGTTGTCGAACTGGTCGCGGCCGCCCGAGTCAGGGCTGCGGGCGACTTGGCTCGGACACTCGACGGTGCTTCTCGAGATCGACGGGCTTCGCGTCCTGACCGATCCGGTCTGGGGCGAACGTGCGTCCCCGGTCACGTTCGCCGGCCCCAAACGGTTTCAGCCCGTGCCCGTCGCTATCTCCGCGCTGCCGCCGCTCGACGCCGTGGTCATCTCGCACGACCATTTCGACCACTTGGACTACCCGACGATCCTGAGCCTCGCGAAGCTGGACGTCCCATTCGTCACCTCACTGGGCGTGGGGGCTCACCTCGAGGCATGGGGCGTGCCGAGCGCACGGATCACGGAGCTCGACTGGTGGGAGCGCGTCGAGCTGGGCGGCGGGCTGACGGTCACCGCTGCGCCATCCCAACACTTCTCGGGGCGCGCGCTCCACGGCCGCAACCTCACGCTTTGGTCGTCGCTCGTCGTGCGCGGGCCCCAACACGCCGTGTTCTTCAGCGGCGACACCGGGCTCACGCAGGAGTACGCCGAGATTCGGCAGCGCCTCGGCCCGTTCGACCTCGTGATGCTCGAAGTCGGGGCGTTTCACCCGGCGTGGGGCGACATCCACCTCGGCCCCGAGAACGCATTGCAAGCCCTGGCGCTCCTTGGCGGGGGCAGGTTTCTGCCTGTGCATTGGGGGACATTCAACCTCGCGATTCACGCGTGGGATGAACCCGCCGAGACGCTGCTCCGGCTCGCGCCCGCCCAAGGCGCACAGCTCGTGATGCCGCGCCTCGGTGAGCCCGTGGAGCCCTCGCGGGTCGAAGGCGTGACTCCGTGGTGGCGCGCCGCGGCCGCGGCCGAGGGGGGTCCGCGGCAGGCGCGCCTCGAGGACGAACCCCCTTCGCTCGCGCCTGACACCGAGGGCGGCAACGCCATCGCGTGGCCCATCGACTGAGATCAAAAAAAGTCGCGCGCCGTGTCGATCCAGCCCGTTGCCGCTTGTCGCAGGAGTAGAGCCGGGGCCAAACGGCCCCTTTGAAAGGAGACACGACGATGCGTTTCATGGTGATCGTGAAGGCGACGAAAACGTCGGAATCGGGCGCTCCGCCCGACGAGAAGATGCTCGCGGCGATGGGCAAGTACAACGAAGAGCTCGCCAAGGCTGGCGTGCTGCTCGATCTCTCGGGCCTGAAAGCAAGCTCGCAAGGGGCGCGCGTGCGCTTCTCGGGAAGCAAGCGCACCGTCATCGACGGCCCGTTTCCGGAGACCAAGGAGCTCATTGCCGGCTACTGGATCCTCCAAACCAAGTCGCTCGAGGAGTGCATCGAGTGGGTGAAGCGCTGCCCCAACCCACACGAGGAAGAGAGCGACGTCGAGATTCGCCCGTTCTTCGAGCTGGGCGACTTCGAGATGTCAAGCCAAACGAAGGCGTCTCACGACACGGTCGCCGCACGCCTGGAGAAAGACAAGCCCGCGCGCGCGTAGCCTGAGCACGCGGGGGATGCTCTGATCGGCTTGTGGCGATCTCGGATCCTCGGCGCGTCATCGAAGCCATCTACCGCATCGAATCGCCCAAGCTCATCGCCAAGCTCGCGCGAGTGCTGCGTGACATCGGGGTGGCGGAGGAGCTCGCGCAAGATGCGCTCGTCGCCGCCCTCGAGACCTGGCCCGAGTCGGGCGTCCCGGACAACCCGGGCGCCTGGCTCATGACCACGGCGAAAAATCGCGCGATCAATGCCCTCCATCGGCGAAGGCGGCTCGATCGAAAGCACGAAGAGCTCGGACGCGACCTCGAGACCGACGAGCCGCGTGACCGGGGAGCCGACCTCGAGGCCGCAATCGACGATGACCTCGGAGACGACCTTCTGCGTTTGGTCTTCGCAGCGTGCCACCCCGTCCTCTCGACCGAGGCGCGGCTCGCGCTCACGCTGCGCCTGCTCGGGGGTCTCACGACGCAAGAGATTGCTCGCGCGTTTCTCGTGGCTGAACCGACGATTGCCCAGCGTATCGTTCGCGCAAAGCGCACGCTCACCGAGCAGCGCGTGGCCTTCGAAGTCCCGAGTCGGGAAGATCTCGCGCCGAGACTGGCCTCGGTCCTGGAGGTCGTTTACCTGATGTTCAACGAGGGATATGCGGCAACTTCGGGCGACGATTGGATGCGTCCAGCGCTCTGCGAGGAAGCGCTCCGCCTCGGTCGCATCATCGTCGGCCTCGTGCCGGAGCATGCCGAGGCGCACGGGCTCGTGGCGCTGATGGAGCTGCACGCCTCACGCTCGCCGGCGCGCGTGGGCGAGGACGGCGCGCCCATGCTCCTCGGAGCGCAGAACCGAGCGCGCTGGGATCGGCTGCTCATCCGACTCGGGCTCGCAGCGCTCGAACGCGCCGAGTCGCTCGCGGCGGCCGCGGGTCGTCCGCGTGACGCGTATACGTTGCAGGCTGCGATCTCAGCCTGTCACTCGCGCGCGCCCGCGGCCGCCGACACCGACTGGGCGCGGATCGCGGCGCTCTATGCCGAGCTTGCCACCCTCACGGGCTCGCCCATCGTCGAGCTAAACCGTGCGGTCGCTGTCGCCATGGCCGAAGGCGCGCAAGCGGGCCTCGCCATCCTCGATGCTCTCGAGACCGAGCCGGCGCTCGAGGCCTATTACCTCCTACCGACCGCGCGTGGCGACCTGCTCGAGAAGCTCGGGCGAGCAAGCGAAGCTCGAGCCGAGTTCGAGCGCGCCGCCAAGCTTACGAAAAACGAGCGCGAGCGCGCGGTGCTTCTCGGCCGCGCGGCCGCATGCCGATAGAAAGTTTCGGCCTGGGCGGCCCCGCGCCCCGCCTGCCCCAACTTGGCGGAAAGGTGGCATGCTGAGCGCATGAACCACGTCGAATCCGTCGCTCGCCCGCAGAGTCGAGGGCGTGGCCGGCCATGATCGAGATCGAGAAGTTTATCCCAAAGTCGTATTCCGACATGCTCGAAAACATCGTCAAGAGTCCCGACTTTCAGTGGATCTACTGCCCCTCGACGAACAACCAGAGCGCCCCCGAGATCATGAAAGCGGACGCCCAGTCGTACGAATCCGAGCAGCTCGTGCACACGCTCTACGCAGAGAATGCCAAGAGGTCTCCGTTCTTCGACATCGTCGTGACGTTTTTCTACTTTCTGGAAGAGAAGACCGGCATCGTCGTCGACGGCATCGAACGCATCAAGTTCAACATGCTCTTGAAGCGGGGCAACGCAGACGACACGTACAACACGCCGCACATCGACGTTCCCCAACCCAATTACAAGAGCCTTTTGTACTACGTGATCGACAGCGACGGCGACACGTTCGTCTTCAACGAAACCTTCAGCCACAAGAAGGGCCTCACGGTTCGAAAGAGAGTCTCGCCCAGCAAGGGCAAGGCCATCGTCTTCGATTCCAACACATGGCACGCGAGCAGCAATCCGCGCACTCACTCCAATCGAATCGTGCTCAACTTCTGCTTCAGTGTGAAGTAGGGCGCGTCGCAGCCCAATAAAGCATGTTCGTGCGCGAGTTTCCGACTTCGACGCCGCCCGTGACGAGCTCGTTCCACGCGTCCGCGGGGTCGATCACCGCATGGGTCATGTAGATGAGCCCGCCCCAGCCATCGCCTCCGGCGGCGCCCATGAGGGTGGGCCACGCATCCTGAATCCAGCCGCTGTCGATGAGCTCTTCGCAGGCCATGGTCATCGGTATCATCTGGATGGCGTAGGTCGCGGCGGTGTCGCCACCAAACCAGGTGGTGAAGGCGCCCATGTCCGACCACAGAATGCCAACCCCCATCTTCGCTGCAAACGGCATTGGGTAAATGTCGCTGTTGGCGCGGATGTGGTAGTAGCGCTGGATCGACGCGGACTCGACCGCGCGCATGATCCGACCCAAGCTCGTCAGCGTTGGGTTGCCGATGGCGTCGCCCCATAGCGCGAGGCCCGCCCAGGCGTTGAAGGCCTCCGACGACGACTCCTGGTTGCGGCCGTCGGTGAACGGCGACACCCCCGACGCCCACGAGTGCCCGTCGTACCAATCGAGCATTCGAAATTGAGGAAAGTACGGATCGCTGTCGCTCGGGTTGGCGATATCGCGAATTAGGTTGGTCACGTAGTCTTGATACTGCATGGCCCAGGCCGGGTCGCCCTTCGCCACGGCGCCCGCCGCATAGAGCAGGTAGCCGTAGTGAAAATGGTGGTCGTTATAGACCCCGTTGCCGTAGTCGTTCGACGAGCTCGTGATGCCGTCTCCGGTGACGATGCCCCCCCACGTCGTGTCGTACACGAGAGAATCGGCGCCCTTGCCCATGATCCACGGGCCCAAGACCTGCTCGATCGCCGATCGCAACTGGTTGGCTGCGTCCGTCTGGCCGAGCGCTTCGGCGATGAGCAAGAGCTCCGCGGCCTTGCCGACGCTCTTGCCGAAGTCGTACGAATCCGTCCAGCCTCCGGGTTGAAAGCCCTTGTCTGCCGCCAGCGCGGTCAGGATGTCGGCCATGTGCGTCGGGTCGACAGCGGTTGGCGCGGCACGCAGGATGGGGCTGAGCGCATATTGGAGTTGCCAAAGCGTCCCCACGACGCCCGTCATCTGCCCGCGTATCGTCGAGAACGCGGCCTGAGCGATCTGGGGCTTCGCCAAGTGGTCCATGTGATGTGGCAGGGCCATGGTGAGCAGATCGCCCGTGCCCATTGTCTGCCAGGAGATCTCGACGACACCCATCGTCCCGCCGGCAGGGATGGAAAGCCGCAGCTGACCCCCGGTGGGGACGACGCCGGCATACTGGTCGAGGATGGTTGGCGCGATCGACGCATTGGAGCGCGCGACACGTACCCAACCCTGATAGGGGGCCGAGAACGTAAGCGCGTTATTCCCCCACGTCACCGCCGCCGATTGCGACGCGTAGACAATCCACGTCTGACCGCTCGTAAGCTGCATGACGAAGCGCGAACCAGTCGCGGCTCCCGTGGCGCTTCCGTTGACCGAGGTGAGACCCCCAGGGGCCGTGACCTGCGGCGCAAGGCCGGCGTAGATAGCCGTCGCGTAAGGTGAGCCGTAGACGATGGGCGCGGCCATCGTTCCGCCGCCCCCCTTGAAGGTCACCGTGACGGAAACTGGATCCCACGCTGTGAGCGTGTGACCGGTAAAGCCGCCCATCGCCCCGAGTTGAATCTGCGGGCTGGCCGACTCGAAGGCCGCAGTGCTGTTTGAGGTAATGGTCTCGGGCTTGCTGACGTTGAGCCCTCCAGCCAGAGCCTGGAGGTGGTAGGGGAATGCCCCGACGATCAGGCTGCCGTCGCCCGAAGCCAAGTTCATCCAGAATGTATTGGTCGGAAGCGGAGCTGCGTGGCCTCCCCAGACCGCTGTCGGCTGGGTGGCCCCATTCGCCATCGGCATCAGATTCGGCATGCTCGTCGACAGCGGCGCGAACGAAATCACGGTGGCGGGATCCACCTGAACTGCTGGCGGCCCACCCTCGGTGTCATATGTGAAGGGAGAACCGGCGTCGCTCACGGCGGCGACACTGCCGGACGAGGCCGGGCCCGGAGCCGGCGAGCCGGCAGAAGGCGAGGGTGCGCCGGAGCCCACAGTTGCGCCAGCCGCCTCACCGCTGCTGATAGCAGGCGACCCCGAAACACTCGAAACGTTGCTCGACGCGCCCGAGCTGCCACCACTCTCCGCCCCGCCCGCGGCGCCCTTGCTCGCAGAACAAGCCGCGAGAACGAGCCAGCCACAAACCGCGAGGCCCGCTCGCGCCCTGACAATGCGTGAACCCACTAGCGAATATGTCTGACACCCTGACCCGGTCGGGGCAACGCAGGTGACGCACTTTCGATGACCGATAGGAGCGCTGGATGCCCCGTGCGCATGTTTTGCGAAACCGATTCTTTTATCCATTCTGCTTTCTGACGGACAGACGCGCGTTCGGAGCTTGGTTTCCCGTGAGCGGAATACTCGACCGCCGCTAGATCGGCGACTCGAGCGCCGCCGACTCACTTGCGCCTATGTCTCCCTTTCTTCATAGTATCGTTCATTGCGAAAGCGGCTCTCGGACGTACCTTGAGCGCGGAATTTTCTCCAAAGATAGGGCTCATGTGCACACGCACATGATGCGCACCTACTCTGGAGACGTCGCTGAGGAGAGACACATGCGTGCGGCAAGAGACTTCGTTTGGCTCGCTCCTCTTCTCGCAGCGGCCGCATGCAGCAGCTCGCCAAGCGCGAGCTCGACCGGCGCGTCGAACATGAGTGGATCGAGCTCGGGCGGAGCCGGCACCGCGAGCGGCGGCGCGTCGACGACCTCGGGCGCCACGACAATCGGCACGGGCAGCGGAAGTGTCGTCGGAAGCGCCACGGGCAGTGCAAGCGGCTCGGTCGTGGCGGGGAGCGGGTCGGTAACGAGCGGGAGCGTCGCGAGCGGTACAAGCGGCTCGACGGCGCCAAGCGGGAGCACCGGCGGCAGCGGCTCGGCCGGCTCCGGTACGGACACTGGCGGCATGGTGGGAAGCTCGAGTGGCCACGGCGTCGAACCGCCCAGCCTCGACTGCCCCAACGGGTGCAACCCCGACGGAGGCTATCCGCAGATGATGGCAGTGGGCACTCCCGTGCCCATCGGCGATCAGACTCTGCCGCGCAAGCTCTACATCGAAAACCAGTGCACCTACACGATCTGGACTCTCGGCGGCAACGGCATGTTCGGCGGCGGTCCTCTCAAGACAGACCCGGGCGAGGCGTACGTCGCCGGGTGGGCGAATAACTTCTCGGGCCGCCTTTGGCCTCGCTCCGGTTGCAACGCGGGCGGCAGCGGTTGCACTCAAACCGGCAACGACACGCTCGCCGAGTTCACCCTCACCGCGGGCATGAACTCGGACTGGTACGACATTAGCCTCGTCGACGGCTTCACCATCCCACTTGCAATCATCCAGATGAGCGCGCCCTGGACTCCGAGCCCCACGTACGTTCCCGGCGGGCCGCTCGGCGCCGATCAGGAGTGCGGAAGCCCCGTCTGCGCAATCGACCTCAACCCAGGCTGCCCCGCGAGCCAGCAAGAGAAGGATGGCGCGGGCAACATCTGGGGATGCAAGAACGGCCAGAGCGGTCCCGGCGGCAAGGGACCGACACCGGTTACCACATACTTGAAGGCCGGCTGCCCGACCTCCTACACCTATCCCTACGACGATCCGCAGAGCCTGTTTCTCTGCCTGACGGCCGCGCAAAACGGCGGGGTGGGCGCCAAGGACTACAAGATTATCTATTGTCCGACGCAGGGGTCGACTCCCGGTTTCCCGTAGCCAAGAGCGCGGTCGCAACCCGCCGCGCCCGGCCCGTCATTGGCTGGAAAACGCCATCTCGTTGCCGTTGCCCACGGCTCCGCCCGTGCCGTTCATGATGTTGGTGATAGATCCGGACCTGAGCGATACCGTCACCAGGTGATGCATCGAAATGCCCGGAGCGCTGGGCGTCTCGAAGGCGTTGTCGGCGGTGACGTCGTTGTCGAACACACTGTAGACGCCGAGGCCTTCCGCCTGATGCGTCGTCACGGTGTCGGCAACCTTGTAGGACGGGTACCCATCCAGGCCAGGCCCCGCCGTCCACGAAGCCTGGTCGGGCGGGTCGTAGGGCATCTCGGACTGGTAGAAATAGACGGCGCCCCCGTTGCCGTTCCAGAGGGTCTGATACTCCTGAAAGTGCTCCACGAAGAGGCCGTACGCCGTCACACCGTTGCCGTTTACGACAAGGCCGCTGTTGGCCCGGTTCACCGTCCATGCCGCGCCCGCTCCGTGGTCTGCCCGCCAGAACCATGAGTTGTCGATGAGCACGTCGTTGCTGTTCACCGTCGCGCAGATCGCAGCCGTGCCCACGTCCGCGCCGCCGATGCGACAATGCACGTCGAACATCGCGGTCGGAGCGGCCGAATGACCTGCGGCGCTGCCCGAGGGCCCGAGCTCGAGGAGCGTGGGCGAGCTCATCGTCCCGGCCTCGAGCAGCAGACCCGCGAGCGTCACGCCGTCCACATCGGCGACCTGGACGACGGCCGTCCCATTGTCGGGGATGAGCGTGGGAAACCCCAGGCCAAACACGACGGTACCCGGACGCGTCACCTGCAAGCTTGCTTCGAGATGGTAGATGCCGGGCGTCAGCAAGAGGTGCATTCCCTGCGCGAGCGCGGCGTTCATCGTCGCGGCCGTGTCGGTTCCCGGCTTCGCCAGGTAGAAGGTGTTGATCGACAATGCCGGGCCCGGCGGAGCGCCGTCCGCCCAACTACGGCCCTTGGTGCCCGTTTTCAGCGCCGGCACCATCACGAGATAGTTGCCCGCCGCGTCCAGATAGAGAAAGGGCGCCTCGCGTACGAGAGGAGTGGTCGGCTCGACCGTGTAGGGCGGGTTGGGCCAGCTTGCCGAAGGCGGATTGCCGTCGCCGACGAAGACCATGTTCCAGTTGGCCCCTTGCCACGCCCCGTCGTCGTTGCGCGTGAGAAACTGCTGCTGCGAACCGGAGTGGAAGGAGCCGTCGATGAGCGAGTCGGCGACGAATCCGCCGCTCGCCCAGCCGCCGTCGTCAAGGGCGACGTCGCCGTGCACGTGCACTCGCCGCAAGTGCGTACCCTGCGAGACGGCCCAGACCTCGCGGTTCGAATCGATGCTCGCGGTCGGCACCACCGAAAGGTTGTCGACCCCGCGCCAGAAGTTGCAGGTAGCGTTGTTGCCCCCGAGCCAATCTGCCTTCGCGCGCACGGCGCCCGTGACGACGACATCGTCGGGCGACTGCCCCAGGCCGACCACCTGCGTGTAGAAGCCTACCTCGACGTCGAGCGCATATTGACCGGGCTTGAAGAAGTACGCGTAGCGTCCGGGGCCGAACTGAGCGGCATCCTGTTGGGTGTAGACGCCCGCGAGCGTGCTCTGAATGGTGGACATCGACATCGACGGATCGAAGATGAGAACGTTGGGACCGAAGTCGGGAACGGCGGCGCCCACCGAGCCGCCGCACTGCGGGGTCACCGTCCAGCTAGGAGGGCAATTGGCGTAGGGTGATGGTCCCGATTCCGCCGGCTCCGACGGAGGCGAGGGCTCCGCGTCCTCGGTCTCGCCGCCTTCGGGGGCAGCCTGCCCGGGAGATGGAGCTGGAGAACCGGGTGTGGGCGCTGGGACATCGGCCCCGCTGGAGCCCGGACCGCTCGGGACCGACGGAGGCGCCCCCGCTGCTCCGTCGGCTTGCCCTTGGGTATCCGTGTCTGCCGGGGCCGTGGTCGCCTGACAAGCGGCAAGGGGCAGCCCGGCCAGCACGGCGAGCGCTGCCGTGAGCCGAGTGCGGGAAGGGGGCGTTCTGTGCATCGCGTGCAGAGCTGAAAGGTCACTCATCGGGCGCGGCGCGGGGCAAGCGAGCCCACGACACCGACATAATAACGTCGTCTCTCAGGGTCGGCTCCTGGTCTCGGCTGGGGCCGCGCGAGAAAGTAAGTATCCCCGCGTGAGAAATAGGCTCACATTATCCTCTCCTACGTCCGTGCTTGCGCCCCAAAGGGTCACCCCCCGGTGAGCCAAAGTTCGCCACAGGTGAGTGGAGCTTGCCAGCCTGTCGGATCAATCCCGTTTTGTCGCCACTCCCGAGGCAGGTGAAAAATTACACCGCTCGCCCATCTAACGCAGCGGGGCGCGGCGAGACAGCCGACCGTGTACGCAGCGATGACTATGGACGCAAGCACGGGCGCCTGGTCACGTTCGAGGTCGAGGAGGCGACGAGGCTTGCGACAACCAAGTCGTTCGCGGCACGCTCCATCGCCGAGAGGATGACGAAAGGGTGTGGCTCGCTGCAATAGACTCCGAGCGCCCGAGAAAAACCGAGCGGCAGCCGCGCGGACGGGCGACTCGCGAACACAAAAAAGGCACGTTTTCTGCGCTGGAGGGCTCATGAAAAGCAGCGGAACGCTCGCGAGCATTGTGACTGCGATCCTCGGGGTCGCCGGCGGATGCAGCTCGCCCGTAACTCCGACGACCGTGGTAACCTCGAGCGGCTCCGTCGATCCCGCGCTGGTTCCCGTTTTTGGGCGAACCGTCTCGGCGACACCTCCGCCGCCTCCGGTCTCGGGAGGCACCCTCATCGTGCTTCGGGACGGGGCTACCGCCGTCGCGGCCGATCCGGATCGCGACGCGATCTACGTCGTGAACACCAAAGAGCCGACGGTCACCCATACCATCGCGCTATTGAAGGGCGACGAGCCTGGCCGCCTCGCCGAAGATGGCGCCGGGCGCGTTCATGTCGCGCTGCGCTCCGGCGGCGCCCTCGTCACCATTGATCCCGCGCTCGGCGTCGTGACGGCTCGTCGCAACGTGTGCCCCGCGCCGCGAGGGGTGGCCTGGGATGCGACCACGGACTCAGTCTGGGTCGCCTGCGCCACGGGCGAGCTCGTCTCGCTTCCGGCCTCGGGGGGAGCCGCGACGACGAACTGGACGGTCGAACGAGATCTCCGCGACATCGTCATCCAGAACGGGTCGCTGTCCGTCACCGAGTTCCGCTCCGCACAGATCCTTCGGATGGGCGACACCGGGAGCATCACGCGCCGCGACGCCATGCCCTCCGGGCTGGGCCAAAGCGGGGGGCAGCCCCAGTTGGGCGGGTTCGTGCCTCACGTGGCCTGGCGCGCGGTCGAGGGCCCGTCGGGCACCATGGTCATCGCGCATCAAGAGCACTCGTCGCAGGACATTCAAACCGCCATTCTTGGCGGCTACGGGCAGGGGCCCGAGACGGGTGCGGTCGGGAGTGCGTGCACCGTCGTGGGAGCTGACGGGACCGTGCTTAGCACCCTCGCAATCCAGGCGGTTCTCCCGGTGGACGTCGCTGTTTCGCCCGACGGGACCTTCGCCGCCGTGGTCGGTGCGGGCGACTCGTTTGCCTCCGGATTGGCGGCCCTGACGATCGTCACGCTCGGGTTAACCGCGACTCCGCCCGATGCCGATGCCTCGGTCGGACTACCGGCCGCGGCTTCTGCGCTGCCGTTCTCGAACGCCGGCGTCCAGCTGCCCCCGGGCAGGCAAGCGACCGCGGTCGCGTTCGACGGTCGCGGGAATGTCCTCATCCAGACCCGCGAGCCCGCCAGCCTGTGGGTGATCCCGATCCCCTCCGGCGGGGTCAACGCATCCGGCCCGTGGTCACCGCCCAACGCCCCCATCGAGCTGTCGTCGCTGACGCGCGACGACACGGGGCACGACATTTTCCATACGTCGGCCGGAGCGCTCATCGCGTGCGCCTCTTGCCACCCCGAAGGGGGCGACGACAGCCACGTCTGGGTGCTCGACGGCGCGCAGCGCCGCACGCCCTCCTTGCGCGGAACGGTCGCCGGCACGGCCCCCTACCATTGGCCCGGCGACGAGCCGGACCTGCCGACGCTGGCCGGCGACGTTTACAACGTGCGAATGGCCGGTCAAACGCTCGACCCCGGGCAGATGAGCGCGCTCGAGGGCTGGATCCAGAGCATTCCCGCTCCGCCCGCGCCCTCCTGGGTTGACCCGGCGGCAGCGGCCCGCGGCCGGAGCCTTTTCAACGGAGACGTCACCCAGTGCGCGACGTGTCACTCGGGAGCGAAGCTCACCAACAACCAGACCATCGACGTCGGCACCGGCCAAGCTTTTCAGGTTCCACCTCTCATCGGCGTCGGCTGGCGAACGCCGCTCTTGCACGACGGATGCGCAACAACCGTGGCGGATCGCTTTGCCGCATCGTGCGCGACGCCCGCACACGGAAACATCTCGGCCATGACGCCGCAGAACATCGTCGACATGACGGCGTATCTCGACTCGCTGTGAGCGCTACGACCCGCCGTCGTCTTCACAGGTATCGAACGCGGCCTGGCTTGCCGTACGAGCGCGAGCCAGCGCGTCGTTTTTCGGGTCGTCCTTCACGTTCTTGACGGCGTCTCGCGCAACCGCCCCGCCCGCCACGACTGCATCGCGCGCCGCTTGGGTCGCCCGAACGCCGGACATCGCGACATAGAAGCACGCCTGCTTTCTTCTCTCGTTCCATATCGACGCGCACGCCGCCTCGGCGCCGCTCGCGTTGGCTTTGGCCTTCACGAAGGCTTCTTGCCAAGCTTGGTAGCTCGCCACCTTCGAGAGCGCGCAGGGAGCCGTCCGGTCGTCCGCAGAAGCTGCGGCAACGATGGTTGGAGCGGCGGCGGGCGGAGCTCCCGCGTCATCCAGACCTAGGAGCGATTCGACACGGGCCATGCGCTGCTCTAGCCCCACGAATCGATCGCTACCTCGGCATCCGCGAGCGCCGAGGACGACAAGGAAGAGAGCGAGCACACCGCCAACTCCCGCGATGGCAACCCGCGTCGCTTGGAGCTCCAGCCTCCCCAAGGGCGCCAGCAGCCCCAACACCCCCAGCGACCTCGGCGAGCTGGGCGCCTTCGCCGGCCCCGGCGGATCGACGGACGCGGGCTTTCGGACCGGTGGGGGCTCGAGAGCCCGGGGCTTCGGCGGCATCGAAGGGGGCGGTAGCGGACGTCTCTCCCATACCCGCGTCGCTTCCTTGTCGAGGGTCGACTCGTCGAGGACGCGCTCCCACTCGAGCGGCGCCTCACCCCCCACGAGATCGAGCATCACCGCGCGCACGCTCGCGGCGTCGACCGTGCGGCCTCCGCTCTCTACGAAGGTGTCGAGCGCGTCACGAAGCTGCGCGGCCGTCTGGTAGCGATCGTTCGGGTCGCGCGCGAGGGCCTGACCGAGCGCAGCGGCGAGCGCGCGGGGGTACTGCGGGTCGATGGATGTCGGATCCGGAACCTGAGTCTCGCGCACCCGGCGTATGGTCTCGACATCCGACTCGTCGAGAAACAAGCGCCGGTCGAGCGACGTCTCCCACAAGGTCACCCCGAGCGCAAAGACATCCGAGCGACGGTCGGTCGCGTGGCCGCGCACTTGCTCGGGCGCCAGGTAGGCGAGCTTGCCTTTGACCACGCCGACCGCGGTCGACGCGATGCGATCACGCGCCTTGGCGAGCCCGAAGTCGATGAGCTTGGGAACTCCGTCGCGCGTGATGAAGATGTTGGCCGGATTGACGTCGCGATGAACGATGTGCTCCGAAGCGCCGCTCGCGTCGACGAGCTCGTGCGCATGGTGCAAGGCGTCGGCCACGCGGGCGCCCATCCATGCCACGATCTCGTAGGGCAGACGCTTGCCGCGCGCGTGGGCCGCGTTGCAGAGAGCGAGAAGCGTGCGCCCCCGCAGCACTTCCATCGCGATGAAATGTCGCTCACCGTCGTATCCGACGTCGACGATCGAGACGATGTTGGGGTGCGTCAGGCGCGAGGCGATGCGCGCTTCGTCGAGGAACATCGCCACGAAGTCTTTGTTCCGCCCGTACTCGGGTCGGATGAACTTTAGCGCGACCAGTCGCTCCGGATGGGCGGTGGCCCGACCGAGCCAGACGCTGGCCATCCCCCCTTCGGAGATCGGCGCGAGCACCTCGTACTCGCCATCCGGAGTCGCGCTCACGATAGGGACTATGCCTTCTTCTTGCCCTTTTTGGCGGGCTTCGCCTTCGACCAGACCCCGAGCATCGCGCCGGCCGGATCGACGAAGATCCCGATAATGCCATTTTTTCCGATGTCCATCCGCGGCACGACGACCTTGGCGCCGGCCTTTTCCGCCTTGGCCACCGTCTTTTTGACGTCGTCCACTTCGACGTACGGCAGCCAGGTCACGGGCGCCTGGGGCATGGGCTGCGCCTGCATGCCGCCGCCGGGGCCCTTGCCGGGAGCGATCATGGTGTAAACGCCGCCACCATCGCCCATGGGACTGTCAGTCAGCTTCCAATCGAAGAGCTTTTTGTAGAACTTCTTCGCGGCGCCAAGATCACTGGTTGTCAATTCGATGTGAGCAAAGGAATTGGCCATGAGTTTCTCCTGAGGACCGGCACTTTACCATCGCCGATGGCGGCTCGCGGTTTTGATCCGTTGCGAATTCCACGTTCTTCGTGACAAGCTCGTGTCGGAGGCGCGATGCCGCATGTTCCAGAATGCCTCGCGTGCGGGGTTTGCTGTTTCTCGCGCCTCAAAACGTTCGTGCGCGTGACCGGCGACGACTATGCGCGGCTCGGTCCGCGGGCCGAAGAGCTTGCGACGTTCGACGGCCATCGCGCGTACATGCGGATGGCTGACGGGCACTGCGCCAGTCTGCACGTCCAGCCCCGCTCGGGCCAGCTTGTCTGCAGCGCGTACGAAACACGCCCCCAGGCCTGCCGCGACCTCGCGCGCGGCTCTGGCGCTTGCCTCGGCGAGATCGCGAGCAAACGCGATCGGCCAATCCGTGCGCTCGCACTCGCCCACTAGGGCTGCCACGCTTTGCGACTACTTGCCCTTCTTCGGAGCTCCCGCAGAGCTCTGATTGGCCTTGGCGACAGCGGCCGCCTTTTTCTGATTCTTGTCCGCCGTGTCTTGCTTCTTGGCCTTGTCTTTGGCCTTCGGAGACTTGTCGCCCATTGGAATCACCGCCTTGCGCCCGAGATGATGGGCCGTCCCACGCGCGATGTCCATCGCCGTCCGCGACCCTTGCCACCCTGAAGCAAGCCGCGTCGTGAAGGCGCGGACCCTGCTAGCTCTCCGCGGTTCGCGCCGGCGGAGCCATGCGGCGGACCAACCATTCGGGGGCGTAGCGGAACACGGGCCGCAGGAGCCGCATCTGCCATGGGAACGTGAAAGTCTTGTCGCGGCGAGCGATGGCGCGCGTCATGTGCGCCACAGCTTGGTCCGAATCGATGACGAACGGCATCTTGCGCAGCGTGGCCGTCATTGGCGTGTGGACGAACCCGGGGCAGAGCGTCATCGCGTGGACGCCCGAGCCGTGAAGATCCATGCGGAGCGCGTCCATGAAGGAAATCACCGCCGCCTTCGAAGCGCCGTAGGCGGCGCGCCCAGGCATCGCGCGATGGCCAGCGACCGAGCTCGTGGCGACGAGCGTGCCGCCGCGCTGAAGGAGCATGATGGGCACAAAGGGGACCAGCGTGTTGGTCACCCCAATGACGTTGACGCGCATGAGGCGAGCGATGGGCTCGGCCTGGCCGCTCGGGATGAGGTTGGGGATGCCCATGCCGGCGTTCGCGATCACCAGATCGACGCCGCCCGCTCGATCGACGAATTCGACCGCGTTCTTCGCCATCGCCGCGGTGTCGGAGACGTCGCCCGCGAGAACGATCGGGCGCGCGCCGCGTGCCGTGATCTCGCCTGCCAGCTCGGCGAGCACCTCGCCGCGGCGCGCGCACATGCCGACAGTTGCCCCGGCGGTCGCGTAATGAAGCGCCAAGCCGCGGCCGAGCCCGCTACTCGCACCTGTAATGAAGACTCGCATGATGGGAACCATCGTCACCTACCACGTCAATTCCGGGAGTTGTTTGAACACCGTGCGAACGCCTTCGCTCCATTCTTTGCTCAGCGCGCTGAAATACGCATCGCCCTGATGAAACCGCCGGCGCCTGCGTACATCGAGCGTGTCGCGCTCGTAACACACGAGGTCGATCGGCATGCCGACCGACAAGTTGCTACGCATGGTCGAGTCGAACGAGACCAGCACGCACTTGGCCGCATCGCTGAGGCTTGTCGCCGGCGTGACGACCCGATCGAGGATCGGCTTGCCGTATTTCGTCTCACCGGTCTGCAAGTAGGGGGTATCGGTCCCCGCTTCGATGAAGTTGCCCTCGGCGTAGATCCGGAAAAGCCGCATCGGCTCGCCCTTGATCTGGCCCCCCAAGATGAACGACGCGTTGAAAACCAGGTCGCCTTTCTCGAGATGAGCCTTGTCGCGGCGCTCGATGTCTCGCATCGCGTCCGAGACCAGGCTCGCCATATCGAACATCGTCCGAACGGTCCACATATTGGGCGAGGCGTCCTTGGCGTCGCCCCTCTGCTTGAGCACGCTCGTGACGGCCTGCGTTCCGGCGAGGTTCCCCGAGCTCAGCAATACAAACACGCGATCGCCTGCGCGTTCGAAGACTGTCATCTTGGAAAACGTCGCAAAATTGTCCACGCTCGCGTGGGTGCGGGAGTCGGAGGCGAAGACGATTCCGTCGTTTAGAAGGACGCCCACACAATAGGTCATTCGGTCTCTTTCTTCGGTTCAAGAACCGCCCCATTGGCGTTAGCAGGTTTCGTCGCACAAGGTCGCCCCCCCATGCTCCGATCCACGCTCTTGCCACTGCCCCGGTCGAGCTCCGTTCGATCGCTCGTCACCCGCCTTCCCGTTACGAAGTCCGTCGTCGCGCGGTTCGTCGCCGGCGAGCACATCGATGACGCCGTTCGCGCCGGGGTCGAATTGGCGGCCCGCGGAATCATGATGACCGCGGACCACCTGGGAGAAAACGTCGCTACCGGAGACCAGGCGACCCAGGCGGCCAACGATTGCGTCGAGCTCCTCGACGCGATCGCGCGCGCTCGGCTCAAGTCACACGTCTCGATCAAGCTGACTCAGCTCGGGCTCGACTTGGGCGAGGACGTTTGCCTGACCCACCTGCGACGGGTCGTCGAGCGAGCACGGGCTTCGGGGGCCTTCGTCCGGGTGGATATGGAGGGCTCGGCCTACACCGACCGCACGCTCGGACTGGTGCGCGCGATGAAGGCTTCGGGATACGACAACGTTGGCTGCGTCATCCAAGCTTGCCTCTATCGGAGCACCGAGGACGTCGCGGCACTTTGCGCGCAGGGCATCCGGGTTCGCCTCTGCAAGGGCGCATACAAGGAGCCGCGGGACAAAGCCTTCCCGGAAAAGAAGGACGTCGACGAAAACTACGTGAAGCTCACCGAGGCGCTGCTCGATGCCGCCGGGCGGACCCCTGATTTGTACCCGGCGCTGGCCACCCACGACGAGAAGATGATGAGCGCGGCCAAGCAATTCGCGCGTCGACGCGGCGTCCCCGCGGCCGCGTTCGAGTTCCAGATGCTGTACGGGATCCGGCGCGACTTGCAGGAGTCCGTCTCGAGGGAGGGCTTCAACGTTCGCGTCTACGTCCCCTACGGCGCGGAGTGGTATCCCTATTTCATGCGCCGCTTGGCGGAGCGCCCGGCGAATCTATGGTTCTTGCTCTCGCACTTGTTCAAGCGCTGAGCGTCGGCGCGCGAGCGCCCGACCCGCGTCGCACCAACACGTATGGTGTACTCGGCAGACCTCGGTCTGATGGGGATCAGACTAGGCCGGGTCGCACGGGGGTCGGCGGTGCATCCACCGAGCGATTGATGAAGAAGATCGCCACGAGCAATAGGGCACCCGCGACGACCTGGCGCTGCGAGAGCGCATCTCCGAGAACTCCCCACGTGATGATGAGGGAGGCAAACGTCTGCGCCATCTCGGCGAAGGTGGCCACCGAGGCTCGCGTCCTCGCGAGACCGGCGAAGTAGAGAAACGTCGGCGTGATGGCCGCCACGACCAGGAGGCCCGCCATGTCTCGCAAGGTCGCTGGCTCGCCGAGCAGCGGCAGGCGAAGACGCGCCCCGACGTTGCCCTTTAGCGCCACGAGGACGAACGTGGCGCAGGCACCAATGAGATAGCGGAGCGCCACCGCGGTCTTGAAGTCGATCTCGATCATCGCCGCTCGCCCGAATGTCGTCGAGGCTCCCCAACAGAAGGCCGTCGCGCCGATGAAGACGAGACCGAGCCCAAGCCGATGCGGGCTTTGAACGGCATCCGGGCTGAAGGCCATCGCGACGCCGCACATCAGTGCGACCGCTGCCCACGGGTAAAACCGCGCGCGCGGGCGCTCTTGAAGCCAGAACCAGGAGCAAAGTACGCTGATGACGGGCTGCACGTTGAGCAGAAGGTTGGCGAGCGACGAGTTGAGCAGGGTGAGCGCTTGCGTGAAGCAGACGGTGCCTAGCGCGCTGCCGAGGACACCGCTGCCGACCATCGAGACAAGCGCTTTGCGCGAGACTCCCCGGAGTGCGCTCGCTCCTACGACTAGAAACGGCAGCGTGAGCAGAAACCCCATCCAATGCTCGTGAAAGACCAAGACCTCGGGGTCGAAAGTCTTGACGAGGCGGACGCGCCAGAAGGTTTCAAGGCCCCACATCGACGCGCCGGCGATCACCAGCGACGGACCGACCAGCTCGCGCCACGAAAGCCCTGCGCGCTCGGCTTCGTTCGGCCCACCGGGACTCTCGCGTGAGCGCGTCACGCGGTGTGAATATCACGCAACGGCGCGACAGAGAGCGGGCAACGAGTGGAGGATCAACCGCCAGGGGGGCCAGGACCGCCAGGAGCGCCACGAAGAGTCAAAACGAAAGGGGCGTGGCGATTTGCCGACCAGAGACGACTCGCGAAGCTATCGTCCCGCCCGCCCCAATGCGTCCCCCGATCGACCTCAAGTCCATTGCCCATCGCGTCATGCTCGAGCACGGCCTCCTGCCCGACTTCTCGCCCGAGGCGTTGGCCGAGACAGGGGCCATCGTAGAGCCGGCGGTGGCCACGGGCTCGGCCGTCCGCGATCTCCGCGGCCTGCTCTGGGCGTCGATCGACAACGATACGTCCCGCGATCTCGATCAGCTTTCCGTCGCCGAGGCGATGACAGGCGGCGCGGTGAAGATCTACGTCGCGATCGCGGACGTCGACGCCATCGTGAAACAGCGCTCGGCGATAGACGCCCACGCGCAGGCCAACACGACCTCCGTCTACACGGCCGCCCAGATCTTTCCGATGCTCCCCGAGAAGCTCTCCACGGACCTCACTTCCCTCGCGGAGGACTCCGACCGCGCGGCCATCGTGATCGAGATGGTGGTTGGCCCGAGCGGCGCGGTGAGCGACTCCGACGTCTACCGCGCGGCCGTGCGCAATCGCGCCAAGCTCGCGTACAACTCGGTCGCCGCTTGGCTCGACGGGTCGGGGCCCGCCCCACCGCGCGTCGCCACGGTGCCGGGGCTCGACGAGCAGCTCCGGATGCAGGACCGCGCTGCGCAAGCCATGCGGGCGATTCGCTTCCAGCACGGCGCGCTGAGCCTTCAAACGCCGGAGGCCCAGCCGGTGTTCGAGGGCGGGACGCTGCATGACTTGGTGACCGAAGAGCCGAATCGGGCCAAGCAGCTCATCGAAGACTTCATGATCGCCGCCAACGGCGTGACCGCGAGAACGCTCGCCCAGAAGGGCTCCCCGTCGCTGCGGCGCGTCCTGCGCACGCCCGAGCGATGGGACAGAATCGTGGCTCTTGCGGCCGCTTTCGGTGACACGCTGCCTTCCGAGGCAAGCTGCGAAGCGCTCGCGAAGTTTCTCGCCAAGCGCCGCAGCGAGGACCCCGCTCGCTTCCCGGATGTCTCGCTCTCCGTGGTCAAGCTCCTCGGTCGCGGAGAGTACGTGCTGGAGCTTCCAGGCCAGCAGGCCCCCGGACACTTCGGGCTCGCCGTGAGCGACTACACGCATTCGACGGCGCCTAACCGCCGGTTCCCGGACCTCATTACGCAGCGCTTGCTCAAGGCGGCCATCGACTCGCAACCGGCGCCCTACGCCAACGACGAGCTGAAAGCGCTCGCCGCGCACTGCACCGACCAGGAGACCAACGCCGCCAAAGTCGAGAGGCAAGTGATGAAGTCGGCCGCGGCGCAGCTTCTCGGCAGCCGGGTCGGCCAGCGATTCGACGCCACCGTGAGCGGCGCATCCAGCAAGGGCACCTGGGTGCGCATTCGGCAGCCGAGCGCAGAAGGACGACTCGTGCGAGGCTTTCAAGGGCTCGACGTGGGCGACACCGTTCGCGTCGAGCTCGTCCACACCGACGCGGAGCGAGGTTTCGTGGATTTCGCGCGAGCGAGCCCGTCATGACTGTCCGGGAGCCAGGTGGGCACTCGATCCGCGCCTCGGACCTGTCCGCGCCCGCCACGTGGCCGTCGTCGACCCCGGACCCCACCGAACGGCGCCTGCTTCAGGGTCCCCACGCTCGTCGCCACGAGCTCCGGCAGGCGGTGCGCATTTTCGCCGAATGCGTCCGTGGCTTTCGCGCGCTTCACTTCGTCGGGCCGTGCGTCACGGTCTTCGGGTCGGCGCGCTTCGACGAGACGCACCCGTACTACAAGCTCGGTGAGGAGATCGGCGCGCGCCTGGCCGAGGCGGGCCTCACCGTGATGACCGGCGGCGGCCCGGGGTTGATGGAAGCGACCAACCGCGGGGCTCGAAGCGTGGGCGGCTCATCCATTGGCTGCAACATCCAGCTGCCGAAGGAACAAAAGCCCAACCCGTATCTCGATCGGATGGTCGAGTTTCGGTACTTCTTCGTGCGTAAGCTGATGCTCGTGAAGTACTCGTACGCGTTCGTGGCGCTGCCCGGGGGCTTTGGCACCCTCGACGAGATCTTCGAGACGCTGGTGCTCATCCAGACCGGCAAAGTGAGGAGCTTTCCTCTGGTGCTGCTCGGCGTCGACTTCTGGGAGCCGCTCGTACGCGTCCTGCGCGATCGACTACTCGCGGCCGGGACCATCGATCCGGTCGACGTCGACAGGATCACGCTCACCGATTCCGTATCCGAAACCGTCACCCTCATCCGCGACACGGCGACCCGCGACTTCGGGCTCACGTATGGTCCCCGCATCAAGCCGCGCTGGTACCTGGGAGAGCGGTGAGCCACGGCCCGCTTGGCCCATAGGGTTTACCCGGAGACTATGGCGTCGGGCAATACACGGTGAGATCGCCCACTCCAGCGCAGACGAGGTAGCAGGGCACCTGCGTCTTGAGCCCCGCAAAGATGCAGTCGCAGCCCGCGTCACCCCCGCATTCGGCCGGCAGGGCCTGGCAACCGATGCCAAACGCGGATCCAGGGGCTGCGCACGTCCCGCTGAAAGTCGAGTATCCGGTTCCGCCGCCAAAACAGTAGGTGCCCGCTTCGCAACCACATTGCTTGCAGACTTTGAGCGGGGAATACGCATAACCGGCATAGCCGGCTTCGTCGACCGCGCCGTAGACCGACCCCGCCCCCGCGTCGGACGTGCTCGGCGTCGGCTCCTCTACCGGCATGGCCGTGGCCACGGGACCGGTGATCTCGTCGTGGACCTTAACGACGGGGGGCGCGTCTTCTCCATCGCACCCGGCGATGGCGAGCATGGCGCCGCCGACAAGGAGGACTAGAAACGTTCGGCCGTCTCGCATGGGGGCTCTCCCGCGCTAGAGTCTCACTATTGGCAGCTCTGAGGTAGACCCACGTACGTCTTGCCGAGAGCGGTGAGCGAGCCATCGGCATTCGTGAGCAGCGCGTTGGGAATGGGGCTCGCGCTAAACCAGGAATATCGGAAGATATCCGGATTGCCTTCCAGATACGGAACAGCCGCCTGCATGTAAGCCGTCTGGTCTGCAACCGAGTGCGTCGCGTCGCAAGAAAACTCGGTGACCCATATCGGTTTTCCGAATTGAGTGAACCCGGGGAAGGTCGCGCTACCGTCGCCCTCGATATAGCCTTTCAGGGATGTCAGATCGCAATTGTACCAATGGATCGCGACGTAATCGACTTCGCAACCCGAGCACGCCGCAAAGAAGTCTTTGAGCCAGGTGTAGGGGTCGGTGATGCTGGGCGTGGTGCATCCAGAAGTATTGGACGCGCTGCCGCAGAAGTTCACGCCCGGCGAGACGAGCGGGATGCCCGCGGCCTTTGCCGTGGCCTGCAACGCCGGCCAATCGGCGGCCGCTTGCTGCGGCGAGAGGTCGGCTCCGGACTTGAAATTCGGCTCGTTGAACCCGAGCAGATACCTCGATCCGGACGGTATGGAATTCTTGGCCGCGCCGTCTTCGGCCACCATCGGGTCGAATTCGATGGCGTCGCTACCCCCGGACGGGCGCCCGGTTGCCCAGTTGTACCACCACGAAATGCCCGGCGGCGACGCCGTTGGCTCGAAGGCGCTGGTGGGCGCGTCATTGGCGGCGATGCCGCGCTTGCACCCGTTGCCGGCGCCCGGCCCGCCTGTTCCCGAAGTCGCGCCCGAGCCGCTCGATGTGCCGCCGCTTGCCGATCCCATCGAGGAACCGCTCGACGGCTGACCGCTCACGGCTCCCGATGCTGCCGAAGAACCGCTCGATACGCTGCTGCCCGCCGATCCCGATGGTGCGGGCGATCCGACCGAGACCCCGCCGCTACCGGATCCCGATCCCCCAGGCGCGCCGCTTGCGGCCCCCGATCCCATCGGCGAGCTCGTCGTCATCCCGCCCCCCACCGGCGAGCTTGTCGTCATAGCGCCGCCGACCGATCCGGACCCCGCGGGCGAGCTGCCGGTCGACCCCTGATCGTTCGCGCCGGCTGACGCGCTAATGCCCCGGGCGGACCCCGCAACGTCGCCCGTATTGGACGCAGGGTCGCCACCCACGACGCCCGCGGAGCAACCGCAGACCATCGCGCTGAGGAAGGCGGCGTGCCCTAGCGCCGAATGAAATGCCATCGCTGCATATTGTGCCCGCTCACGTCGAGGAGCCGTCATCAAAGACGACGGCCACATATTGTTTTTTCTTAACTGAGATCCAGTGAGGACGAAGGGCACGCAGTGCGAACGGATCAATCGGCGTTCATTCGAGCCTTTTCCGCTAGTGCTCGAAATCTGCGCCGGTCTCCCTCACTCCGCCCTACCCTGGCGGCCGCGAGCCACTTTCACTTCAATCGAGTGGTCGATCGCCTCACGGCGGACAACCGATCCGCTCCGCGCCGACAGCGAATTCGTCGTACCCGATGTCCTGCTGCGGCGAATCGGTGCCGTAGGCCTCCCAAACGAGATTGAGCTTCGTAAAGACCGGCGGCCCCACCCACGGAGTGCTGGGCATGCCGATGCTGCACTCGGTACCTTGGCCCGAGACGTCCACCTCCGTCTGCGCGACGCCGTCGAGCCAAAGGTGCATCTGGCTCGTCGTGGCATCGATGTTCCACTCAATGCAGACCCACTTGCCGGTCGTCATCGTCTCGGTCGTCGCGGTCTTCGTGCAATCGAGGGTCCCCATCGCATTTTCGGCGTCGTTTATCGGGCCGCCGGGACGAAGCGTGACGCCTCCGTCGGGATTCAGCACGCGCTTGCGCTGCGTGTAGCCCGCGGCCAAGTGACCCTTGTTTCCCCCGAAGTTGAACGTCGCGAGCTCCGTGGTCGAATTGGGCAAGAGCCCCTGAAGCTCGATAATCGTCCATTGCGACATCGGCGGCACGCCTTTGATATTGGCCATGACGCGGCCGTAATGTGCGAGCGGAACGACCGGAACGCCGTCGGGAGTCTGGTGAATGAATGCGGCGAAACGATACGAGCTTGCCTCGGTGTCGAGATAGGCGGAGTGCGTCTTTCCAGGAAGGAGCGGCATGACGTTGTCCACACGCGGAAAGCCGTGAAACGAGAACTGGTCCCAGTTGGGAAGCATCTGCGTGAGGTCGAGTCCGCCCGGAGGGTTCACGAGTGGAGGATACTCTTCGAAGTCGTCGCAGAAGAGCGCATTGGCGGGACACGGACCTCCATCGATCAGCGTCGCGTAAGTGCCCGCGTCGACCCCGGGCGCGCTCATCGAGGCGTCGGGGCCCGATGTGCCGCCATCGGTGGGCGCCGTCGCATTGCCGCTGGCTCCGGCGCCGCTGCCGCCGCCCGAGCCGCTCGTCTCCATCGCCGTGCCCGCGCCGCCCACTGCGGTGCCCGCCATTGCAACGGTCCCCGCCCCCGCGCTGGTGCCGCTCGCCGAGCCGCCGGAGCTGGCCCCTCCCGTCGCCGTCGCCTGGTCGCCCGTCGACGCATTCGAGGGCTTCCCGCCTGAGCTGCACGCCGCGCAAAGCCCTAACAGACCGCAAACGATGAAACGCGTCATGGCTTCTGACCCCGTATCTTTCGTCACCGGATCGCCGTGATGGCGGATTCCAGCCCTACGCCATACTGCTTGACGCAGCTCAGTCAAACACCAATGGGCATTGCGAGACACGAACATAGCGATCCGATGGATAAATCGTCCTCGGCCCGATTTGCCCTGGAGGTCATTGCGCCTACAGCGTCTCTTTTCAGCTGCACCGCACGGAACCGCGAGGTGTTCGCACGGCCGCAAAGGCTCAGTCGACCCTCTCATGACGGCGCCTTTTTTTGGCCGCGTCACCCGAATATTATTCCAATCTTGTCACCCAGTAATGAGTTATTGCCAATTCGAGTATTTTGGGCCACGTTGAGCCCGGGAGACACGCATGAAAGCACGTTCGACTTGGCCCGCAGCGCTCTTGGTCGTGTTCTTCGGATGTAGCGGCGGACCGGCCGCGGTCGGCACGGAGCAAGGCCAGACAGGCCCGGGTCTGGGCCCCTCGTCAGTCCAGAGCCTCACGAAGCTCACTCCAGCCGAGTACGCGAGCGCAGTCAGCGATCTCCTCGGTATCGCGCCGAGCGCCCAGCCGGTGCCACTCGGTGGCGTTTCGACGGCGAGCGGCTTCGCCTCGGCCGCGGCGTCGGCCGACGACATGGCGCTCTCCTATTATGATTCAGCATTCGCCATCGCTACGCTGGCGACGTCCGCTGCCCATATGCGGACCCTGCTCCAGGGTGCCGGATGCGCGGCTCCGTCGGGCAATAGCGGCAGCGCAGGCGCCGCCTGTGCGTCGGCTTTCATCGACGCGCTTGCGCCTCTCGCGTTCCGCAACGGGCCCGTGGACGCACCCACGCTGGCGGGGTTGCACGGCGTGTACACGGCCGTAGCCGTGACGCAGGGCGGCGGGTTCTCGGGCGGCGTAGCTGCGATGATCGAAGAGGTTCTTCAATCGCCTTATTTCCTGTACCGGGGCTGGTCGGGCTGATCCTGGCCGATGTCTTTTCGCATGGATGAGCGCAGCACAGTGAGGAACAAGATGGGCAAGCCGACGATGACCCGAAGGCGTTTTCTCCGCGACATTGGGGTCTCCGCGGGGGCCGTGCCCCTGCTCGCGGGGCTCGATACCCTCTATGCCAAGGCCCAAGTGCCGGCGGTGGCGAAGAGGCGCTTTATCGTGATGTATACGCCGAACGGGCAACTCTACTCGTCGTGGCGCGTCCCGATCGATCCGGCGACGGCCGGGACGACGGCCCCGTTCATCACGGACATCACGACGGGCGCGGGATTGGCCGCGCTGCAGAGTGACACGACGATCTGGGGAAGGACTGTTGCCTCGACGGCCGGGGCCGTCGCGCCGCCGCTCTCCACGAGCGCGAGCAAGCTGCTCATTCTCGATCGATTGTCGATGATCGGGGGCCGTCCCGCCTATAACAACGGACACCCGGGCGGACACCAGAAAGGGATGGGCGCGCTCCTGACGGGCCAGGTTCTGCAGGGTGGCGACAACAACTTCGGCAACGCGGGGTTGGCCAACGGGATTTCGATCGATCAGGTGCTCGCCAACACTCTGTTCAAGGGCAAGGTCAAGTTCCCATCGCTTCAGCTCGCCGTCATGGGGAGCAACGATCTCTACAACTACGACGACCGCCAGGTCGACAAAGAGATGAGCTACACGGGGCCGGTCTCTCCGATGGTCCCGGTGAGCGATCCTTTCGTACTCTTCAACACGGTGTTCGGTGTGCCGACGACGGGTACTGCGACCGCCGGGGGCGGGCCGACGCCCCAGCAGTTGGCGGACAAGAGCATTCTGGACGCCGTCCAGGCCGACTTCATGCGATTGCAGACGAAGCTGAGCTCGGCCGACTGGCAGCTGCTTCAGCAGCACCAGTCTGCCGTCCGCGACATCGAGACTCAGCTGACCTCGGTCTTCACGCTCAGCTGCTCCACGCCTTCGGCCCCCGCGGCTCCTGCAGGCGGG